>WUUC01033366.1_pt1 | contig 23220 bp, 14 predicted proteins | sample 6278441 | NCBI WGS metagenome assembly WUUC01 (sample SAMN13675441, study PRJNA597444) | soil metagenome | isolation source: soil | place: USA: Washington | collected 2017-10
CGTCGCCGACCAGGACCATCCCCGGGCACCACAGGACCGTCCGGTCGTAGGAGTAGTCCTTGCGTACCCGCAGCCGATCGTAGGGTGGGTCCGTCGCACGTCGCGCGTGCAGGAGGAAGTCCTTGATCAGCGGGCACTCGCCGATCAGGTCGGCGAAGGCCGCGTCGGGGTCGCCCCGCACCCTGGCCGCCGCTTCGGCCTTGATGACGGCTCCAACACTGGTCAGCGTCGCGGACAGCGGGATGTACCAGAACCAGCCTTGGGAGAACGCGACGCACAGGATGTTGCCCGCGTTGGGTGCTGGCATCCTTTGGCCGTCGAGGAAGTAGCCGAACAGCGCCAGGTTGCGGAAGTGCGGCGAGTACTCGCGTCTGCCGCCGACGTCGCGCTGAAGTCGGCTGCCGTGGCCCGAGGCGTCCACCACGAACCGTGCCGTGGCCAGCCGTTCGTGTCCGGTGTCGTCGGCATACCGGACACCGCTGATCCGGCCGGCCGCGCGCACCGTGCCGAGCGCCCGGTGTCCTTGCCGGACATCGGCGCCGAGCCGGCGGGCGTTGTCGAGTAGCAGGGTGTCGAACCGGGCGCGCTCGACCTGGTAGGCATAGGAGGTCGGGCCTGCCATTCGTTCGGAGGTCGCGAAGGTGAACGTCCACGGCTCGGGGTTGGCGCCCCATTTGAATGTGCCACCGCGCTTGCGGACGAACCCCGCCCGTTCGATCTCCTCCCGCAACCCCAGCATCGCGCAGATCCCGTGAATGGTCGCGGGCAGCAAGGACTCCCCGATCTGGTACCGAGGAAAGGTCTCCTTGTCCAGCAGCAGCACTCGGTGGCCTTCCGCGGCGGTGAGGCCGGCCACCGTCGAGCCACCCGGCCCACCCCCTACGACGATCACGTCGTAGTCGTTCATGGCCTTTGTGTTCCTTCCGGTCCGGTTGGTACGAGTTCGGCGAGTTGGGCGACGGTGGGGCGGCGCAGGACATCGCGCAGCGAACACGGCACTCCCATCGCCCGCAGCCGCCCCGCGAGCGCGGCGGCGGACAGGCTGTGGCCACCGAGGGAGAAGAAGTCGCTCTGCGCGTTCACCGTGCGAATCCCCAGCAGGGCTTGGAATTCCGCCGCGACCAGATCCTGGGCCGGGGTCAGCGGCTCGGGCCGTGGTGACGGTTCCCGAACGGTCACCGAAATTGCGGCGCGGTCGATCTTGCCGTGCGGACCGAGGGGCAGGGCGTCAAGCGCGACTACGGCCGACGGCACGAGATAGCCAGGGAGAAGCGTGCGAAGTCGCTCACGCACGTGGTCGCCGGTGCCTGTGTCGAGCACGACGTAGGCGATCAGCCGCAGTTGTGCCCCGCTGCCTTCGGCACGGACCACCGCCTGCCGCACATTCGGCAACGCGAGCAGCGCGTGCTCAACCTCACCCGGCTCGACGCGATGTCCGCGGATCTTGACCTGATCGTCCAGCCGGGCCAGCCACTCCAGGTGTCCGTCCGGCAGCAGGCGGCATAGGTCACCGGTCCGGTATGAACGTCGCCCCCCGGTCACGAACCGATCGGCGGTCAGTTCGGGCTGGCCGAGGTACTCCAGGGCGAGGCAGGCCCCGCTGATCAGCAGTTCACCGGGTTCACCCACCGGTACCGGCCGCAGCGCGGCGTCGACGACCTGTGCGCTGGTGTTGCCGATGGGATGCCCGATCGCGGGTGTCCGCCGTTCATCGAGACGGCAGGCGGTGGTGAACACGGTGCATTCCGTTGGCCCGTAAAGGTTGACCGTTGCCAGCCGAGGTACGGCTCGCAGCCGCGACCACAGCGCGTGGCTGACCGCCTCGCCGCCCATCAGCAGCAGCTCCGGGCGGACGTCGCCGTCGAGCAGGCCGGCCTCGGTCAGTGCGGACATGTGTGCTGGTACGGCTTCCACGACCGACAGGCGGTGCTGGCGAATGAACCGGACGTACCGTGCGGGATCGGCCCGGACGTCGTCGGGCACGAGATGCACCTCGTGCCCGCCGATCATCCACAGCAGCGGGTTCCACGAGGCGTCGAACGTGAGCGGCAGGCCATGCGCCACCCGCTGCCGCGCAGCTCCGGTGGGGAAAAACCGCGCCGTGAGTTCGCAGTACAGGTTGACCAGGCTTCGATTGCCCACCACGACTCCCTTGGGACGACCGGTGGAACCCGAGGTGTAGATGACGTACGCGGGACCTTCGCCGGTGCTCCTCGGCAGCGGGCGCTCGTCGAAGCGCGCGAGCTCGGCCTTCCAGTCCTCTGTGGACAGAACCACGTCGGCTGCTGCGGGGAGCCCCGCGACGTCGGTCAACAGCACGGCCGGACGCGCGTCGGCGAGAATCGAGGTCAGGCGTGCGCCGGGCAGCGCGGGATCGATCGGGAGGTACACCGCGCCCGCCTTCGCCACCGCGAGCACGCTCAGCACCGCCCGCGCGGATCGCGTCATCGCGCACGCGACCACCGTGCCGGGCGCGGCACCGGCCTCACGCAGCGCGTTGGCGAGCTTGCCGGCACAGACATCGAGTTCACACATTGTCCAGGCGGCACGGTCGTCGACCAGGCCGATCCGCGACGGGTACATCCTCGCGTGGTGCTCGAACAACGCGTACCAGCCGCCGTGCGGCAGCCGCCGAACCTTACCGTCCACAATGGACAAATGTGAGTCAGTCATCGAGGACGGCCTTCTCGATCCGGCGAATCCAGTCCCAGAACTCCGCACCCCGTCCCGCACGAAGCAATCCGAGGTGCCCGCCGCGCACGATGCCCGACATGAAGCGCCCGGTCGCCCATGCCCGCCAGGCGCCGGTCTCGTCGTCGGCGTTCGCCACAGCGGGATCGTCGCGGCCGCACAGCACGGCGACCGGGCACGGCACGGTCGCTGCCGCGGGCCCTTGGTACGCGCTCGCCAACTCGAGATCGCCGCGGAGGAGCTCCACGGTGTATTCCCACGCCTCTGGCGACTCGCGGTAACCGGCTACCGACGCCAGGTGATCGGCCTCGAGCAGCCGGCCGAGCGCGTCGGTGTCGAACCGCGCGTACCTCCCCGGAACCCGCCGCTGCGGTGCGAGCGCTCCCACCACGACGAGCGCGGCGGGTGCCACGTCACACCATGCGTGTACCCGCAGAGCCAACTCCAGCGCGACGAACGCGCCCATGCTGAACCCGACCAGGATCGTCCGGGCAATCCCCCGCGGTCCGAACAGTTCGACAAACTCCTGCGCTACCTGCTCGGCGAGCTCCTCCAGCGTGACGGGCAACGGCACGGCAACCCGGTCGCCCCGTCCCGGATACACCACGCCCCAGACCGCGACACCGTCCGCGGCGCCGACTACCTCCCGCAAGGTGACGAGCGTGCCTCCAGCAGGTGGAAGGCACAGATATCGACGATCACTCGCGATGACTTTGTCCACAATAGACAATGCCCTGATCGCAGAGGTCATGGTGACATCCTCCGGAACTGCCATCGATTTTGGACGCCATTCCCCCGCAGGGGTGAGGCTGACATGGACACTGGCAAATATCTGCCGGCATAACGGCGCAGGTCAGGCCGATGACGTACACCCTGTCGCGTGGCGGTGACCACATCGGACAACAGGGGGCCAAGTTAATGCCGGCAGTCCTTGTTGCTCATCACCTTGCACAATCCGGTCATCACCCGAACTGTCGTTACCCATAACGATCAGATCGGCGCTGATGACGCACATCGACGAAGCCGGACCTCATCCGACCCGCCCATCCTTCCCGCACTGTCGTGACATTTTCGCGCGAGCACTAGCCCGAAAGATACGACTCCGTTAGTCCATTTGGGATAACGGTTTGATAGCGGGGGATGGCGGAAAGCGTAAACCCCAAGCTACAGCACGTGACTTGTCCCCCGTCAGGGGGATTCATTTCCGGATTGCTGATCTTATATTCGGGACCGCACGAGCTACGACACGCTCGACCCGACCCAAGCGACGGGTCCGATCGACACGATCAACAGCGAGTTTGCCCGGGATTTGTAGATCAGCATCCGCACCCCGAGGAGATGTACGGTCTCACAACAAGATCAGCTACGAGACCTCCCTTAGCGGCGGATTGCCGTCTGGGTGGCGGTTGATCCAGGAGAGGCCGCCGAGGTCGAGCCGGTGCCGGGCCCGGGTGACGGCCACGTAGGCGAGCCGTGCTTCGGCGGGGTCGATCGGGCCGGGGAGAGGTTCGCCGGTTCGGTCGATGTTGTCGGGGTCTTCGGGTTCGGTGAAGTCGTTGGCGATTCGCACGGAAGACCACTCGCGGCCCTTGGCCTTGTGCACCGTGGAGACGGTGACTTCGGCACCGGTTTCCTCTGACAGACGGGAGATCACGTCGAGGACGACGTCGACTCCGTGCTCGTCGATGACGTCGACGAAAGGGAGCAGGTCTCGCCCATCGGGGTCGTGTTCGGCGTAGTCCTGAACCTCCCCCCAGCTGGAGAACAGCAGCAGCTCGGGGTGGGTGGTGCGGCGGCCGTTCTTCAGGTCCTGCGCGGCGAGCGCGAGGCTGGCGAGCGTTTCACCGCGACCGACCAGCGCGACCCGCCGGCCCGCGCCGAGCAGCGTGAGGATCTCCGCCATCGCACCACCGTTGGTGCGGCAGAGGATCGCGTCAGGCTTGTCGACCTTGTCCAGTCCACTGTCGACAGACGGTGATCCGGTGAGCCGGATCGGTGCGCCGGCGATGGCGAGCCACCGGTTCGCCTCGTGGGCAAGGCCTTCGCCGAAGCGAAACGAGTGCGACAGGGCGAGCTCGGTGCCGTCGAAGCCGGTCATCACGTCGCGAGCGCCTCGCCAACCATAGATTGCTTGGGCGGAGTCCCCGACCATGACCAGCTGCGCGTGCCCGCGTTGGGCATTGAACACCCGCTCGACCACCGGGTTGGTGTCCTGGGCCTCGTCAAGCAGCAGGAAGTTCTTCCTGATCACCGGCTCGGTCAGCGCCCACATCTTCAGGTAGTGGTCGGGCTTGAACTTTACCCGGCCACGATCGGGATTCTGCAGATCGACCCAGATGCGTTGGGCGTAGGGCAACACGATCTCGGCAAGTTGGTCATGCAGGTATTCTTCGCCGATGCCTTTCAGCCACGGCACATGCTGGGGACCGATCACCTGGTCGGCGGACTGGCAGTACCGGATCACCGTCTCCTGCGCCGCGTAACACAGCCCACTGGCCGTGATCTTGCGCTCCCCGAGCTGGACCTGCAGGTGAATGCCGAGCATTGACGCCAGTTTCGCGCTCGCCATACGTGGAGCGTCCAGCCGCTCGCTGTAGCGCCGGCCAACCGCATTCCACGCCAGGCTGTGTGCGGTACTGCATTTGACGTTTTCTGGGAATGTCCGCCGCGCCTCGTCGGCGATCGCCTTGTTGAACGCGATATAGCGGCCCCAACGACGGGTGCTGTCGGCCAGCATGCACAGCGTCGTGGTCTTCCCGCTGCCCGCACCCGCCTGCAGGACGAGATGATCACCCGAGGCGAACGCGGCAACCGCCGCCTCCTGCTCGGGAGTGGGACGACGCGCGGCCATCCGGTCTCCTTATCGCTGATAAATGGTATTTACGTGCGCGGTTGGTAGGTCCAGTGCCATTTCTCGCTTGGCACGTCGTTGACAAAGCCATATTCGTCGGCGTGCTTGACCAGCCATTGGTAGGTGCGCTGATCGGGAACGGCGATGTCGACCGAGATTCCCCAGCCGTGGTTGCTCTGGCCGGGTGGTGCGGCCAGGTTGCCCCGACCGGCTTGGTAGAGCTCGTAGAGCCGTTTCTGCTCGGCGTAGTCGCGGTAGCCGTCCTCGAGCCGCAGTTCGATGCCGGCGGCTCTGGCCGCGGCCTTCATGCGCAGGAATTGTTTGGCCGCCGGCTTGAGCAGACGCTCGCCATCGCCAGCCGGGGCCAACCGGCTGGCAGGCAGGTACGCGTTGCGCAGACCGCCGAGGTTGACCGCCGGTAGCCGGTTCGGTGCCTGGCTCCCCTTGCCGCCTGAGCGGTCGAGATGGTGCCGCAACTCGCGCCGGCTGTGCACGATTCGGCCGAGCAGCAACCCTTCCAGCACGGCACGCTCTGCGTGATCGACCTTGCCGTCGCCGAGACTCACCGTGAGGAAGTGGTAGGCGTCGGATCGAGACCACTTTCCGTCGGCACCGTCGGCCCGCTCGGCGAGCTTTCGCACCCTGGCGGCGTACCGGGCATGCCAGTCCAGCCGCGCCTCGAGCTTGTGCAGCGTCGACGGCGAGGCCAGGTAGTCAAAGCTGGTGCGGATCAACCCGGCAAGCGCCGGTTCGAGTGTGCCGCTGTGCGCCGCGACCTCGTCACCGATCCGGCCGAGTACCGCCCGGGTGTGGCGAACCCGGTCGGCACTGTCGGCGAAGAACGTCGCCAGCCTGTGGAGCTCGGAAAGATCCAGCACGATCTTTCCCGGGCGGGCCGACCCCGCCTTGCCACCGCCGTGCGGGCCACGTCCGGTTTCCGGCGGATGCTTGCTCACGGCCTGGGCCGCGGCCCTCGCGCGATCCATGACCTCGTGGTAGCGCGGACCGCCATAGGTCGACCACGGACTCCAGTCGCGGCCACCATTGGAGATGGCGAACGCGTGCTTGGCATTGGTCAACGGGTCGAGATTGGCGTGCCGCTCCCGCAGCGGGTACTCGGCGGGATACCGGTCGCGCTGCGACGGTTGCAGCGAGCGGATCTGCCACAGCCCGATCGACGGGCCCCACTTTCCGTCCACCAGGCTCGTGTCGCCCGTAGCGCCGGTCACGCCGTTCGATTCGGCGATCGCGACCGCCACCGCCTGGGTCAGCCGCTCGCCGCGGAAACCCGCCTGGTACGCGTATTCGGCGATCTCCCGAGCGGACAGGGTACTCACGGCTCGGCATCCAGGAGTTCGGTCAGCGCGGCGCGGATCTCGGTGGGTCCGACGGCGCTCAGCTCGGTGATCGGGTCCAGCTCGTCCAGATAGGGCAGGTCCTCGACTCGCAGGTGATCGCGATCCAGGGCCGGGTCGTCGTTCGGCCCGCCGGCGTGCTTCGGCACCGCCAGCCAGACGCCCCGCGCGCCGGCTTCCAACCACGTCAGCGCGCCCGCCACGCGCAGCCCGTCGACCCGATCGACCAGCCGGACCGTGACGAAGGCGTTGACCTCGGCCAGTATCGTGGCCAGCTCGGCTGCTTCGTCCGACGGCAGCCCAGCCCTGACCAACCCGGCGGTGACGGCGGCGGGTTCGCCGGTCAGGCGCAGGCGTTCGGCGTGGACCAGGGCGGCGGTCCGCACCGCGACGACCATGCCGGGCGGCGCGGCGTCCGCCGGGAGTTCACCGGTCAGTTCGGCGACGATCGCCGCGACGGCCTGGCTCGCTGACGCGTCGACCGACCGCAACCGCCACACATCCGGCTCGCGCTCCTCGGCGACAACCGTCGTGCCGGCCGTTTGCCCGACCAGCCAGCGTTGCGCGCTGGTCGCGGTGTCCCGAATCACCTCGATGACCAGATCCGGCCGCAACAGCGGCCCGAGCGCGCCGCGCGCCGCCGCGGTCAGGGTCACCTCGATACCGGAGTCCACGTCGCGCGCGCTGGCCAGCCCGCGGGCCAGCAAACCGCGCAACGCCACCACATCCGCCACGGCCAGGTCGTCATCGGCCCAGCCGCCGTCCACCGCGGCCGGCACACTCGACCCGGACACCTTGGCGGCCACCCGCAGCTCGTCCGCGGTCAGCACGAGCATCGTCGTCACGCCACACCCGCCTTTCCTCGCGCCTGCCTGGCCATCTCCGCCGCGCGCGACAGAAGCACCCGCAGCGACTCCATCACCTCGATGTTCTGCCCGGCCCGCACCCGCTGGTTGTGCGCGTGCTTCCGGAAATATGTCGCCGACTCACCGCGCCAACGCAGCTTGTCCAACTCGCGATCGATATCGCTCGACATGTCCCGCATTCGCCGTATCTCGGCTGCGACCGCACGAGCCGCGTCATCGAACACGTCACCAGCCATCACTGCCCCTTGTGCCATTCTTCACTGGAAGGTCAGGACGCCCAGAGGCAGCCGAGTGCCTCGTTACCCGGAAAACCGATGGGGGAGCCATCGTCATTGCGAACGTTGTACTTGTGCCGGGTGATGCCGTCGACCTTGTCGATTTTCCAGACGCGCCAAATCGGTATCGTTCCCGCTCCGCAGGAGGTAAGCACCGAGGGAGCCGATTGCTGCACCCAGCCGGGGTGGAATTGCGCAGCGCCGCGGCTGAAGTAGTGATTTCGGGGATACCCGAGGCACACTCGTACATTCGCGGTGCAGAAGTGATCGGTCAACGGCGCCAAGCCAGGACCGGCGGCTCCCGCCACATATCCCCACCCGATGATCTGTTTCCTCAGTGTGTAATCGGGGTGTGGCGGGGGTCCGGCAGCCAGACCGATCAGGAACACGTAGTCTTGATTGTCGTCCGGGTTGTCGCTGCGCCGGTACATCGCCAACTGCACCGGCTCGTTGGGCGCGTAGTGCACGATGACGGTGCCGCCGGGATCCATGGGTGTGCCGGCGGGCGGCTCCTGATCGGTGACCACCCGGTGCCTGGCAAGGCGATCCGGCCTGGGGTCGCAGACATAGCCAGCAGACCGAACCGTGGCGCAGGCGGCCTCCGGCGACTGGTTGACCACGCCGGGGACGGGCGGACTGCCTTTGACCACAACCATTGTCACGGACCCGGCCAGCTGCACGACCGCACCGGGGGCGGGGCTGTGGTCATAGACGTATCCGGCGGGCTTGCCGGTCTGCTGCTGGCTGGAACCCTCCACCACCTGGCACTCGACGTTGCGGTACGTCTGCTTGAACGCGGTGCACGCCGCCGCCCCCGGCTGGTTGCGGTAGTCGGCGACGACCGCCTTGTCGTGGTAGCTGATGGTGATATTGGCGCCGGTCGGAGTCTTGCTGTTGGCCGCCGGGCTCTGCTCCTTGACCACGTCGAGATCCTTGGGGTCCGGCGCGGCGTCGGCTCGTGGTTGCTTGACGCACTTCAGCGTGGCGGCCGTGAGGATGGCGCACGCGTTCTCGGAGTACTGGCCGACGACCACGGGAACGCCGGTCGGCCCGTAGTGGCGAACGACGACTCGCGACGATTTGGGTACCCGCGTCCTGGCCGGTGGGTCCGTCGGGTCGTCGGTGACCACGGTGTTGGTCGGTCCGCCGTCGCCGGCGGCCGCCGGCACGCATTTCAGACCCGCGTCCTTGATCTGCTGGCAGGCCCGGTCTATTGGCGTACCCGGCGCGATCTGAGGCACCTCAACGGGGGGCGCGGTTTCGGCCGCTGGTGGGGCCGGAGTCGACGGTGGGGCCGACGGTGGGGGAGTCGGCTCCTGCGGCTTCTCGTCCTTCCCGGGATCCGACGGCGGCTTGGTGGTGTCGGTCTGGTCGGGTGCCGGGCCCTTGTCGGGCAGGCTGGTCGAGCCGTCCCGCCCGATCACCACGGGCCGGCGATCGAACTGGTCATTGACCCACACCCGGCCCGCCTTGACATCCAGTGAGAACGTCTCGGACTCACCGGGCACCACCACGTCTTGAATGCTCCGGCCGGTGCCAATATCACGCACATAGAGACGGTGGTTGCCGTAGTCCGGAATGTAGACGCGGTCATCGAGCTGAACCGGCGCACCGAGGTTGTGACCGGTCCCGTGCGGAATGTCATTGGCGGTGCGCAGCATCCCGGTCCGAATGTCCACAGCGGACAGTTGTCCGTTGTCGCGATCCAGAATCAGCACCCACCGTCCGGCGCCCTTGGGAGAACCCACCACGAGCGCATTGCCGTGTGGCAGCCGTTCGGTTGTTACCCGGTGTAATGACTGGGCCGAGACGTCGATCAGGTCACCGGCGTCGGTCAAGCCAATCGGATGGCCGTCGGCGATCGTGAGGTGTATGAACGGCCGGTCGATGGACACGTTGTGCCGCACCTTGTCCTTGACGACGTGCACCACGTGGCCGTCGTCGGTGAGCACCCAGATCCCTTCGCTCGCATCGGGTACGAGCTCGTCGGTCATCCTGGCTGGCAGCTTGACCGGCGTACCCGGCCGGCCGTCCCGATCGATCTCCGAGACAACGTCTCCCGAGCCGAGATAGCCGCTGTCGGGCGCGGGAACCACCACGGTGCCACCACCGCCGGGTCGGGACGGCGGTTGCGGCGGATCCGGATGATCGATCGGCGGCCCCACGGGTTTCATCGGCCCCGGGTCGTAGATCCACACCTTGTTGGCCTTCTTGTCCACAACGGCGACCCGGCCGTCCGCCAGGGTCACGATCTCCATCGGATCTTTGCCGTTGGCCAACGCGCGCGCCTCGGCCTCGACCTTGCCGGACTCCGGATTCAGGTAGACGACCGAGTTGTTTTTGGCAACATATGCGCCGGGATTGTCAAGAAGTGGCCGGGATATGCTGTAGCCAGCGCCGATCGTGGCGGCCAGCATGCCGGCCAACAGCGCACCGGCCAGTAGCACACTCCCCGCTCGGTTACGTGGCGATAGCCGCCGTAATATCCGGCTCGTCGCTGACGTCACCACTGCCTCCCTGACAACCCATGTCCACTGTGCTCGGGGGCAGACTATGACGTCGCGGGCGCTTGAAGCAGTGGGAAGGGTTCCCCTAGTAATCACGACCGCCCCCAGGACGACGATGTGTGCACGGCGAGGTGAGGAGGTGCTCATGAGCGAGCAGTGGAACCGGCCATCGGCGGCGATTGTCCGGGTCGGCGACGCTGTTCACGAGTTGACCGCGGTGGACTCCGAAAAGGAGTTCACGTTTGGTCGGGCGGAGACGTGCACCGTCTGCCTGAATCCCGATGACATCGGCATTTCCCGGCTGGCCGGGTCGATCGAAGCAGATGGCGGCACGTGGTGGGTGGTCAACAGAAGCACGACCCGGCAGCTCGCGGTGATAGACGAGTTCGGGTTTCGCAATGTGTTGCCACCGGGGCGACGGTATGCGGTGGAGGGCCGGGTGCGGGTGGTGATTGACGGCTCGCACGGCAGCCATGAATTGGACATCAGCGGCCCGGTGCGATTAGTGCCAACCGTGTCCGTACCAGGAGAATCGACCGCCATTGGCGCGGGCGTAATGGTCAGCCAGGAGGACAGGCTCGCGCTGGTCGCGTTGTTCGCGGGCTATCTCGAAGAGGGTAAGCGCCACGATCCGCATCCCAAGTCGTACAACGCGGCGGCGGCCCGACTCGGCTGGACGGACGCGGCGCTCCGGAAACGGATCGAGTATCTGCGCAATCGACTCGACAAGGCCGGTGTGCCGAACATGACCGGGTGGAACGCGCTTTCCAATCTCGCCGAGTATGTGCTCTCGACCCGGATCATCACCCGGGATGATCTACGCCTCATCCGCCGCGACCGGTGACCGCACCTTGGGGAGGGTTTCCGATTTCGCCGGTGCCCGCGAGTTTCTAGTTTGACAGGCAGCAAATCGCCAACCCGAGGAGAAGCCATGATCCAGGCAGAGCTGACCGAACTGGAGACCCTGTCCCGCAGGCTGGACTCCTGCGGCGCCGAGGTCACCGACCTGATGCGGGCGCTGACCACGCTGATCAACACCACCACCTGGACCGGCGGCGCCGCCGATCGGTTCCGGCAGGCATGGGAGACCGAGTTCAACCCGGCGCTGAAGAGCCTGTCGAACGAATTGGTCAACGCCGCGCAGGAGGTTGACCGGCGAAAGCACCTGATCGACCAGGCGGCCAATCACTAGATCATCGGCGGAAGCGAGTACTGGGCGGGCGATAAGCGTGGAACTGGAACTAGTGTGTGACAGTCCGGAAAGCGGCAGCACGGCGGTGCTGATCACGGCGGACGAGCGGGCCGCGGTCGGCGATCTCCGCCGGGCGCTGCAGTCACACCTGGGAACCGGGAGCGGACCGCTCTACGCCGGGCTCATGCCGTTACCGGACGGGACACCGCTCGCCGCGGCCCGGCTGGTGCAGGGCGCCGCGATCGGGTTGGGCGGACCGGTCCGGCCAGTGGTGGCGGTCGACGCTCCGCTGGTGGCGTCGGGCGAATGCGAACTGGCCGTGGTCGGGGGACTGCACTGCGGGCCGGCGACGTCGGTCATGCCACGGGTTCGGCTTTCCCTCGGACGGCACGGCGACGCGGATCTCGGCCTGGCCGATCCCGAGGTCAGCCGGGAGCACGCGCGGGTGTCGATGACCGATGCCGGGCTGGTTCGAGTAGCCGACGCCGGTTCGCGCAACGGGATACGCCGGCGTGGTTGGCGCCTGGCCGGCGAGGCCGAGGTCGGCGTTGGCGATGTGTTCGGGGTCGGCGAGTCGGTCATCGGCCTGCGCGAGCGCGTCGTCGCCGACGCGGACATTTCCCGTGATCCCGACGGTTGCCTGCGGTTCAACCGTCCACCGCGAATTCTGCCGCCCCGGCCGGCGACGGAGCTCCTGGTTCCGGTGCCGCCTGCCCCGCCACGGGGTTTTCGGTTCCCTTGGGCGACCGTGCTGATCCCACTGGTGCTCGGCGGTCTGCTGTACGTGGTGTTTCCCACCATGGGCTACTTCCTGGTCATCATGCTGCTCAGTCCGGTGATGATCATCGCGAACCTGATCGGCGACCGGCGGTCGGGACGAAAGGAATACCGCGCCAACAAGAAGATCTACGACGCGGAGCAGGCCATGTTCACGGCCGCGCTGGCCGCCGTGGCGGTAGCCGAGGAACATTCGGAACGAGCCGCACATCCGGACCCGGCGGCGCTCGTCGGGCTGGCCTGCGGCCCGTCGGCCAGGCTATGGGAACGGCGGCGCGGCGATCCGGACTTCCTGGCGGTACGGCTCGGCCTCGCCGACCGCCCGGCCGCGGTGTCGCTGCGCCCCGATCCCAAGGGGACGCCGGGCGGCGGCCAGCTGGATCTACCCGACCTGCCAACCGTCTACGACGTCCCGATCATCGCCCCGCTGCGGGAGATCGGGGTGTTGGGGGTCGCCGCCACCCCGCGATCCGCGTCGCTGGCCGCGGCCAGGGCCATCGTCGCTCAGGCCGCCACCCTGCACGCACCGGGAGACCTGGGAATCGTGGTGATCAGCGGGCCGGACGGCGCGGCGGACTGGGAATGGGCGAGTTGGCTGCCACACACCCGGGGAGCCGCAGCCACGCGCACGATCGCCACCGACGCCGCGCTTGCCGAGGCGCGCCTCCGCGAACTCCGCGCACTGGTCGAGGCACGCCTGGCCGAGCGCCGCACCGCCTTGCGTTCCGGACCGCCCGCCGGCCCCGCGGTGCTGCTGGTGCTGGACGGGGCCCGCCTGCTGCGCGGGCTTCCCGGGCTTGGTGAGCTGCTCGCGGCCGGACCCGAGGCCGGGATCTACGCGCTGTGCCTCGACGCCGAGGAGAACGCCCTGCCCGACGAGTGCCGCGCGACCCTCGTCACCACCAGCCCGTCCGGCACCAGGGCGACCCTTCGCCGGTCCGGGATGTCGCCGGTGTCCGACGTGCTGGTCGACGGGTTGCTGCCGGGTTCCGCGACGACGCTGGCGAGGGCGCTGGCCCCGCTGCACGCGCTCGGTACCGCGGGCGGCGAGGCCGCGCTGCCGGATTCGGTTCGGTTCACCGAGATCGCCGAGCTGCCGTTGTCCGGGGATCCGGAGGCGGACGCGGGCCTGGTCACGCGGCGTTGGGCGGACTCGCCGAACGGGCGGTCCACCACCGCGCTGCTCGGCGCCGGACCGAACGGGCCGCTCACCGTCGACCTGCGCAAGGACGGGCCGCACGCGCTGGTCGCCGGCACCACGGGTGCCGGGAAGTCCGAACTGCTGCGGACCTTGGTGGCCTCGCTCGCGCTGGCGAACACTCCCGACGCACTCACCTTCGTGCTGGTCGACTACAAGGGCGGGTCGGCGTTCGCGGCCTGTGCCGAGCTGCCCCACGTGGTCGGCCTGGTCACCGATCTGGACGGTCATCTGGTCACCCGCGCGCTGGATTCCCTGTCGGCGGAGCTTCGCCGCCGCGAAACGCTGCTGGCGCGGGCCGGCGCGAAGGACATCGACGACTACTGGGCCAGAACCGGTGCGCGCCTGCCCCGGTTGGTGATCGTCGTCGACGAGTTCGCCTCCCTGGTCACGGAGGTGCCCGAGTTCGTGCCCGGCGTGATCGGCATCGGCATGCGTGGCCGGAGTCTTGGCGTGCACGTGGTTCTCGCCACGCAGCGCCCGGGTGGCGTGGTCACCGCCGATCTGCGGGCCAACGTCAACCTCCGGGTCTGCCTGCGGGTGACGGCCGACGAGGAGTCCAACGACGTGCTCGACACCCCGGCTGCCGCGCGCATCTCGCCCCACCTGCCGGGCCGGGCCTACGCACGGACCGGGCACTCGGAGCTGACCTGTTTCCAGGCGGCCAGGATTGGTTGGCCACGCCGCACCGAACCCGTTGGCGCACAACGGGAACCGGTGATCGTCAGACCGCGCCGGGTCGCCGAGCTCGGAAATCCCGTACCGGCAGCGAGACTGGCGAGCGACGACGTCGACACCGAGGCCAGCACCGATCTCTCGATGCTCGCCGCCGCCGCCAACGTGGCCGCGGCGCGGATCGGGGTCGACCGGCCTGACCGCCCGTGGCTGCCGCCGTTGCCGGACGTGGTGACGGTCGCCGAGCTGTCCCCCTCGCCTGGCCGGTCACCGGTGTGCGTCCCGCTCGGACTGGTCGACCGGCCAGACCGGCAGTCCCAGGACACCTTCGAGATCGCCCTCGACGCCACCGGCCCGGTCGCCATCGCGGGCGGCGTGCGCACCGGCCGGTCGACGGCGTTGCGCACGTTCGCGGCCGTGCTCGCGTCGGGGGCCGGGCCGGACTCCGTGCACATCTACGCGGCCGACTTCGGCAACCGGGCGCTGCTGCCGCTGGCCGCGCTGCCGCAGGTGGGTGCCGTGGTCGACGGCGACGATCCGGTGCGGCTGGCCCGGCTGCTGGACTGGTTCGACGCCGAGGTGAGCAGGCGGCAACGGGTGCTCGCCACGGGTGGCTACGGGTCGCTGACCGAGCAGCGCGCCGCGGCGCACGGTGCGGAGCGGCAGCCCTACCTGGTGCTGCTGCTCGACCGGCTGGAGGCGTTCGTCGGCCGGTACGCCGACGTCGACGGTGGGCGGCTGGTGGACGTGTTCGAAGGCCTACTGCGTCGGGGGCCGGCGGTCGGGCTGCTGACCGTGCTGACCACCGACCGAACCGGGTTCACCCACCGGGTGGCCGCGGCGGTCGAACACCGGCTCGTGCTGCGCCAGGCCGACAACGACGACGCGGCCACGTTCGGCCTCAACCCCCGGCAGTTGCCGACCACCATGCCGGCCGGCCGTGGCGTGTGGGCCGGCACCGGGCACGAGGTCCAGGTGGCGCTGCTGGACCGCGATCCCGGTGGCGCGGCGCAGTCCGCCGCGGTCGGGCGGCTGGCCGAGCAGTCGCGTATCCGGTGGGACAGCGTGGAAACGCCGTTGCTGCCGCGCCGGGTCGACCCGCTGCCCGACCGGATCAGCGTCCAGGAGATCGCCGCCCTCCGCACGACTCCCCGGCCAGCCGCGCCGGCCACCTGCACGCCGGGCGCCGGCGGTGATCACCTCGGTCCGGTCGACGTCGACCTGGCCGCTGCCGGCGGCACGTTCCTGGTGGCCGGCCCGGCCCGCTCGGGGCGCTCCACCGCGCTGGCGGCGATCGTCGAAAGCCTTGCCGGTAGGCGGGGCGGCGAGCTGGACGTCGTGTTGCTGACACCGCGATCCTCGCCGATCCGAAATCTCCTTACGTTGCAAGGGGTTCTCGGGGTAGTCGCCGCGAGCGACCCGACCGATGCCTTGGTAGCGCTGGAAGATCTGCTCGCCCAGGCAGCCGCGCCGACGGCGCTGGTCGTCGACGACGGCGAGCTGATCAACCTTGGCCCGCTTGCCGAGCGGCTGGAGGAGTACGTGCGCGGCTGCCGGGACACCGGGTCGCTGCTGATCGCCTCGGCCACCACCGAGGACGTGCTGCTCAACCGCTATCGCGGCTGGCTTGCCGCCACGCGACGCTCGCGGTCCGGGCTGCTGATCAATCCGGCGAGTCATGCCGACGGCGAGGTGTTCGAGTTGCGGTTGCCCCGATCGATCGGCGGCGTCTGGCCGTCGGGCCGGGCACTATTGGTCGAGCGCGGTGCCACGACGATGGTGCAGATACCGGCGCCTGAGGGGACCGAGCGATGACGTCGGGCGCCGTCGCGCTGGGTGGACCAAACCGTGGTGTCCTCGCCGGATACCGATTCCTCGCCGCACCCTATGTCGACCCGCACGGATGGCTCGGCCCGCTCTGCGCCACCGCGCCCGTGGTGCGCGAGGCCGATGGCGCTCCGGCCACCGCCCACGTGATGCTGGGTGTCACGGACCGGCCGACCCGCCGCCGGTTGCTCGCCGAGGCCACCGCGATGGGAGCCGTGCTCGAGCGGCTGGATTCTCCTTTCCTGACCGGCTTTCTGGACCACGCGGTGGACGACGGCCACCCGGTGTTGTTCACCGCCCCGTTCGGCCCGAGCCTCGCCGGTGAGCTGGCCGAGCACGGACCCCTCGCGCTCGACGCCGTGATGGTCGCGGCCGAGGCGGCAGCGGCGGGGTTGGCGGCCCTGCACGGCGTTGACCGGCCCCACCACGTGGTCAGCCCGCGAGCGCTGCTTCGCTTGCCCGACAACGGCATTCGGTTGAGCTGCCCGGCTCTCCCGATGCTCGCCGAACAGATCGCCGCGGACCGGGACGGAACGGGACACGAGCCGCCCGAGGTGCTGACCCGTGGCGAGTGGACTCCGGCGGCCGACGTGTACGCGTTTGCCTCGACGTTGTGGACGCTGCTGGCCGGTGTGCCTCCCACGTCCGGTAGCCAGGAGGAGCGGCTGGCCAAGATCCACGCCGGTAAGCCGCCGAGCATGCCGCGTTCGGACGTGCCGCCCATGGTGCTGTCCGCGCTCAGGAACGGGCTGGCCACCGACCCCGCCGACCGGCCGGCCGGCGCACCGGAGTTGTTGGCGTTGCTGGCAGGCCATTCGGTGTCGTCGACGCCGAGGCAGGACACCCGCCCGCCCACCCACCCGGTTCCCCGGCACGGCCGGCCGCTCGGCCGCGGCTACTGGCTTGAGCTGCCGATCGGCTCCGGCAGCACCGGCACCGTGTACCGAGCGCGGCGGCTCGCCGACGACACGGTGCTGGCGGCGAAGTTGCTGCGCGCCGAGCTTGCCGCCGACCCGGACGCGGTGACCCGGTTCCTCGGCGAGCGGACCACCCTGATGAGCCTCGACCACCCGCACATGGTCAAGGTGCACGACGTCGTCGCCGAGGGCAGCGACCTGGCGATCGTGATGGATCTCGTCGACGGCGTCGATCTCCGCCGGCTGATCGCGGATCCGCGGCTCGACCGAACCGAGCGGCTACGCCTGCTCGGCCAGGTCGCCGATGCCCTCGCGGCCGTGCACGGGGCCGGCATTGTGCACCGGGATGTCAAGCCGGAGAACGTACTGGTGACCGGAGATGGGCCGTCCCGCACCGCGCTGCTCACCGATTTCGGGCTGGCCAAGGTCCGCGGCCGGACGACGATCACCCAGCGGTCCCAGCTATTGGGAACGATGGCTTACGTCGCTCCGGAACTGGCTGCCGGCCGTCCGGTGAGCCCGGCCTGCGACGTCTATTCGTTGGGCGTCACCGCCTACGAGCTGCTCGCCGGCCGTCGGCCGTTCGCCGCGGACAACGCCGCCGGCCTGGTGCGTGCCCATCTCGAGGAAACCCCTCGGCAGCCGCCGGGAATCACCGATCACGAATGGGCGGTGATATCCGCCTGCCTGGCGAAGGATCCGGCCAACCGGCCGAGCGCCGGGCTGCTGCGGAACCAGCTGGCCTCGCTCACCGACCCGGCGACCGCCGAGCACACGGTGCGCATCGAGTTGTCCCGGACCGGCCAGATCAGCCTGCCGTGGCTGGTGCCGGCGCCACTCCCGCCGTCGTCCGACGACCTCGGAATCGCCGAGGAACTGCGGACCGAGGGCGCGACCAGACCGCCCCGGCCGGCGCCGCCCGAGCCGGCCGACAGCGGGCGCCGGCGACGGTTGCCGTTGTTCACGGCCATCTTCGCCACGGCCGCGGTCGGCGCCGCCGTCGGCGTCTGGTTGGCCACCCCGGACCAGACGGACAACCCAACGATCCCGACGACGCCGAACGGCCCGGCGACGTACCCGATCTCGGTCAACGCCACGGTCGGTCCCGACGGCGACGTCGTACTCAGCTGGTCGCCCGATGTCGAGCAGCTACCCGGCTTCCAGTCCTACGCGGTCCTGCGCGATGGCAAACCCGTCGACAACCTGGCCGCCGGCACCAGGCGCTACACCGATCCCGAGCCCGGCACGGATCCGTGCTACCGCGTCGTCGCCCTCGGTGTGACCACTCAACCGCCCAACCCGTCCCCGCCCCAGCAATGCCCGAAGCGTTAGGAATCCGCTCAGTGACAACACTTCAGCCCCAGCCGGGCACCGCGGCCCCGGCCGAGCTGGTCGCCCAGTTCCGCCACGTGCACGACACCGTTCTGCACGAGGTCGAGCGCGCGATCAGAGGCAAGAGCCAGGCGGTTCGGCTCGCCCTGACCTGCCTGTTCGCCGGTGGCCATCTGCTCATCGAGGACGTGCCGGGCACCGGCAAGACCTCGCTGGCCAAGTCGCTGGCCGCCACCATCGCCGGCGAGTGGCACCGGGTGCAGTTCACGCCGGACCTGTTGCCGTCGGACATCACCGGCGTTTCGGTGTGGAATCAGGCCGAGCAGCGGTTCCAGTTCCGCAAGGGACCGGTGTTCGCCAACGTGGTGCTGGCCGACGAGATCAACCGGGCGAGCCCGAAGACACAGTCGGCGCTGCTCGAGGTGATGGAGGAGAACCAGGTCACCGTCGACGGCGTCGGGCATCCGGTGCCCACCCCGTTCCTCGTCGTCGCCACCCAGAACCCGATCGACCTCGAGGGGACCTACCAGCTGCCGGAGGCCCAGCTGGACCGCTTCCTGATGCGGATCAGCATCGGCCACCCCGACCTGGACGTGGAGACCGAGATCCTGACCGGACGTACCGTCGCCACCCCACCCGTCCTGCGCGCGGTGAGCACCGTGGAGCAGGTGTCCTGGCTCTGCCAGGTGGCGTCGACGATCTACACCGCGCCGGAGATCGTCCGGTACATCGCGTTGCTGGCCAAGGCGACCAGGGAGCACGACGCGCTGCGGCTCGGCATCAGCACCCGGGGCAGCCTCGCGCTGATGCGCGCGGCCCAGGCCTTCGCCGCCGGGTGTGGGCGGCACTTCGTGGTGCCGGACGACGTGAAGACGGTCGCCGGTCCGGTGCTCACCCACCGGCTCACGCTCACCGGGGCGGCCGAGGTGCGCGGCGGCAACGCGGCGGACCTGCTCGCCGAGGTGATCAGCTCGGTGCCGATCCCGGTGGTGTCGGGGCGGTGACCGGACCGTTGACCCCGGCCGGCGCGACCCTGCTGACCGGCTGTGCGGCCGGGTACGCGGCCGGGGTCCTGCTCGGCTACCGGGTACTGATCGCCATCGCCATCGGTGGGCTGGTGCTGTTGCTCGCCGCGGGCGCCATCGTGCTGATCCGCCCGCGAGCGGAGTTGGCTCGCACGGTCCAGCCGGACCGGGTCACCGTCGGCGAACCGACCTGGGGCCGGTTGGTCGTGCGCAACCAGGGCCGCTGGCCGGCGCCGGGCTTCGTGGTGGTGGACCAGGTCGGCGGCGACCCGGTCGACCTCGCGGTACCGATGACCGCCGGCGGCGGCATGCGAACCCTGCGCTATCCGATCCCCACCCGCCGGCGTGGCCGGCTGCGGCTGGGCCCGCTCACCGTCGAGCGCCGCGACCCGCTTGGGCTGTTTCGCCGGGCCCAGCAACTGGGCAGCGGCCTCACCCTGTGGGTGCACCCGGTGCTGCATCCGGCGCGGCCGTTGCCGGTGGGCAGCGTGCCGGACTTCGAGGGACGCAGAGCCGAACTGGCGCACGGCGGCACGATGACGTTCTCGTCCCTGCGCGAGTACGAGCCCGGTGACGACCCCCGCCGGATCCACTGGAAGACCACCGCGCGCACCGGACAGCTGATGGTGCGCGAGCAGGTCGACACCACCGAACCGACGACCACCGTGGTCCTCGATACCCGCCCGCCCGCGCTGACCGACATCGGCTTCGAGCACGCCGTCGAGGTGGCGGCCTCGGTGGCGCAGGCCGCGATCCACGCCGGACGGCCGGCGCGGGTGCTGATCCCCGGTGAGGACGCGGCGAGGCTGGCCGCGGACGGTGCCGTATCGCTGCTCGACCGGCTGGCCGCGGCGGAGCAGGGCGATGACGATCCGGTCCTGCTGCTCTCCTCGATCGAGCGAGCGCCGGCCGGCGGCGCCCTCGTCGTGATCACCGGCGCCCGCGAGCCAACCCTGGTGGCCAAGCTTGGTGAGCAGCGACGGCGGTTCTCGCCGGTGGTCGTGGTGACGTTGCTCGGCGCCGCGGACGAGCCCATGCCGGCGCGGCGGCGGCCGGGGCTGGCGATCCTCACCGCCGTGACCGGCGCCGAGGCGGTCGGGGCCTGGAACCGGATGGTGCTCGGAGAGGCCGGATGAACCCGTCGCTTCGGATTGTCCTTGCCGCGGCGCTGTCCGCGCTGGCCGGCCTGTCCTTCGCCCCGGTGTTCGGCGGACTCGGTGCCGCGCTGCTGCTCGCCGTGCTCGTGCCGCCGGCGGTGGTGATCGTGTGGGCACTGTGGACCCACCGGTCGCCCCGGGTGCATTCCGGGCACGTGGCCTTCGGCATGGTGGCCGTGGCGATCGCCGTCACCGCGACCACGTGGCCGGGCGGGGCGGTCGCCTCCGGCCCGTACCGCCTGCTCACCAGCGCGCTGCCGATCGACCCGAGCGGACCGCAACTGGCCACCGCGTCGGCCCTGTCCGGGTATGCCGCGCTGATCGCGTGCTATCTCGCGCTGACCAGGCGCGCCGCGCTGGCACCGGTGTTGCCCGCTTTCGTTTGCCTGCTGGCCGGACTGGGGTTGGGCGCCGCGACCGGCCCGCTGCCGGCCTGGTATCCGTCGGCGTTCGTCGGGCTGGCCGGTGTGCACCTGCTGGTGAACCGGGCTGCCGAAAGCGGGCATGGCGTGGGACGTGGGCTCATCGCGACGGCCGCCGTCGTGCTGGCGGTCGGAGTGCTCGCGCCGATCCCACTGGCCGGCCTCGCTCCGGGGAGCGACGCCCGGACCCCTGCCACGCTGCGCTCCGTGGTCTCCGGTCCGGTGCTGCCCAGGACTAACACCAACCCGTTCGCCCAGTACGTCGCGCTGTTCGACGGCCACCTGGTCTTGAAGATCACCGGGTCGGCGTCCGAGCCGGTGGACCGGCTTCGCATGATCACACTCACTGAGTTCGACGGCCACACCTGGAGCGCCCGCGCCGACTACCGCCGAGCCGGCCACCAGCTACCCCCGGCTCCGGTGACGACGGATGCCCGGCAGGTCACCATCGATGTCTCGGTCAGCAACCCCGATGCCCTCGGCTGGCTGCCCACCGCCGGCCGGGCTACCGAGGTGAGTGTCCCGGATCTCGGAGTCGACGAGGGCACCGGCGACATCGTGATCCCGGCCGGATCGACGATGCCGAAGTCCTACCGCGTGACCGGAACGGAGCCGGTCATCGAAGGCGGCGAGATCCTCGACGACGACCCGGAGCGGGCAGCCACACCACCGGGAATCGAGCTGCCGCCGGACATCCTCGGGTTCATCACGACGGCGACCGCCCAGTCGCTGACCGACTCCGAACGGCTGCTCGCCCTGTACCAGGCACTCACCAAGCCTCCCTTCGGCTACGACGGCAGCGCCAAGGACGTGCCGGGTGGGCACGGCCTGTATCAGATTTCCGCTCTACTGCGCGACAAACGCGGCACCAGTGAGCAGTACGCGTCGGCCTTCGCGGTGATGTGCCGTCAACTCGGCTGGAACGCGAGGGTCGTGCTCGGCTTCCGTCCACAGTGGAACGGCAACACGCTGACCGTCACCGGCGAGAACGTGCACGCCTGGGCGGAGGTGCGGTTCAACCGTCTCGGCTGGGTGCCGGTCGACCCGACCCCGCGCCAGGCCAGCCCCGGCCGCGAACCCGGGGGCCAGGCCCCGGCCCCGCTTTCCGACCCGCTCGAGGCGTTGCCCGCCTCGCCATCGCCGCCGGAAAACCCCGCCGACGGGCCGTCACAGGCGGCCAGCTGGCCGGCCCCGCCGGCCTACGGCGTGGCGACCTGGGTGACGGTCACGATTGTCACCGGCGGCGGGCTGGCCGTGCTCGTCCTCGCCATCCCCGTCGCGAAAACCATCCGTCGCGCTCGACGGCGCCGGCACGGAACCCCGCGCACCCGCGCCGTGGCCGCCTGGCTGGACGTGCTCGACACCCTCCGAGAAGCGGGCCTGCGGGTCCCCCACGCCGCCACCACCGGCGAGGTCATCGCCGTCCGCGGCCCGGACTGCCCGCCCGCCATGTACACCCTGGCCCAACGAACCAACTTCGCCGCGTTCGCGCCCGACCAGACCACCGAAACGGACGCTCGCGCCGCCTGGACCGACAGCGACACCATTCGCAGGACTACCCGCGGCCACGGCTCGATCCTCACCAGACTCCGTAGCACCTTCAACCCCCGCCCACTGCTCACCCGCCACCGCTGAAGGTCCGGCGTCCAGAACGGGTTCGGCTCTCGATCAGCTCGAGGTCGAAGTCGGGCGCACCCTGGAAGATCGGGTCCAGTCCGGTCTGGCCGGTGTCTGGCCGCCGGTCGTCGGTGCGGCGAGCTCGGCCAGGTGGTGCAGCGAGTTGGGGAGATGCTCAGGGCCGAACGGCGGGAACTGGAGGTACTCCCGGATGGATTGCGGCACGGCCGACCAGTCGTAGGTGAGCGTGACCTCGGTCTCGGACGGACCGAGCGGTGCCAGGTCGTAGCGCCAGATCCAGCCGCCGAACTCCAGGTGACCGTCGTCGGTCTCCGTCCCCGTCAGCCAGCCAATGGTGCGCGGCGCCTCGAGCACCTCGACCTTGTTGACCACCTGGTAGTCACCGTTTGGATGGTCGGGGTGATGCATGTCCATCCGGAAAATCTGCCCCGCCTCGGTCAGCGGCGCCTGGTCGGGAGATTCCTGAACCCAGCCGGTGCCGTCGATCGCGGCGTGGGTCGTCGGGTCCGCCAGCA
>WUUC01142989.1_pt1 | contig 23220 bp, 16 predicted proteins | sample 6278441 | NCBI WGS metagenome assembly WUUC01 (sample SAMN13675441, study PRJNA597444) | soil metagenome | isolation source: soil | place: USA: Washington | collected 2017-10
CGGCTGACCATTGCAACTCACCACAATCATCATCCGCCGGTTGGCGCGGTCCGCTCCATCAAGCGAACCTTCCTTCTGTTTCAGTCGATAGCTCACGCTGGATCATCGGGGGTGACTGGAGTACGGTGGCGCTCACGCAGAGCACGAAGTGGCCGGCTTCGACCACGCGCGTCGAGGGCAACGGCCAGGTGGGTCTTCCGGCACGCCGGGGGCCCCGAAGGTGAGCACGTTTCGCCTGCGCGAAGCGTCCGGTCGCGAGATCGCGCACGAACGCTGATCGAGCTACACAAAGACGCAGGCCTCGTTCGGCACCGAGGATGCCGCGTTGATCATCCTGTATGGAGGTCGTCGCCTTTGGTCAGATCCAACGACGCAAGATGGACGGGCACAACAGCTACGTCATTCATCCCGAAGGAGTGGCAGAAAGTCGCCTAACGACGTAGAGTTGGCAACGATACAGCAGAGGGTTAGGCACCCTGGTAATTCGCACAAGATTCGGGACGGGTTCTTGGGCCCGTCGTGGGAGAGAACAGCATGCGGGTGAAGCTCATCGGAGCCACGCTCGTGCTTCTGGGGATCGGTGCCACTTTCCCGGCGGCGGCGCCGCCCTCACTACCGACGATCACTGCGTTGCGCGCGGCGTCGGCAGTAGATGTCACGCGCGGGACGGTCATCCATGACGCCGTAGTCATCATCCAGGGCGATCGCATCAAAGCGGTAGGCACCGGGCTGGCGATCCCGGCGGGTGCGCGCCGGATCGACCTCGGGGCCACCACGCTGCTGCCAGGCCTGATCGACGCGCACACACACCTTCTCGACAACCGCCACGGCGGCAACGTTGACGGTAAATCCGCGATGTTGCTCGGCGTGGCGCAGATGAGCACCGCCAAGCGTGCGCTACTCGGAGCTGCCATGGGACGAGAGGCGCTCCTTGCGGGGTTCACGACGGTGCGCGACCTTGGCAACTCCGGCGTCCACGGCGATGTCGCCCTGCGCGACGCCATAGAGGCCGGGTGGGTGACCGGTCCGCGTATCATCGCCGCCACTCGCGCGCTGGCGCCGGCAGGGGGCCAGTTCGGCGCCCTCTCGCGCGAAGCGCAGTCCATCGTCGATCAGGAATACGCCGTCATCAGCGGAGTCGAAGAGGCGCGCCGCGCTGCCCGGCAGGCGTTTTACGACGGGGCGGACTGTCTCAAGGTGATCGTGAACTCAGGCAGCCGCCTGCTCTCGGTTGACGAGGTGAAGGTGATCGTGGACGAGGCGCACCGCGTGGGCAAGAAGGTGGCGGCGCACGCCAGCACCGATCAGGCGACGCGCATCGCGGTCGAGGCCGGCGTCGATTCGATCGAGCATGCGTACACGATTTCCGACGACACGCTCCGCACGATGGCGGAGAAGCGAATCTTCCTGGTACCGACGGACGCGCCGCTCGAGGCGTATATCGAGATGTACTTCAACGGCCGCCACCCCACGCCGGAAGAGCGCGCGTCGATTGAAACGCTCGCGAAGCCCGGGCTCGAGGAAAGCCGGAAGCGTCTCGCGCGCGCGGTCAAGATCGGCGTGCCGATTGCGGCCGGGTCCGACATTTACATCATATGGCCTGGGAAAACGCGAGGGGAGGCGAGCCTTGGAATGTTCCGGGCCTATGCGGAGTCGGGGATGCCGTCGTTGGAGATTCTCCGGGCTGCGACGCTCAACAACGCGAGCCTGCTGGGTCGTCTCTCCGACTTCGGCTCACTTGAGGCGGGCAAACTCGCCGATATCATCGGCGTCGCCGGCGACCCGCTGAAGAGCGTGACGGCGCTCGAACAGGTTCGGTTCGTGATGAAGAATGGTGAAATCGTGCGGAACGACACAGGCACCCCGTGATCGACGGTCGCCGCGCCGCGTCACAGGACACGAGCAACGACGATCGTCATATCATCGTGCTGCGGCGCGGTGCCGGCGTGACGATCGGTCGCTTCGACCACCGCGTCGCGAATCTCAGCCGCGCAGCGACCGAGGCACGCGAGGACGGCGGCGCTGACCCGGTCGTCCCCGAACTCCTCGTCTTCGGCGTTGACCGCTTCGTAAATCCCGTCGGTGCAGACCGCCAGGACGTCCCCGGCGGACAACTGCACCGTCTCTTGCTGATAGGTCGCGTTCGGGAACATCCCGATCACCGGTCCACCTACCGTCAACCGCTGGACCGCGGTGCTCGCGTGAGCCGCAGCTTCGATCACGCCGACCTGACCGGCCGCAGTGCCGACAACGCGCGCCGACGGCGTACCCGCCAGTGAACGCGGACGCAACAGAATGGGTGGATTGTGGCCGGCGTTCACATACGTCAGGCTTCGCTGTGTGCTGTGGTAGACCGCGTAAAAGAACGTGGCGTACTTGTTCGCCGCGGTGGAATCGAACAGGAGGCGACTGATATCCGAGACCACATGCGCCACGTCGCCGCCGCGCAGCGGAGCGTGGCTTCGGAGCAACGCCTGCAGGCTGGCCATCAGGAGCGCGGCAGAAATGCCTTTTCCCGACACATCACCGAGCGCAATACCAAGCTGTGACTCGCCGAGCGCGAGGAAATCGAAGTAGTCGCCGCCCACGCCGCGAGCCGGCCGGCAGAACCCGCAATATTCCAGGGTGGCAACGGTCGGCTGCACCTGCGGGAACAATTGCTGCTGCACCTGCTTCGCGATCTCAATCTCGCGGCGCAGCTTGACTTGCTCGGCGGCTTGCATCATCAGTCCGGCGTAATCGAGCGCGATGGCGAGTTGATCGGCAACAGCCTGCAGCAGCGCCCGATCCTCGGTCGAATATGGTTCTTCCGACAGCTTCGGACCGAGCAGGATGAAGCCAAGGGAACGCCCCTGCGTTGCCAGCGGCAACAGCAGCTCCGCACTCGTCGCCTGCAGCAGGCGGCGGTCGAGACCACCTGCATCATCTCCCAGCAATGTCGCGTCCCGAGGATGCACGTCTATCGCATGCGGATCTGCCGCTGCCCCGTCGAGAAGCTTTCCTAGCGCCGTCCCGCTCGCCAGCATCTCACCCGCGTTGTCACCGTCGGCGCGCCGGTACATGCCGGAAGCTTCCCTAACGAACACGCCGATCGTGGCAGGGTGCAGCGAACGGCCGATCTCTTCGATCGTTTTCGCAATCATCACCGGTGGTGTTCCGGCGTAGGCGCGAATCGATCTCGCCAAGCCGGTAAGCATCTGCCGCGCATCGTAGGCCTCGCGAAAGAATCGGCGATCGATTCGCGGCATGATGCGCGTGTTCACGCGCTGCAGGCCGGACACGAGGGCGAGGGTCACGACGGCCGTCGCGCCGGCAACCGCGACTGTCGGCGCGTCGGGAACCAACGCCTGCATCAGGGGGGCGCCGCTGAGCAGACATAGGGTGAACAGCGTGGCCCACTCGAGCGCGAGAAACGTGCGCGAGACGAAGACATACTGCAGTCCCTTGCGAACGATCAACCTGATTCCGAATACGCGGTGCCTCAGTACGACATACGCGAACGAGAGTGGGAACATCAGGTTCGCCGCCGGCACGAGCGCGCTGATCCACCAGGACACGCGACCGGTCACGAACATATCCAGCAACAGCTGTGACACGATGAACGTCGGCGCGAATGCCAGCACTGTTCCGAAGAGGAGGATCGCCAGGCGGCGGCGGCTGTCGCGGTTGTCGGCTGACACAACGCTGGTTGCGAGCGCCGAGATGCCGATCAGGCACATCAACCAGACGAGCGGCTGCCCGAGCTTGCCAGAATGCGCCCGCACCGGCTCGATCATCCGCGTCGCCTCGAACGACTGCTGGGAGATGTAGATGTGCGCGATCCAGGGCATGACGACGACGGTGGTGGCGACGAGCAGTGCCGTCGCCAGCCCCGGCGCCCTGCGAGCGATGATCGAGCGCGTCGGAAAGATGAGAAAGAACCGCATCAGCAGGTAGAAGAACAGCAACTGCGCGGCGATCCACAGGCCCAGCGCGAGTTCCCGCAACCCCGCTGGCAGGTGAATCGCCAAGGGATCGGGCAGGGCGGCGAAGCAGGCCAGCAGCAGCGCCGCAACGAATGCATGATCATCTTCGGGTTTCGCCAGCCCGATCAGGCCGGCCGTGGCCAGCGCCGTCACTGGCACGATGAGCATCATCACGATGAACTCGAGCCACGACGGAAACGTCCCAGGCACGATCCCGCCGGATGAGGGAGGCACCTCGAGCCGCAGCACGCGAGTCGTACCCGATTCCTCACGCTCGATGTCCACCCACCAACGCTCGCCTGGACCGACGACACGTTCCGCCGCGGCAAGATCCTGCATCGACCTCAATTGGATTTTGGTGCCGATTGCCGCGTGAATGGCGGTGATGCGATCGTCCGGCCGCAGGCCGGCCACCGCTGCAGGAGAGGGATGGCCGCCGGCGTCGAATTCCTGAATCGTGGCGACATGTAGATGCCCATCGCGCACCACCGATCGCCAACCTGATCCGGTCACGACGGCATTGGCATCAACGGTCGCCACTACCGACGCAAGGCGCGCAACGAGAACGAGGCTACTGAGTACAACTACCAGTACCGCCCGTTGACGCATGCGCGACAGCCTAGGACGGAATGGGGTCACGAGGCAAGATGGCGACGGCCCGATCGGGGACGCCGCGATGATGCGGCAGACCTGCGTTGATGCGAACTACATCCTGTTTCGTTCGGTCGGCGTATAGCACCCGGGGCGATCGATGGCTACGCTGAATCGCTCCACCATTCGGAGGTGCTCCATGGCTTCCATCTCCGCTGAACGCGCCGACCTGCCGCTGATTACGTCTGGCGAGTGCACCACGGACGGAACTCCACAGTGGTACGTGGTCCATACCAAACCCAACAACGAACGCCGCGTCGATCACAATCTCCGCAACATGGACGTCGAGACGCTTTGTCCGATGCTGTGCGAGGGATATGTCACGTCTGGTGGTCTCGCGAAGTCCCGCATCAAGCCGCTGTTCCCCGGGTACATTTTCGGCCGCTTCACCGTCCTGGATCACTGGCATCGCGTGCGCTTCACCCGCGGTGTTCGCGATGTGTTGAGCTCCGAGGGCCGGCCGCTGCCGCTCCACGACGATGTCGTCCAGCTTGTCGCCTCGAGGATGGACAAGGACGGCTTGGTCCGAATTGGCAAGACCTTTCGACCGGGCGAACGCGTCGTGATTCGCGAGGGACCGTTTCGCGATCTGGCCGGTATCTTCGAGGCGCCTACCAACGACCACGCTCGTCTCACGGTGCTCCTGACCGCGGTCAACTGGTCGGCGCGCGTTCAGGTGTCGAAGGAATTCCTGTATTCCGCATAACGGCGTGTACGAGACCGGGCCCTCAGGCGTTATACGTCGCAACTGTGTCGCGAGTGGAGGTCTCATGGCGCCTGCAGAGCAACTCGACAGCACTTTGCAAGACTGTTTCCTCGCGGTCGGGCAGGCGATTGGCACGGCAATGGTGCTCGATCCCGCCGCGCTGGTCTGGTGGCGCAGCAGGTACGGGCAGGCATTCGTGCACGCCATGAGGGAAACGCCGGACGCCTGGAGTGCGGATCGAGACCGAGTCGTGGCCGTGAGCCGTTTCCTGGGGCTGAGAGCGCTCCACCACGCTGGTGACAGCCGCACCATCGACTTGAAATCGGCCATGCGCGCGTCCACTGACGTAGAGGCCGGTTGCCAGATGCGGCGGCGCGCCATGCGTCGAGCGTAGCGTCCCAACGGCGAACTGATCCCGCAACCATGCTATTCCTTAACGCCGTGCCGAAGTCGTGAAAGGAGGAGCCGGTGAACCCGATGCAACACGAACGTCTCTCTGAGCCCGCCCCCGTGCTGCGACCGACGTCAGCTGCCGCACCATCTGACCACCAGACTGGTAGCGGGCACGACGCCGCTCGATTCGAGCGTGACGTCGAACATATCCTGGACGAGTGCTTTTTTGCTCTTGGTCAAGCAATCGGCATGCGAATGACGGTGGATTACGAGGCGGTGGTCTGGGTGCGCGTTCGCTACCGCGCGAAGTTCATCGAGGCGATGCGCGCCTGCGGCAACCGCTGGTCGATGGATCGGCAGAACGTCACGGCCGTCGCGTGGATGCTCGGCGAACGCGCAGTCCGATATGCCGCCGGACGGCGATCCATCGACCTGAGCTCGGTCATGCAGGCAGCCGCCGACGTGGAGCGCTACTGTGCACTGCACGCCCGCCGTAAGGCGAGCGCCTCCACGCGCAACCACCCCACGGAGGATGCGCCTCGACTCGCGGGATATTGGTGCACCGTCATCACCGGCACCCCGGAGTCGCCCGACGACGCGACGGACGTCGCCGACACCTCGGAGTAATCGCCGGAGAACTACATCTCAAATCGTTCCATTGGCTGATGGCGCACGTTCGCGTCTGACGATAGCGTTTCACCAGTGCTGCAGCTTCTGGCCGGCGCTCCACGCGCCGGCGGAAGTCTCGCGGCGCCGATCATCCCCCCCACACCACCAATGGCGGAAGCCCGCCGGTCTCGGCGCAGTGGAAACCACCATGACGCGATCTCCTCTTCACTCGACCTTTGGACTGGCGCTGCTGCTCCGGACGCTCCACGACTTCCTCAAGGGCCTATACGGGTTCCATGTGGCGGGGCCGTGCGTGACCGTGTTCGGCTCCGCCCGCGTCAGTCGCGACGCGGAGCTGTACAGCACCGCCGTATCACTCGGCGCCGCGCTCGGCGCCGCCGGGTTCGCCGTCATGACCGGCGGCGGGCCGGGGCTGATGGAAGCCGTCTGCCGCGGCGCGAGGGCAGCGGGCGGCTGTTCCCTTGGCTGCCGGATGACATTCGCGTTCGAGCAGGCGGGCAACGCCTACCTCGATCGCAGCGTGACGTTCCGCTACTTCTTCGTCCGGAAGGTCATGCTCTGTCGCCACGCCTGCGCCTTTGTCGCGCTCCCCGGCGGTCTGGGAACGCTCGACGAGCTGTTCGAAGTCCTGACGTTGATTCAAACGAGAAAGATTCCGCCCGTCCCAATTGTTCTCATCGGCTCGGCGTACTGGCGGCCGCTCGTCGTGCTGCTCCACCGGATGTGCGCGGAGGGGATGCTCGAGGCGACCGACCTCGATGTGATCCACATCACCGATGACGTGAAGGATGCGACCGCGCACGTCGAGATCCACACATCCCGAAATGCGGAACGGCGCGAACCCGCACCGGTCGCCACTGCCATTCCGGGCTGACGATGCTGTCCAGAGCCCCCTTTTGCAATGCTGACGGCGTTGAATACACCGACCTGGGCCGCACGATCCTCGCACGCTCGATCGAGTGCTGGGGTGAGGAGCGCGCGGTGGCGCTGCTTGGCAGGTCTCCGGCGATGGCCGACGCGCAGCGGCAGCTGCTGCAGTGCACGCGAACCGAGGGCCCGGTGCTCATCACCGGCGAGACCGGCAGCGGCAAAGAACTGTTCGCCCGCGGAATGTACCTGCTGTCGGGGCGCTGCGGCCGCCCCTTCATGGCGATTAACTGCGCCCAGTATCAGGACGGGCACCTGCTCGCCAGCGAACTGTTCGGACATGCGAAGGGCAGCTTCACGGGAGCGGTGACCGACCGTCGCAGCATTTTCGAGGAGGCGCACGGCGGGGTAGTGTTTCTCGACGAGGTCGCGGAACTTCCGTCGTCTGCCCAGGCAATGCTGCTGCGTGTACTCGGCGAAGGCGAGGTCGTCCGCGTCGGGGAGAACCGCCCGCGTCGAGTCAACGTGCGGACGCTTGCCGCGACCGCGGTCGATCTCGAGTCCGCCACCGCGGAAGCGGGCTTTCGCCGCGACCTCTTCTACCGCCTGCGCGGCATTCGGCTCCGCATTCCGCCGCTGCGCGAGCGCCACGACGACTGGCGCCTGATCGCCGACTATTGCCTGCGCTCGCTCACCGCCCGGCATTTCGTCCTGAAGCACTTCTCGGGCGCGTCGCTCGAACTGCTGGCGAGCTACCGCTGGCCGGGCAACATCCGCGAGTTGAGGAGCATCGTCGAGCAGGGATACTTCATGAGCTCTGGCGACGTGATCGAGCCTTTCCACTTCGCGGCGGACTTGCTGCCCGTTGCCGAAGACGACGCCGGCGACACCGCGCCCCCGATCGTGCCGGGCGAGCGCCGTCGCCTCATGACCGCGGATGACGACGGCGAAGATGCGTACCGGCGGATCCGCGGCGAAGGCCGCACGTTCTGGGACGCAGTGTACGAGCCGTATATGAACCGCGAGCTGAACCGCAGCCAGGTGAAGGCGATTGTGAAGGCGGGGCTGCGCGAAACGCAGGGGAGCTACAAGCGGCTCCTGCCGCTGATTGGAATTGCCGCTGACGAGTACATCCGCTTCATGGACTTCCTCCGGCATCACGCTCTCAAGCCTTCGCGCGTGACCGCGATTACGCCGGCGGCAACTGGGCTGTGCCGTGAAGCGCGCGAGCGGGTACCGAGAGCCATGAGCGCCAAATGAGTCGGAGCGGGACCTCGAATGACGGCCATGACTTCTCGCGGATTGGCGCCGCCGTATTGGTGTCGGCTGCGATCGCCGCGATAGCCGATCTCCCGGCGCACGCCCAGAGCCGCCCGCCCACTCTTTCCATCGACGAAGTCCTTTCGATGACGCTCGCCTCCAGTCCCGACGTCAGAATCGCCCGCGCCGCACTGGACGGGACGAATGGGGCGATGGTGCAGGCGGCGCGGCCGTTCGACCTGAGGCCCTCCGCGTCGGTCTCGAACAGCCGCACCGTCCGTAGCGCAGGAACCGATGTGATTGAAGACGGCGGGTCGTATGCGGATTTCACCAGCCGAACGGATGTCGGCCTCTCGAAGCTGTTCCGCTCAGGCGTGCACGTCGCGTCCGACGTGTCCATCGCTCGCACCTCGCCGGTGCGGGTGGGCGGCCCCACGCTCAATCAGTTCGCCGCAATCGCGAGCGTGACCGTGCCTCTGTCCCGAGGCAGGCACGGCGGCTTTGCGTCTGCGATCGAACGAGCCGCAACGGAGGACTATCGGTCCGCGGCGTTTGCGGTACGGGCCTCGACGGCCACCGCCGTGTTTCGCGCCGCGAACGCGTATTGGAAGTACGTCGCAGCCCACCGCGGGGCCGAGATCCAACGCACGGCCGCCGCCCGGGCGCGTCAGGTGGTGGAAGAACTGTTGGTGCTGGTCCGTGCTGACGAACGGCCACGCTCCGACCTCGATCTGCTGGTCGCCAACGCGGCGTCCAAACACGCGGCGGAAGTCCGCTCGGAGTTCCAGATCGTCCAGACCCGCGCCGCGCTGGCGCTCGCGATCGGTCTGGATGCCGACTCGGCGTCCGCGCTGCCGCGGCCGGGCAGCGATTTCCCCGCGCCCGACACCGCCGCCGAGCTTCCGGTGCCGATCATGGTCGCCGATGCCGTAGCCGGTCACGACGAGCTCGCCGCGGCGCAGCGGCAGCGAGAGGGGGCGCGGCTCCTGCGCGACGCCGCCGCGCGGGAGCTGCAGCCACGGATCGACCTCGTGTTCTCCGGCGGGTACACCGGCCGGGTCGGCGGCGGCAGCCTGCGGCAGCTGCTAGAGCCGCTGTTCACGAACATTCTCGGTCCGAATGCATCGGTGCAAGTGTCGGTGGAACCTTCGGCGACGAACAGCACCGTGCGCGCGGCGCTGATGAGTGCCGACGCCGCGTACGTGCAGACGAGTGTCACGGTCGAGCGGCTCGCGCACACCATTGCGATTGATGTGGGGCAGGCCGCAGCGGCCGTGACCAGCAGTCGAGTCGCGTCCACTACGACGCATGAAGCCGTCGAGCATTCGCGGCTGGCGCTCGCCACCGTGCAGCGCAACTTCGAGCTCGGCACCGCAACAGTATTCGACCGCATCCTGGCGGAGGACACCGTCACCAACGCCGAACTGGCGCACCTTGCCGCAATCGAGCAGTACGCACAGGCGGTGCTGAGCCTGCAGCTCGCACGCGGCGTGCTGGTGTCGGTGAGCGGCGGCGACGTCGTGGTCGATCCACGACGGGTGTTGCGGCCATCACGCGAGGACGGTCGATGAGCGACAGCTTTGCATTCCGACGCATCGCCCTGGATCGGCTGTCGTCGCCCGACGATCTCGATCGTGTGCTGCGGGTGACGAGTCCCAGAAGCTGGATCCTGCTCACCGCGTTGTGCGTCACGGTTGGATTCGCGGTCGTCTGGAGCTGGATCGCGGTCGTGCCGATGAAGGTGACGGGCCCGGGAATTCTGCTGAAGAGCGGCGGCATTGTCGGCGTCGTCTCGGCGCTCGGCGGCCGCGTCGCCGACGTAGCCGTCGGCGTCGGCGAGGCGGTCAAAGAAGGGCAGGTCGTCGCCCGCATTGCCCAGCCGGAGTTGGTCGAGCGCCTGCAGGAAGCGCGCATCAAGCTGTCGAATGCACAGGCCGCGCACGCACTCCTGCTCGCGTCGGGGAGTCAGGAACTCGACGTCCAGCTGAAGGCACTCGAGCAGCAGACCACGAATCTGAAAGACGCGATGGCCGCGGACGAGGCTCGCGCCACGTTTTTTCGGGAGAAGGTGGTCATACAGCAGCAGCTCGTGAGCGAAGGGCGCCTGACTCGGCAGACGTTGATCAACACCGTCCACGATCTCGACGCCACCAACGAGCAGATCCGCACGCGCCGCGACGAGATCGCGACACTGGCGCTGCAGATGCTCCAGGCGAGGTCGCGCCGCGATGCATCGCTGCAAAAGAGCTCCTTCTCGGTGCATGAGGCGGCAAACGAGGTCGCACAGCTCGAACGCGGTCTGACGTCCGGCGCCGAGGTGCGCTCGCCCTTCACCGGCCGCATTATCGAAATCGCGGTCGAGCAGGGGGCGGTCGTCAATCGGGGCGAGTCACTGTTTACCCTCGATCTCACCGGGCGCACCGTCGTCGCCCTGGAAGCGATGGTGTACGTTCCGGCGAAGGACGGCAAACGCGTCGCGCCCGGGATGGTGGTGCAGATCGCCCCGGCCACCGTTCGGCCCGAGGAACACGGATACCTGCTCGGGAAGGTGACGTACGTGTCAGACCTGCCCGCCACCGCGCGCGCGATGCTGCGGTCGCTCAAAAACGAGGAGCTGGTCCGCTCGCTGACCGGCAGTACGCCTCCCCACGAAGTCCACGTCGATCTGTTGCCCGACCTCACCACCGCAAGCGGCTATCGATGGTCGTCGGGGCGCGGTCCGGACATGAAGATCCAAAGCGGGACGCTCTGTGATGCAGCGGTGATCGTCGAGTCGCGGCGTCCTATCCAGATGGTCGTGCCCTTCTTCCGCAAGGCGTCGGGCCTCTAGTTCCGACCAATCGACCGACTCGAGTCGTACGCGTATGACGCTGTCGCGCTTTCGGTTATCCACCCTGCGGGCGCCGTTCCCGCCGTCGCCCGGGAGAGTGCGCGTGCCCACCGTTCTGCAGATGGAGGCGGTGGAGTGCGGCGCGGCGTCGCTGGCCATGATCCTGGCCCATTTCGGCCGAATCGTGCCGCTCGAGGACCTGCGCGTGGCCTGCGGCGTCTCGCGCGATGGCAGCCGCGCCCAGAACATCCTGCGTGCAGCCCGCAGCTACGGGCTCACCGCCAAGGCGTATCGCAAGGAAGTCGCCGATCTGCGGCGAATGAAACCGCCGCTCGTGGCGCACTGGAATTTCAATCACTTCCTCGTCATCGAAGGATTCCGCGGCCGGCGTGTCTATCTGAACGATCCCGCGACCGGCCCGCGAACGATCGACAGCTCGGAGTTGGACAACAGCTTCACAGGAGTCGTGCTGTCGTTTGAACCTGCGGTCACCTTCCAGCCGGGTGGGCAGCGAGCCGGTCTTTTCACGCTGCTGCGGCGCCGTCTCACGAGTGCGATACCCGTGTTCGTGTTCCTGCTCACCGTGGGGCTGCTGGTGATGCTCGGCGTCCTGATCACGCCGGCGTACCTGACCATCTTCGTTGACGACGTGCTGATCAAGGGTATGCGCCACTGGGCGGTTCCGCTCGACCTCGCCATGCTCCTCACCGCCGTCGGTCTTGCGTTGCTCACCTGGGTTCAGCAGCAGTACCTGCTGCGCCTCGAGATGAAGCTGGCGCTCGCCATGTCAGCACGTCTCGTCGGACACTTGCTGAGTCTGCCGATCGCGTTCTTCCTGCAGCGGGGTGCCGGCGAGCTGGGAACCCGCGTCGCCATCAATGCGCGTGTCGCCGAAGTGTTGTCGCTGGAGCTCACGGGCGCCATGCTCGGGGTGTGCGGGATCGTGGTCTACTCGGCGTTCATGTTCAAGTACGACGTGCCGCTGACGCTGGTCATGCTGGCGAGCACCGCCCTCAACGTGGTTGCGGTGCAGTGTGCGGCCAAACAACGCGTCAACCTCAATCGGCGCCTGTCGCAGGACCAGGGCAAGATGATGGGCACGGCGATGGGCGGCTTGCAAGCGATTGAGACGCTCAAGGCGATGGGCAGCGAGTCAGATTTCTTCGCGCGGTGGTCGGGCTACCAGACGAAGGTGCTGAGCGTGCAGCAGCGCCTGAAACTGCGTTCGGACCTTGTGATGCTCATTCCACCGTTGCTGACCATGCTGAACACGACGCTCATCCTCGGGTTTGGTGGGCAACGGGTCATGAACGGCAGCCTCACGATCGGCATGCTGGTCGCGTTCCAAACCTTCGTCTTCCTGACGGCCGTGCCGGTGCAGCAGCTGGTCACCTTCGGCAACAGCCTGCAGGAGGTCGCCGGCCAGCTCGGGCGACTCGAAGACGTGCTGGAGACCGCGCCTGATCCGCAGGCGCGGACGACCTCCGAGTCCGCAGCCGAAATTGCCGACAAGCTCACCGGCCTGGTCGAGATCAGGAACCTGACCTTCGGCTACAACCCACTCGAACCGCCGCTCGTGCGTGATTTCAACCTGACGCTCGCACCGGGCAGCCGGGTCGCCCTCGTTGGCGGGTCCGGTTCGGGAAAGAGCACCGTCGCGCGACTGGTGTGCGGGCTGTATCGGCCGTGGGAAGGGACAATTGCATTCGACGGTATCGCGCGAGAGCGGTGGTCGCATCAGCATTTGAGCCACTCTTTCGCGCTTGTCGATCAGGATGTGTTCCTGTTCGAGGGATCGGTCCGCGACAACCTGACGTTGTGGGACACGACGGTGCCTGAGTCCGACGTGGTCAGAGCGGCCACTGACGCGCGCGTTCACGATGAGGTGATGTCGCGCGCGGCTGGCTACAGCAGTCCGGTCGAAGAGGGCGGCCGCAATTTCAGCGGCGGACAGGCGCAACGACTCGAAATCGCACGAGCGCTCGTCGGCAACCCCACGATACTCGTGCTCGACGAGGCGACAAGCGCTCTCGACCCCACGACCGAGCGCATGTTCGACGACAACCTCCGGCGCCGCGGGTGCACATGCCTGATCATCGCGCACCGTCTCAGCACCATCCGGGACTGCGATGAGATCGTCGTCATGGAATACGGACGAATCGTCCAACGCGGTACCCACGACCAGATGAAGGCCGTGCCGGGCCCCTACGCCGCCTTGATCGCAGCGGAGACCTGAACGTGTCTGCCACCGAATCCAACGCGCGCGCAGCCGCATCACAGCGCCGCGGGTCGGACGCGTTCGCGCCGATGAAGACTGCGCTCACCGGCGAAGAGATCTGGTTCACCAAGACCGGATATGCCGATGTGTTCGTGTCGTCTACCCGCCCGGATGGCGCCGCCGCCCGACGGCACCACCTCTTTCGCGCAACGCAGGGTTCGCTGATTTTTGCACTGCCGCCCTCGCGTGATTTCGTGTTCGAAGCGGTCGGCACCGCTTCGACAGTGTTGGAGCGCGTCGGCCGGAACCTCGTGGACGAACGGATCCGCAACAAGGGACAGGCGATCCGCGTCGTCGAACAGTGGATCGACCGTCTGTGCGAGAGCGTGGGCGGCGGGGTTCCGCCGGGTGGATGCGTGTCGGTAGCCCTCGGTCAGGAGATACCGCTCGACGCCGGCACGTCTCTTAGGCCGATGGCAGGCACGGCTTGCCTCGAACTGCTGTCTGGCCGAGCCGCCCTCTTCGCGGACGACGACGCGCTCGTCGGCCACGACGATGTCGTTCCGGTGTCGTGGCGCGCGTGGGTGACGATGCGCGAGCGGGGGGTGGTCAGGGCAGTGCCGCTCGCGGAGATTGCCGAACGTGGCGATCTGTGGAAAGCACTGGAGGCTCTACACCGACTTGCCGCCGCCACGCTCCGGCACCGATTGGAGTGGGTGGTCGCGGTCGAACGTGAACGACTGTCGACGAAGTCGGCGGCGGCGGCGGCCGCGCATGTGCGGGCGTTTGCAGAGCTGGCGGCGACGTTCCACGGCGTCCGGGCATCAGAGGCACTCGCGGCACCCGCTCCCCTGGCCCGTTCGACGCCTCACGACGAGCTCAACGCGGCGTGCCGCGCCGTAGCCGTGCATCTCGGGATGCCGTTCGTCGCGCCACCGACCACATCGTATCGGACCGCACGAGAGGGGGTCGAGAACGTCGCGCGCGCCTCCCGCTTCCGCGTGCGCCAGGTCGTCCTGGCCGATTCGTGGTGGCGGCACGACGAGGGACCGTTCGTCGCTTTTCTCAAGGAGGACAATCGCGCCGTCGCCTTGCTGTCCCGATCCGCCTCCGGCTACGTGCTGGTCGATCCGCAGACGTCGGCGGCCAGGCCGGTCACTTCGAACCTTGCCGCAACGCTGGGGTCGTCCGCCTTCACCTTCTACCGACCCTTCGACGCGGGGCCAGTCGGCATCCTCCAGTTGGCGCGGTTCGGCCTCCATGGGTGCCGCCGCGAGCTGGCGACCGTGGTCGCCTCCGGCGCGTTCGTCGGGATGATCGCCACGTTGATCCCGATCGGCACCGGCGTTCTGATCAACTCGATCATCCCAAGCACCGAGCGGGGGCAGCTCCTCGGATGGACGCTGATGCTGCTGGTCTGCACGCTGGTCAGCGGGATGTTCTACGTGACGCGAAGCATCGCCCTGATTCGGCTGGAGATGAAGCTGGCCTATGCGATCCAGTCGGCCCTGTGGGACAGATTGATCAGTCTTCCGGCGCGTTTCTTCCGCGACTACCCTGCCGGCAATCTCGCATCGCGTGCCATGGGATTCGACGCCGTACGCCAGACATTGTCGGGCGCCACGGTCCGGGCAGTGCTCGGCGGCATCTTTTCCGTCTTCAACTTCGCGCTCCTGTTCTTCTACGACCTGCGCTTGGCCTTCTGCGCCCTCGGGCTCATTGCACTGGCGCTGACGGTGTTCGCGACGCTGGCGTATTTGCAGCGCATTCAGCAGCGTGAGGTGGTATCGATTCAAGCCAAGACGTCGGGAGTCGTGCTGCAGCTGCTGACGGGGATCCGGAAACTGCGGGTTGGCGGTGCCGAGCCGCGCGCGTTCGCCATCTGGGCACAGCTGTTCAGCCGACAACGGCGCGCGCAGTACCGGATACGGGCGCTCTCGAACTCGTTCCGCACGTTTTACGTGTCATTCCCGCTTGTAGCCTACGGCGTCCTCTTCACCGTCATTCTGATGACGCCGACCGGCGACTCGCTCCGGACCGGAGACTTCGTCGCGTTTCTCGCAGCGTTCAGCGGCTGCATCGAGGCGACCCTCGCCACGGCGAGCGCCGCCATCAGTGCGCTGGCCGTCGTGCCGCAGTACGAAATGGCGCGACCGATCCTTGAAGCGACGCCGGAAGTGAGTCCGGGACAGGCCGATCCCGGTGAGCTGGCCGGCGACATCACCATCGACCAGGCGGTGTTCCGCTATCGTCCCGACAGCCCGCCCGTGCTGAACGGGCTCACCTTCCGCGTGCGCGCAGGCGAGTTCGCCGCCTTCGTCGGCCCGTCGGGATCGGGCAAATCCACGGTGCTGCGCCTGCTGCTCGGATTCGAGACCCTCGAATCGGGGGCGATCTACTTCGACGGGCGCGACTTCAAGGACCTCGATAGGCGCGCGGTCCGGAGGCAGATCGGGGTGGTGCTGCAAAGCGGCAAGCTCATGCCGGGCGACATCTTCACGAACATCGTCGGGTGCTCATCGGCAACCCTCGAGGAGGCGTGGACGGCAAGCCGCCTGGCGGGCCTCGACGAGGACATCAAGCGCATGCCGATGGGCATGCACACAATGGTGACCGATGGTGGCGGCACGCTCTCCGGAGGGCAACGCCAGCGGCTGATGATCGCGCGCGCGATCGTGACCGCGCCGCGAATGTTGTTCTTCGACGAGGCGACGAGCGCGCTCGACAACCAGACGCAGGCGATCGTCAGCCAGAGCCTCGAGCGCCTGCACGCCACGCGCATCGTCATCGCTCATCGTCTCAGCACGATCGTGAAAGCGGATCGCATCTTCGTCGTCGAAAAGGGCCGCATTGTTCAGAGCGGGACCTACGAAGAGCTCATCGCGCAGCCGGGACTCTTTCGCGAGCTGGCCAGCCGTCAGCTCGCGTGATGAAAGGAACCGTATGAGACCGCACATCCTGTGGTGCGCGATGGCAGCGACGTGGCTCGCGGGCTGCGCTGGAGCGGCGGACCCGGCCGTTGACGGGCACGGCAATCGCGGCCGAAAGACAGCCGGGCCGATCGTGATCGGCGCTGCCTGGCCGTGGGAGGCGCGACAGAACCTCCTGTACTGGCAAGGCATGGAAATGGCGCTCGACGAAATCAACGCCGGTGGCGGGATTGGCGGTCGAGCGCTGCGGATCATCCGCGAGGACGATCAGGAGACGGTCGATCGCGGACGGGCGGTGGCGCAGAAGCTGGCGGCAAACCCCGATGTCGTCGCCGTGATCGGACACATGCAGTCGTACATCACCGTTCCGGCCGCCGCCATTTACGACCTCGCCGGCGTCCTGCTCCTGACGCCGACATCGACCGATCCGAGCTTGACGGAGCAGGGCTACAAGCTCGTGTTCCGCACCACGTTCAACGACCGCCAGGTTGGCAGTCAGATGGCAAGCCTCACCATCGCCAAACGCCGCCGGCGGATGGCAATTTATTACATCCGCGATCGCTACGGCCGCGGTCTGGCGAACGCGTTCGAGGAGACGTTCACGCAGAGCGGAGGCCTCGTCGTCGATCGACAGTCATACGACCCGAACGAAAGCGCGAACAGTCGGCCGCTCACCGAGCTCCTGGAGGATTGGAAGACACGGCAGCTCGAGGGCATCTTCATGGCAGGCGAGGCCCCCCAAGCCGCGCTCCTGCTGGCCGAAGCCAGGCGCAGCGGATTGAACGTGCCGGTGTTCGGCGGCGACGCGCTCGGTACTCCGGACTTGTTCACCGTAGACGACCGCTCGGTCGACGGCACCACGATCGCGACGCCGTTTCACCCCGATGATCCCAGACCGGAAGTGCAGACCTTCGATGCGGCGTTCCGCAAACGGTATGGGCGTCGGCCCGACACAGCGGCCGCGCTCGCTTATGACACGCTGAGGCTGCTGGGCACGGCCATCGCGAATGCCGGCTCGACCGTGCCCGCGGACATTGCTGCCGCGCTTCGCAAGCTCTCGGCATGGCCCGGCGTGACGGGCGCCTTCACATTCGACGATACCGGCGACCTCGTAAGTCATCCGCTGATCACCGTGGTCGCGAGAGAGGGGCGGTTCGCGTTCCTCTCCAATGGCGAGAGGCCGATGTCCGATTGAAATGGACCATCGTGAACACCATGGTTGAACGAGGAGGGCATATGTCCCGTACGCTGATTCACGTCACCGACAACGACGTCGTCGATGCCACCGGAACCGATCCGTCTGGCAGCTTCCCTCTCGTGATCAAGGCAACTCGCCCGGGTATTGCGGTGAGCGAGTGGGCGGCGGACCACCGCGATCTGGTCGAGGCGCGCCTCCTCACGCATGGCGCCATACTGTTTCGGGGCTTCCATGGCGCCGACCATCACGCGCTTGAAGATTTCAACGGCGCCATTCAGCTGGAGTTGATGCCATACATGGAAGGCGCCACGCCGCGCACGCAGGTGGGAGCGCACGTGTACACCTCCACCGAATTTCCTCCGGAGCACGCGATCGCGCTCCACAACGAACTGTCCTACGTTCTCACCTGGCCGATGAAGATCATCTTCTTCTGCATAACTCCCGCGGCCGAAGGCGGAGAAACTCCAATCGCCGACGGGCGGCGGGTGTTGGAACGTATCCCCCCGGCCATCCGCGATCGATTCGCCGAAAAGGGTTGGATGCTGGTGCGCAACTTCGGCGATCGTCTCGGTCTACCCTGGCAGCGGGCGTATCGGACGTCGAATCGCACCGAGTTCGAGCAATATGCCGCGGAGGCGCGAGTGCTAGTGGAATGGAAGAACGGCGGCCGCCTGCGTACGCGTCAGGTGCGTCCGGCGATCGCGGTGCACCCACGGACCGGCGACCCGGTGTGGTTCAATCACATCGCTTTTTGGCACGCGTCGAGTCTGCCGGCGGATGTGCGCGAGCTGCTCGTCGCGGAGTTCGGCGAGGACGGGCTGCCGTACAATACCTACTACGGCGACGGCTCGCCGATCGAGGACGCGGTCGTCGAGGTACTCCGCGCCGCGTACGACGCGGAAACGGTTGCCGAGCCGTGGAACGCAGGCGATCTCCTGCTTGCCGACAACATGCTGGTGGCCCACGGACGCCGTCCATTCAGCGGACCGCGGAAGATCATCGTGTCGATGGGTGAGCCCCACACGCGTATCCCCTCGTAAGTCGTGCCGGCCACCTCATTCGAGTCGGCCGACTCCCCACTCCAGGCCCCCCGTGACCTGCGCGAGGTCCGCGTCGCTCAACTCTTCATCGTGAGGTGCGGGGCCAGATCGACCGACCATGTCCGCGGCCTTATGCTCCGCCGATCGCGCGGTCGCGTAGCGAGTCAGCGTCAGACCGGCGAACTGTGAGAGGACGAAGTTGGTAATCGGATGTGACATCGCGGGTGCCCTCCAGAGGGGTGTTGGCGCGGTTGCGCCCATCTCAGGTGGCAAAACGTGGGCCAGCTGCTGGCATCCCATACCCGCGGGCCCGGGATGCGCCGCCATGCATGGTGAACCAGGCGAATTGCGTCAGAGATCCATGCGATGGAACGGCGGCTCCACTCGTGGCGGCGGGCCTCGCGTCAGCGAGTTAGCTCCCTTTTCGTCCCCTTGGCCGATGGTGCCGGCGGGCGGCGGCAGATACAGTGGGCGCCAGCTGCGCCGACCGGCTCCGTCATACCGGAACCGATCCCGGATGGCGGAAGCCTGAGCGCGCAGCCGACGAGGAGGACAACATGAGTGACTTCGACGAGCAGGAAGACACCACCATTTACAACGTCGTGGTCAATCACGAAGAGCAGTACTCCATTTGGCCCGCGCACCTGCCAGACGTCCTCGGCTGGAGGCAGGTCGGTACGCGTGGAACGAAGCAGGAGTGTCTCGAGTACATCGAACGCGTCTGGACCGACATGCGTCCGCTCAGTCTTCGCCTGAAGATGGAGGCGGACGCGAAAGCGGCGCAGGCATCCTGCTGAGGACGTCGTGGAGTCACGCTGGATCATCGGCCGCAGGTCCCAACCGGCCGCGCGCATGCGCCTTTTCTGTCTTCCCTATGCCGGGCGGGGTGCATCCACATTTCGTGAGTGGCAGCGCGAGGCGCCGCCGTGGCTCGACATCTGCGCGATTCAGCTGCCCGGCCGCGAAAACCGCTGGACTGAGGAGCCATTCAGCCGTATCGAGCCGCTGGTTCGGGCGCTCTGCGACGATCTCGCGTCGTATTTCGAGCCTCCGTTCGCGCTGTTCGGCTGCAGCATGGGCGCACTCATCGCGTTCGAGCTCGCTCGCGCCCTGACGCCGCGTGATCGTACGCCCTCGCATCTGTTCGCGGCGGCCAGACGCGCACCCGGGCGGCCCGAATCGTGTCCGCCCTGTCATCACCTCTCCGACGAGGAGTTCGTGCGTCAGCTCGGCGCCTACGCCGGTACACCGCGTGAGATCCTCGAAAGTCCCGAAGTTATGAGCGTGTATCTGCCGTCGATCCGGGCCGACTTCGCGCTCTGCGAGCGTTACGTCTACGGCGGCGGCGATACGCTCGCGTGTCCGGTCACGGTCTTCGGCGGTCGGCAGGACCCTCACGTGAGCATGGACGATCTCGCGGCGTGGCAATCCGTCACCTCCTCTTCCTTCGGGCTACGGACCTTCGACGGGGGGCATTTCTTCGTTCACGACAACCGGACCGCGTTGCTCGAGGCCATCACGACCGAGCTGGGGCGCCATGCGCGGTTCGCCGAGGAGCCCCACCGCCTGAGGGCCAGGGCATCGCGGCCCGTCCACGCCCCGCGTCTCCGCTCTGTTTGATCACGCCGCATCGCGACGCGGCCGGCGCCCGTTTAAGGCGGGACCGCTCGTCCGAGCATGGAGCATACACATGGCCCAATTCGCAGATCATTCAGATCCTCTGCTCCTTCGTCAGTCGCGGCTGACGGGACACCGGTGCAGCGGGCTGTCGGCCGCGAAGCGAGCGTTGCTGGATCAGCGGTCACGCGGGTGGCGCCGCTCCGGGCGTTCCCGAATCCCGCGCCGCTCTGATGACGGCCCGGCGCCACTGTCGTTCACGCAGGAGCGGCTGTGGTTCCTCCAGCAGCTCGATGCGGCGAGCGCCGCGTATCACGTGCGCCTGGTGCAGCGGGTACGGGGCCCGCTGAATCTCGGCATTCTGGAAGAATGCCTTACCGACATCGTCGCACGGCACGAGGTGCTTCGCACGACGTTCACGGCCCGCGACGGCGTTCCCGTGCAGACCGTCGGCGCGGTCCGCCCCTGTCGAGTCGAGATCGATGATTTGACCGGCGTGCCGGCCGGGCATCAGGACGAGACCGTCTCGCAACTGATCGAACGGGAGACAGCGAAGCCATTCGATCTCGAGCACGGTCCGCTGCTGCGCGTGCGCGCGCTGCATCTCGGGAACGACGATCACGTGCTGCTGCTCGTCATGCACCACATCATCACCGACGCATGGAGCGTCAACCTGCTTTATCGCGAGCTCGCGCAGCGCTACGCCGCGCGGGCTGCCGGCGCGCCGCCGCCTCGGTACGAGACGTCGCTGCAGTATGCGGACTTTGCCGTCTGGCAGCGGACGTGGGTGACCGACGACCGGTTTGCGCCTCACCTCGCGTTCTGGAAGAAACAGCTGCAAGACGCACCCGCGGTGCTGAACCTGCCGACCGATCGCCCGCGCCCTGCCGTCCTGAGCTATCGCGGCGCATACCGCAGACTGCGCCTGGACGCAAGGCTCACCCACCTCGTGAACGATCTGGCACGGCGTACAGGGGGCACCGCGTACATGGTGTTGCTGGCGGCGTTCCAGGTGCTGCTCTCAAGGTATACCGGCCAGACCGACCTGGTGATCGGCTCTCCGATTGCAGGGCGAATGCGGCCCGAGCTCGAACAGCTGATTGGATGCTTCATCAACACGCTCGCGCTGCGTTCCAACCTTGCCGACGATCCCTCGTTTACGACCTACTTGTCGCGAGTGCGGCAGATGCTGCTCGACGCCTACGCGCACCAGGGGCTGCCGTTCGAGCGCCTCGTCGCGGAGCTGCGGCCGGAGCGGGCGCTGCACGCCACGCCGTTGTTCCAGGTCCTGTTCGCGTTTCAGCATGCAGAGAGTTGCGGGCTGCGCTTTCCCGGCACGACCGTCGAGGCGGTTGACGTCAACACGTCGACGACCGCCAAGCACGACCTCTCGGTCAACCTCGTCGAGTCCGACGGCGAGATCCGCGGCGCGGTCGAATACGCGACGGAGCTGTTCGACGCCGAATCGATCGAGCGACTGATCGGACACTTCAAGAACCTCCTACAAGCCGCTGTCGAGGACCCCGAGCGCGCGGTGTCCCAGCTGCCACTCCTCTCGTCGGCCGAGCAGGAAGCGGCTCTCCGCTATCAGGACCGCGAAGTTCCGCCCCACATCGTTCCGGACCTCGTTGCCGGTCACGCGCTGCGGAGGCCGGACCACGTCGCCATCGCGGAGGGTTCGCGCACGATCACCTTTGGCGACCTCGACGCACGGGCCAACCGCATCGCGTACGCACTGCGCAAGCGGGGAGTCGGTCCGGACGTGCCGGTGGCCGTGTGTCTGCCGCGCTCGATCGACTTCGTGGTCACGCTACTGGGAATCCTCAAGGCAGGGGGCGCCTACGTGCCGCTCGACCCGGCGGCACCGGCGGAGCGGCTCACATGGATGCTGCACGACGTCGGGGCGCCGGTTGTCGTCACCACTCCGACGCTGCAGGACCGCGTTCGCTCAACGCGCGCCGAACTCGTTGCCGCCCTGGAGGCCGACTCGCCAGCGACGGTCGGACCACCGCCGCCCAACTGCCGGGCCCACTCCGATAACATCGCGTACATCATCTATACCTCGGGCTCGACCGGCCGTCCGAAAGGTGTGATGGTGCCGCACCGCGGCCTGTCGAATCTGGTGGCGTGGCATCAGCATGCCTACGGCATCGGCCCCACCGACTGTGGATCACAGCTGGCCGGCCTTGGCTTCGACGCATCCGTTTGGGAGTTGTGGCCGTACCTGGCGGTCGGTGCGCGGGTCCATCTCGTGCCGGAGGCCGAGGCGCTCACCGCGCGAGATCTGGTCGCAATGCTCAACGCCGCCGAAGTGACTGTCGCGTTCCTTCCCACGCCGCTGTTCGAGACGCTGCTCGCCGAGCAGGAGGCATCGACGTTGCGCGTCCGCTACCTCCTCGTTGGCGGCGATGTTTTGCATCACGGGTCGGTTCCCGGCGCAGCCTACACGCTCGTGAACCACTACGGTCCGACCGAAACCAGCGTCGTGGCCACGGCCGGCGCGGTCGCGCCTGCCGCCAACGGCGCGCGTCCGCCGATCGGCAGCGCGATCAGCGGTATGCGAACGTACGTTGCGAGCCCGCAACTGTCCCTGCTGCCAGTCGGAGTTCCGGGGGAGCTCTGTATCGGTGGCGCCGGGCTGGCCCGCGGGTACGTCGGGCGCCCGGCGCTCACCGCGGATCGATTTCGGCCAGACCCATTCGCCGCCTCGCCGGGGGCGCGGCTGTACCGAACGGGTGACGTGGCCCAGCGACGAAGCGACGGGATGCTCGATTTCCACGGACGCGCCGATAGTCAGGTGAAAATCCGCGGCTTCCGCGTCGAACCCGGTGAGGTCGAACACGTCCTGCGCTCGCATCCAGCCGTCAGAGAATGTCTCGTCGTGCCACGAGACGGGGCGACCGGACAGAGACTCA
>WUUC01226956.1_pt1 | contig 23218 bp, 27 predicted proteins | sample 6278441 | NCBI WGS metagenome assembly WUUC01 (sample SAMN13675441, study PRJNA597444) | soil metagenome | isolation source: soil | place: USA: Washington | collected 2017-10
AACCTGAACTGCGAAGAATCGCGCTGAGACTTTTCGTCCTGTGCATTCTCTTGGCGTGTCTGATGGCCCCAACCTTAAGCTCAAATGTGAAAGGCGAGGCCAAGCGCGCCCTGATTTGCTGCTCGGCATGTGAGGTGGAGAACCCGCCCCTGCCCTGCCGGCATGGTTGCAGTCCTAGCTGTGCCACTGACCAATAGCAGGGGGTTCAGACAGGTGCGGGGTGGTGTCGGCGCACTCATGTCGAGTAGTTCCGCCGCCCCGCTCCTGCATACATGGCGCGTGTGCTTCGTTGGCAGCGCGGGGCCTGACTTCATCACCGGCCCTTTCTTCCTGCGCTGCTTCGGCCCTCGGAAGTTGAAGCGCGCGAGAAGCCGTCAGTGCGCGAGGCGTCGGCTCGCACGTCTCGGGGTGTGGTTCATGTGCGCGCCCCCTTCTCAACCCGCGCGATGCGCCCGAATATCATCACTGCCTGCGGTGCAAATACTTCAATGGTACGCGAGCGTTTAATAGCGCGCGTCTTCGTCAACACGATGTCTCCATTTCGCTTTCGGTGGTACTACCTGACCACCAACTTCCCGTACGCCGTGAAGGCGGCGCAGCGGTCGCCGTTTGCGGGCTGTCTCGTCAGGTCAACGAGAACAAGGTCGCCCCGTTGGAGGCCAACCGCCGCATGTGAATCACCGTTGATGCGGATTTTGCCGAATCTCACCTTGCGCCTGTGTGCCATTACCTCGCACCCCCTTTCCTGAGTGCGTCGAGTTGCGCGCTCATCGCCGCTTCAACGGCATCCTCCGTCCCGTCTATGAACGGCATGGCCTCGGCCTCCGTCCAGATGTAAACGTAGTCGCGCCCGTCTTGGTCGGCGTGGGTAGAGAGCCATTTCAGGAGCAAGGCGAAGCGGGCGAGCTTGTCCGAACTGTCCATCATTCCGCCCGCGATAACCTTTGCGAGTTGCAACGCTTCGTCCTTAGTGAGTTGAGCGGCGGCGCGTTGGGTGGTCGGTTGACGTTTAGCCATTAGCTCGCACCCCCTTTCGACTTCTGCCAGTTGATAATGAGGTAGGGCAAAAGCGGAATAAGGTCGCCGGGGTCGTGTGAGAGCGCCACACCTATAAGGTGCGCGGCGTAGGCAGTCGCCTCGTTAGCCGCCGCCTCATCCGTCCCTGTGAGCGCCGCTTTCATGTGCGCGAGTTTCCAGTAGCGCCACTCGTTTGAGGACTTATCTTCGGGCTCGGGCGCGGCGAGCAGGGCGAGCCTGTGTCGTTCGTCTCGGGCTTCGTCTTCGGCGGGGTTGTCTTCGGCGTCTATCTCTGCGGCCAGCTTGAGCAGCGCGTTATACGCTTCGTCGGCCTTTGGCTTGTCCTGCCCTTCAAGCTTGAACCCGCACGCCTTGTAGCTGTCGAGCAGGTAGGCGATGAGGTATTCGGGGCGCAGGTCGTATTTCTCGAAGTCTCCGACCGCCGCGCCGAGGTTGGAGACAATCTGGATAATCTCGGCGCTGCGCTCGCTCTCGGGCTCCGTGAATAGCTCGAATGAGAGTAGGTGAGCGATGCGCCTGTGCTCTTGTTTACTTGCGCGTCCCTTCGTTGTCTGTTTATCCTTCGTTGACATTCGCGTAACCTTCCCTTCTTAGGTTGAGAGCGTTGATGTCGTGGGCCGTGTGGGGCGTCGTGAGCGCCTTCGCGGCCCGTTGCTTTCAATGGTGAGGGTGAGTCGTCGTGAGGGTTGAAGCTAAAAGACCGCAGCCAGCGGGCTGGACGGCGAGCAAAGTCAGGGGGCTACCCCGTGGCTGGCTGCTCTGGTATAGCTGGCCGCTCTCCTGTAGCTGGCTGCTACCCGAGGTTTTTGTCGGCGGCTGTCGTCATGGTCTGTGGCGTCCTCTCTTGTGGCTTGCTTCTATCCGATAAAGGAAACTATACACGCGTGTGGCTAATTTGTCAATATAAATATGCACACGAGTTAATAGTTTTATCAACTTGGAGTTAAGAAAAGCCTTGAACAAATTATGAACACGCGTGTATAGTATGCGGCATGAAATTTCTTACCACTTCTGAAGCGGCAGAGCGTCTAGGCGTGACACGGTGGCGTGTCAATGCGCTGATTAAAGCCGGACGCCTTAAGGCTGAAAAGAAAGGTCAGATATACTTGATTGCGGAGAGTGACCTTGCCGCCGTTGCGGAACGCAAACCCGGTAGACCGTCAACAAAAAAGGTGAGCAAGAAAGGCGGGAAGAAGTGAGTACTCAAGCTAAAACCGACCACGTGCAATGCGTCTTTGCCGTCAAAGAATACGACGACGGGACTCCTTGGATTATGGTTGAGCCACGTCATACCCCCGGCAATCCCCTGCTAAAGAATGGCTTCATTGGGCTGACGCTTCGCCCCGGTGTAAGTCTTCGGCGGGCGGAGGAGATTGCCCGTCAACTACAGGAGAATTTCGAGGGCGTCAGCTACACGCAATTTTTGAGCTGATGTGCCGTGAGAGGTAGGAAGAAATGAGTTCGATGCCGAAGCTTAAAACCAATGTCGGAGAGATTGAGTGCTTTGACATTCCGACCATGCATGAGATGTCCGACGAGGAGTACAGGGGGATAATAGACTATGGCCTCGTATACGTAGACCACCACGACGTTCTGCGCTCGCACGTGGCTCACTATCCCATCGCTACCACGCGGGAGCAGTTGGACATTTTCATCGAAGAACTGCAAAAGCTGCGCCAGAAGATGGTTTCTAAGCGCGACGATCACTTGGCTTCAGTAGATGATACGGACAAGCCGGCTGCGTAGAAGAAAGGCGGTAAGAAGTAAGTGGCGGACGAACCCTCTGACGATTATTTCGCGGCGGTCGCTCAAGTAGTAGAGGCGGCGCGTCAGGTCGAAGAGGCCGCGCGTCAGGTGGAGGAAGCCAAAGACGCCCATATGCGGCGGTTTCAGGATAAGCAAGAAGCCGACAAGGCGTTGAGCGACGCGCTTGAGAACCTGACGAAGGTGAATGTTGGCAGAGGACGAAACGGAAAGGCAGGAACTAAATGACGGTCGAAGAGAGAGTCCTACGACTCGAAAACGCCTTCACGACTTTAGTCGAGCTGGCGCGCAACCAAGAGGAACGCCTCGACGACAATAACGCGAGGGCCGACGACTTCGACGCGAAGCTGTCGGCTCTGGCCGACGCGCACATTAGAACCGAAGAGTCGCTGCACCAGTTGGCGGGGCGCGTGGATAAGTTGGCCGAAACCGTCGAGCGGTTGATTAGTGAGGGGCGGAACGGGAAGCAGTAAGAAAGGCGTAAGAAGAGAGCCGTGGAAGATTTCTACCACGGGTTTTATGCGGCTTTTTGCAATTTTCTCGATACTTGGGACTGTTTCTTATCGTCGTCATTTATTTCTACACAAAGTGTAGAAAAAGATTCCAAGGGGTTGATTCATTGTCCATCGTGGACAATGAATCAACGTTGGGATTATTTCATCCACGGTGGATTAAATAATTAAAGCAATAGCAAAAAGCCCAATAAAAACCGTGGGACATTTGTCCCAGTATTGCAAGGGGCGTGCCACGAATTTAAGTGAGAAGGGGGACGTTTATGGGAAGTTTCGGGGTCTATCAAGATGCTGGTGGAGAATGGCGTTGGCGCTTCATGGCTGACAACAATGAAATCGTTTTTATGTCCTCTGAAGGATATACGACTAAACGCAACTGCCTACACTCAATCAAGATCGTCAAGGAGCAATCGCGAAATGCCTCCGTCTTTGATCTGTCCACTAAACCGCCGACCACAATTCCAGATAATCAATTACCTTGAGATACGAAACGAAGAAAAAGGGCAAAAAGTCAAGAAACTATCGACCGGAAAAATTTTCCGGTCGATAAAGTACCGTTGAAAACTGAGGCCGTTTGGTTGAATCAGTGGTACGCCGAGCAGAAAGCGGCATGACTTCGCGCGAGGATGCCCTAGAATCGTTTAAGGGGTATCGCCCTGCGGGTGGCCGTCTCGCTTGGCTGGCGGGCACTGTGCGAACGTGGCGGGGGCGTTAGAGGCTTTATCTTCACTCGCTGAAGATAAATCAAACTGCAATGTTGCAGTTTGATCGGCCCTGTGTCTCGCAGAAGGACGTTAATAAGCGAAGCGCAACGTTGCGCTTCGCTCGGCCCGGTGGTTAATTTCTTCAGTTGATGAAGAAATTAGATTCGAGTCCTTTGACCTACAAAAAGAGAGAGAGGCAAGGTTGATTCCCTGCCCCCAACGAGGAGGAATGACCGTTCCTTAATTTGCTGGAAGTAATCAATACACAGTCGTGCAAAGGCCAAGCACGTTGACCGATTGAAGGCGACTGGCTGAAACCGCCAATGGCGGAAACGTGCGAGAGTTGCAAGCGTGAAACCATTTTCTCTAAATGAAACATATCTGCTATAATGAATGTGTTCGGGGCGCGCAGCTTTTCAAGTACCCAAAGCACCCTTCAAAAGCAGCCAACACGGTGCGCGCCCCTAACTTCTTCCCTTCTTTAAACAAAACCCAATCTACCATCCGTTCCACTGTTTCACGAAAACCTACTGTATGTTGTGCTTGAGCACAGTAACTTGGGGCTGCCTCTGGAAAATATCCTCAAGCTGGTAGAGTATTCTGTTTACATGAAACAATTTTTCGTGTAAGGTACAGCCGCTTTGGGTATTTGAAATAGAGTTTTCCGACTCAACAAAGCCGTGCTTGGGTAGCGCTTGCTGTGACACGAAGCCAGCAGAGACCTCTTGAGACTCGCATCACGCTGGACGGCATGATGATAGAACAGGAGTTCGGAAGCAGCCGGGGGAGAAAACCCGTCTTGGCTCACTGGCCCTGCGCCTCACGAAGCACGTTAATAGGCCCTAGTCGTTGTAATACCAGCGATTTCGCTACGTGAGGGAACCAGCCCGTAAAAACCTATACGTCGGCTCCATACTTGGCCGCGACCATTGAGTTTAACGGAAGACCTAACAGGGTAGGTCTCCGTGCGCCTACCGTCCCACCACCTTACCCGTCAACCGAATTTCGATGCCGCGTGCGAGGCGAGGCCAAAGAGTTGAACGACGGCGACGGCGGCGCTGAAGACGAAGGCCGTTGATGTTGTTGGTGAGGATGAGAGCGAGAGATTAAGTCCCTCATCCGAGAGAGTGTGAGAGTGTGGGCGCTCGCGCGCCCCGCGGAGCGGATGCGGAGTGGTAGAGGTAGGACATTACTCAGCATCAAGAATATAAGCATCAATGAATAGGTGTGTGAACACCCCGCCGCGCGAAAAAATTTGCCCATTTTCGACCATCGAAACCTTCCCCCGTCCGCATTTTCCCCGCCAAAACGCCAATAAATAATAACTTCCCCGACTGACTCATCAAACAGAAAAGGTGCAGCCCATTGCCCCTTCTACCTTGAATTGCCCCTTTTCCGCCCGAAAACCTGCAACACATTGCCCCTTTTCCTTGGGCTGCTACGTAACTGCCCATCGGGAACCTACGTAGCAGCCCACTACAGCTTTGCACATTTATTCAGGTGGAATGAATAAATGTGCAAAGCCGCCCACTACCGGAAAATTCTTCCGGTAGATAACCAAATTCACTACATGAAATTGCAATTTCACTGTATGAAGTTGCTCGGGGCTGCAAGGTACGAAACGAAGAAAAAGGGCAAAAAGCCAAGAAACCATCGATAGGACAATTTGTCCTATCGATAAACGACACTTGAGAACTGAAGCCGTTTGGTTGAATGGGAGAGGTGTATCCGAGGAAAACCGACAACCCCGGCTTCTGATGTCACCGGTGACACCACAGACCCCCTCCCTAGTGTCACTACTCAGGTCTAACTTTTAGAGGTCTAAATCTTGTACCCCGATATATCTGAGCGGGCGATATATCTGAGCGGGGTATACGGACTCATCCCGATAACTAATAGCGGGGTCTGAGAGTGACAAACTTGTGCTTGACAGAGACAGTACCAGCCCCCTACCCCTGTTCACGGACGCGCTTCTCTTCCCTGCTAGTTCTGAGTTTCTTGGTTGATAGCTAGAGGTGTGATATATGCCTGCCGTAGTTGATGCCTTACCGATTCCGTCAGCTGCTCGACGACAACCTCTATGCTGAAACAACATAAAAACGCATTTTTGGATGCGATACGACAATCTGGCCTTGATCCTGCACTGTTTACTGCCGAAATAAGAAAAGTGAGCACGGTTGAGCCATCTGTATGGAAATTCTTTCCTTATTCCTTTCGCAGCCATGGAGATGCTTTCGTTATTGAGGTCAAAAACTCGCCGCTTAGATTTGCTGTCAGGGGCGTAGGATATGATTTTTACACCTACATTTGGAAAGCCACTAAGTTTAAACCTGGCTTCCCGATGAGCTGGTGGTGGTGGCGGAATCCGAAACCAATCGACAAAGTATTAAACGAGTTTAGGAAGTGGCTTGAAACAGTGGCTAAAATATACATTGAAGACAACGATCAGCCTGATTATTGGTCCCAAGTCGAAATGTATAAATCGGTCGTAAATGACTCAACGCCCCCTACCGGAGAAGGCGAAAAGTTCACCGAGGAAGAGAAGGAGGAGGTGCGCGATTCCGTCAAGAGGTTCCGTGCGCTCATTGATGAGAACTTTAAGCCGACGCCCGAACAATCAGTTTTTATCGATGAACGGCTGAACTATTTATCGAGGGCTGTGGATAGGCTTAACCGTTTCGATTGGCAAGGGCTTGCCATCCAAGTTGTGGTGAGTATCGCCGTGAACCTAAGCGTGGACACTGAACGCGGCAGGATCCTCTTCAACCTATTCAAGCAGGCATTCCAATCGACGATGAAAATGCTCCAATAAACTTCACGCAGGGAGGGTCGTCATGAGAATCAACTTCGCCCACATACCGATTCGTTCAACCGATGGTCGCACCTACAGCGCCGCCATTTTCGATGCGAAATCCAACGAAGACACGAACCAGGCTCACATCGCTTTGGCTTACGAACTAGCAGCGGCGGCTCGCAATGCGCTCGATCTGAGGATTGACGCCGTTGCGGTCGTGTTCAGCAAGAACGGGCAGAATAGAAGCGTCGGCGACCGGCTGGTTGTGGACTATCTGAGCAAAGCGCCGATGCCGCGCTGGACTCATTATCTGGATGTCTAAACCGGAGGGGCTGCCCGGCTTTACCTCACGTTACCTTCATCCGCCCCATACTTCGGCTTCAATTCCGAGTTCAAACACGTTCCGCTTCGGGATGTCCGTCTGACGAAAGCACGGTACTCCGGCAAATAATCAAGGTCTGTCCGAATGCCGGTAAGTGTGCATCCTCAACGCGTGAAGCAGCTCGTGGAATAGAGTGAAGTGGTCGCACATAACAGCGACTCAAAAATACAGGAGAATAACCGCCAGTTGGTCAGCGTTTAATAAACCCCTGAAAAATTACTCTTGCACTGGAAATTAATCGGGAGTATAAGGTAACTGATTTTCCGGGTAAACAGCCGGGCCACTACCTTCGGGTAGCGAAAATAATTAAAGGCGCGAGAAAAACACCTCTTCTCTGTGTGTGTTTTCTCGCTTTTAGTCTTTTATGGGCTAGAAAATATAGCTTTATGAATCGAAATTCATAAAATTGTATTTAGTCCATATAAAAGTACACGGGACAGGGTTAGCTTTGTGACGGCCCCCTGCCCCGTGTCTGGAGCCAAACGCCTTGGCGTAAGGCTTTCTTGTGCCCGCAGGATACTCCAATCAGTTCGGGGTGTCTACGGGGAAAGTGCAGGTGGACATGGGCGTTAGCGAACTCGTGGTAATCGCGCTCCTCGGCCTCGCGCTCTTCGGGGGTGGCATCAAGATCAGGTTCAAGGGAATCGCCCGCCGCTCCGAAAAGAAAGAACTCAAAAACGAGGCACAGAGATTGCTGGATAAATAAATCTTCCTTCTATGCAAGGCATATAAATTGCATGAAATAGGTATTATTCCTAGCGAAGCCCACTATCTGAGGCTCCGGGGTCGGAGTCTATTCGCGCGTGCCCGAATCAGACAAGCCGGCGCGCCGCTCTCCTTCCCTCTTCACCGTCCCGTATAAAGAGAAAGCCACCCCGGACGAACCAGGGTGGCTACCCTTCGACGGGTTGGGTTAGAAGCCGCGCCCGTCTTCGCGGCACGCTGGCTAGGCGTTCAGTCCCCCCTTGTCGCGCGGCTCAGGAAGGCCGGGCTTCTCGCGCTTACCCACGAGCTGCCGCACCTTGAACCGAGTGATCTCAGCCAGGGCCACCGCCCCGGCGAGAATCAAGACGCACCCGGCGACGGTCAGGGCCACGAGTATTGCCCCGCCGTGATCGCCTTGCATGATGTGCGCCCCCGCACTGGAGAGACCGCCGACGATGTGTAGGGCCGAGGTAGCCACCTCGATTGCCCTCTCGACACCGAGCATACGTCCTCCTTTGTTGAGGAGCCCCCCTAAGCAATTGGCGGGACGTGCTTTTTGCTTGTCCCGCCAATCGCCTAGGGTGTATTCTCAGTGTGGCAGCCCGACTTTATCAGGGTAGGACTGCCGACACCGAGCACCTAGTAGGCCACCGGGCATTCCCGGCGACCTCTCGTCTCTACGTGTCAGCGTAGAGGCAAGCTCGTTACTGGCGGCGTTGCAGGGGCGCTCAAATCGCTCCCGTGGCGTCGCCAAAGCTTTCTAATTATCAAGACGCTTGTATTTTGACTAGTGCATCAAAATACGGCTCCACAAACGAAAAAAAAGCCGACCACGAATGCTATGGAGCACAAGTGGTCGGCCTTTCTATACTTTCTATGTTGGCTGAAAAGTCTACACTCGTGCGCGAGAACTGTGCCGAAACCTCCGGCATAGCTTCTCTCTTGGTTACATTTCGGAATGTAAGGGTTAGTGCAGGTATGACGTGTACGACTCGACCCACAGGGTCACCGTTCGTCTCACGTCGTGATGGCGGCTTCGACGCCCTTGGCATCGAAGCGCTGAGGGATGTCCTGTTATCTTTGTGGGTATTCCCTCTGTCCATAGCGCGGTGTTGGCCCCCAGACCCACTCCCTTGGAGCAAGCCCGCAAACCGACATCCGCTTGTAGTTCAACTCGCCTGGTCTAGCAGCGTCACTATCTACCAACAGCTAGAGTTCTGCCGTAGAGTGACCCCAGGGGCGTACCCGAGTTGTTGCACCACCCTCACTATCGCAACCTACGTCGAAATTCATCGTTAGTCATATCATCTGCTGTCCCACCGCCCGCAGACTTGCAATAAGCAGGATCATTCTCATCCGCCCGCAGCGTCCACAGCAGTGAATTTCGACGTTTAGAGTCGCGCACTGAGTTAGATTTTCAAAGAGACGGTTGCACCGAACCGCTTCGGATACCTTCGGTCGGGGGAATACCTACGCCAGGTATTCAGGGTCTTCCGAGCTGTCGGAGAGACAGATAAGGACCTCGGAAGTAATGGGAAAAGAACTCTGAAATCATACGCAAGGGCTTATTCAGCACTTGCGTTCAAAGAACGTACATTCGCATTGTATCTGCTTCTAGATAAAAATCAAATTATTTTTTCGCTATCCACAGCCCCCTTGACGCCCGCCGACAATAGCTAATAATTCAGGGGTAGAGCTTTCGAGTTAGAGAGCGGGTCATCGTTCGCAAGCCGGCGGCCCACTCTCGGGACTGTTAGGCAGACTTAATTCCTACCCACCCCCCTCAGAATTATGTTGACTTCCCTTCCCCGACGCGGTTATAACGCTCGGCTATGAAGGCCCACCAGTTTTTCAAGCTCAAGGAAAACGTCTTCGCGCCCTCGCCTAATCCCCGGTTCCTCTATCTCACCGACCAGACGAACGCCTGCCTGTTCAAGTGCAAATTCGTCATCGAGGAGAAGCAGGGATTGAGCCTGATTGTGGGCAAGATCGGCTACGGCAAGACCTCGGTTCTCAGGGAGTTAATCAACGGCTACATCGACGACACCAATTACAAGATTGCCATGCTCCCGAATGGCTCGTTTCCTTCGGAAATGCAGCTCGCGAAGGCCATTTCCTCGGAACTCGGCCTCCCTTCCCGCCGCAGCCTGGACGCCCAGATACGGGAGATTAGGGACTATGCCTTCCAAATCTACGGCGAGGGCGGCACGATCATCCTGATAATCGACGAGGCCCAGAACCTCAAGGGCGCGCAGTTCGACTTTCTTCGGGAACTCTTGAACTTCGAATCGAACGAGGCGAAGACGATCCAGATTCTCATCGCGGGCCAGCCGGAGATCGAGACGAAGCTGGCGACCAAGCCGGCGCTCGTATCGCGGATTATCCTCACGAACTACCTGGACACCTTCACCTACGAGGACATGGTAGCTGCCTTGGAGCACCGGCTGAAAATCGCTGGGGGTACGATGGACATTCTCTCAGACGATGCGCTGAAGGCCCTCTACGTCGCAAGCAGGGGCGTCCCGCGCGAGATCATGAAGATAGCGAACGCTTCCCTGCTTTTAGCCGCCGTCAACCAGGTGAAGCCCATTACCGATGAGATCATCAAGCTGGCCGTCGAGAACATCCTGACAACGGAGCGCAATGGAGAATCGGAAACCGCTGAACTTCGCGCAGGCTCTTCGCAGTAAGCCTGGCGCGGCCACAGAACAGAAGCAGCAATCCACCATTGAGGATAGCCAGCTATCCACCAATTTTGATAGCCAGCAAGCCACCACATCGGAAAGCCAGATTCCACCAGATAGCCCGCTATCCACCACACCCCCTCCCCTGGCTATCAAGCAATCCACCAAGCGTAAGGTGGCTAGCCACCGTAAGAAGAAGGTGGCTAGCCGGAAAGGCGACCGGCATCGCGGCGATAAGGTTCCGTTCAACAATAGAATAAGTAGCGAGACTCTCCAACGAATCAAGCACTTTCTTGTTGACCATAGCCTTGAGCAGCAGGAGTTTGTCGAACTAGCAGCTATCCACTTTATGGAAGTGGTGGATAGCCAGAAAGTGGAAAAATCAGATAGCAGGCTAGCCCTTGATGATAGAGAATTGATGATACTGTTTAAGACGGAGCCTAGTATCATCAACCTCTATCTGCGATATAACCCCGAGAATCGCTGGAAGCCTGCCGACGATTACGAAGGCCAACGCTATAATGGTAAGGACATTCGGCTCATCGAACTCGGCATCATCCAGACTCAATTCAACGCCCGCTTCAAGAAAATAAACAGCTTCAAATACTACACAGTCGAGATAGACGAAGCCTTCACCACCCCGCTCGCCGACGAGACCATAGAGATTATGTTGAAGCAGGGGCGACGGAGGTGGGAGGCGGCAAAGAATCCTGATTGAAAAAAGTCTATTAACTCAATGAAATTCTTAAAGTTAGAGGGGATTTGTGTAGTATAATTCGGGCGTGATTTGATGCTAAGGCAGGGCGACGCACCCTTCTCCGCTAAGATTGAACGCGCCGCCCCGCTTTGAACCGCTGAACAGGTCAGCGGGGCGTTGACTATACCACAGGTTTTAGTCTCAGAACCCGCCGATTCTGTTCCTTTTAGGAGCAGTAGGAACTTGTCGGCAGGGAACTTCATAGAGACGGCAGAAGCCGCCCTTTCGCGCATTGTGTCGCGGAGGGCGGCTTTCTCTTTATCCTGCTGAATTTCCAAGAAAACGTCGGCCAGACAAATTGTCTGGTCGGTATGAAAGGGAAGGATGAGAGACGAAAAACCACGTCAACCCATCGCCGCCGTGAGCTTCCGCCAAGCGGTTCGAGACATCGTTAGCCTGCGGAGCGCGTGCGCCCGCCCCTTCGGGATTTTCCCCCGTCTGGCCGCGTACCGCGTCGAGGCTGACGGCAGCGCCGCGCAGCTCGTCTTCTCCCACGACCGGAGGCGCAGAAAGGCGGCGCTCGCATGAACAGGCCACGCCGACCCGTGAGGATTAAGAACGCGCCGAAGAGAGCAAAGGCCGATACCTCGCACATGCTCGCGCAGGACGCCTCCGGCTTCACTCGAAACGAGTGGCTCGAAACCCTCTTGCGCGTCAAGTATGACCAGCCGAAGAGGTACGCCCGAGAGGTGTCCGCTGGCCTTCAAGTGACCGTCGAGAGATACGAGCAACTGAGGGCAGCGCATGTGCGGCGAGTCGCAGCCTGAGAAGCAGGGAAGGGAATTAGATGACTAAGAAGAGAAGACCCGTAGACGAAGAGCCTGCGATGGTGTCGGAATCACCGACATCATCGCCGCCGCAACCTGACAAGTTTCCGAGTCCGCGACCCGGCACACGTATGTTGGAGATACCTCTGGCCCCTGCCGATCCAATGCGGCAGGCTGAAGAGCTTATTGAAAGACTAAAGCGGGAACAGAGGCCCCGCCCGTTGAAGGAGAGGTTAAAGAATGAGGGCGAACCCTCTAAGGTACTGTCCGAGGATTAGAGACTGAGGGTAACGCCTAAGCCTCAACCTGCCTCTCGGGTCAGATGTTTTATGAAAATCATCATCAAAGGAATGAAGGCGAGCACGCTGCACACTCTGATGACTCTCATCTGGGTGCTGCTGATAATCCCGACGCTCCTGTGGTGGCGCGAATCGGTGTTCTGGGTCGCGGTGATGAGTCTTTGGGCCAACATCGCGTCTCATTGGGCGGCGCGGGAAGCGGCGAAGGCTAAGGAGCAGGCGGAATGAGGCGAACGACGAAAATTATCATGGCCGCGACGGGCGCTCTCATCGCCTACGACCTCTATGCGGCTGCGACCCCAGAGAAGGGCGACACCATCTCCGAAGTCATCGGGAGGGAGGCCCGGCGTCGCCCGATCATTGCGTTCGGCGTGGGCGTGCTCGCGGGCCATTGGTTCTGGGCTCTTGAGCACGAGGCGGCGGGCGAGAAGAAGTGAGCAAGGGAGGCTTGTTTACCTTCAGTGGTCTCTACCCAATCAACACCATCACCGCGACGTGACCGGCGCGACCGGCCTCAAGCAGCGCCTCCTCACACGAAGAAGTGCAGCGGCGAGTGCGGGCGCACTCTACCCCTTACCTCATTTGAGCCCGCCAAAGGCCGGAAGGACGGGCGGCGCGACCAGTGCAGAGGTTGCAGGCGCGGTGGCCGGGGGCAGAGAGAGAAGGAAGGGCAACAGGCCCGCGCGCTTGAAACTGCACTGCTCAAACTGAAGGAAGCTTACGGCACGCCGTCGCTGGTCGATGTCCTCTCCCGCGCCATCGCCGAGGTGAAAGAGATCGGCGCTAAGGGGGCGGACTTCAACCTTCAGATTCAAGCCGTCCGCAGGGCCATCCTCATCGCAGGTTGCCGCCTCGTCGATGAGATTATGGAGGAAGCGCGGCTCTCGCGTTGGGCGGTCAGCCGTGCGCTCCAGAGGCTGCTCGCCGAGAAGGTGATAGAGACCCGCGACGGCTTCATGCTGGACGACGACGCCGAAGAGCCCGGACGCCCGCCCGTCGAATACCACCCTGCCGACTATCCCCGAGGCGAAGACTTTTCGCACACGCTCCGCCGCGCCGTCGAAGACAACCTGCTCTGAATACACCACAAAATAAACACCCGCCTCTGCCTTATCTTTTGAGCGACGCGCGAAGGCGCAAGACCTACGAAAGATGGAAGCAGCAATCCGGCAAAACATCACCATGCCTCACCGACTCGCGGAAATGTTCATCTCCCTGAGCGACACCCGCCTCGGCGGCGTGGCCGTGAAGAGTTTCATCGTTGCCTTTTCGTCGCTCATGGGCTACTTCACGCAAATCATGGAAGGCGCGGCTTCTCCGTCGTGGCGTCCCATTATTGCAAGCGTGGTGGCGGTAGCAGTCTTCTCCCTGTTCGGTGCGATGGTGAAAATCTACGGCCTTCGGGTGGGCCTCCAAACGAAGCGCGAAGAGCGGGAGAGTAGCGACATCGCGCTCGTGATTAACGAACTCAAGGCGCTCGTGGCTCAGAAGGACGCGCACCACGAGACAGCGATGGCCGAACTCCGCAGGCATTACGAAGAGAGGGAAGAACTCATCCGGCAGGACAGGCACAAGTTCAGAGGCCGAACTCAACTGTGCATGGCCCGGCTCTCGAACCTGCACGGCGCGGGCAAGCTCACGTTTGAGGAGGCGACAATTGACTTTGAGAAGTACGAGCAGGCGACGGAGCTTGCGTCTATCGCGGACATTCACACGACGGCCCAACCGGGACTCAAAGAGCGGCGAGCCGCGGACGAAAAATAATGGCAACCATCGAAGTCTCAGGTGATGTGGCTGCGCTCACAAGTCTCCCGCGCCAGATTAACTACGCTGCCGCCGTGTCGCTCACGCGGACGGCGAAGGAGGGGCAGTCCGCCTCGCTCCGCGCCATCAGAGCAACCTTCACGACGCGAAACGATTGGTATCTACCCTCCAACCGCTTCGGCGTGAAGGTGAAGCCCGCCACAAAGGACAATCTGGAGTCTGAGGTCAGCACGCTCGCCTACTGGCTCGCCCTGCACGAGACGGGCGGCATCAAGAAACCGCGCGGCAAGTATCTTGCTATTCCGACCGCCGCCGCCCGCCGCTCGAACAATCAGGCCGTCTCGCGCTCGCGCCGCCCGCGCAATTTGCGCCGCACCTTCGTCGCCGACACCCGCACCGGCCCCGTCCTGTTCGAGCGACAGTCGAGAGGGAGAGCGCAGGCGCTCTATAACCTTGAGCCCCGCGCCCGCATCAGGAAGCAGTCGGTTGTTATTGAGCCGGTGTTGAAGGTGGTCAGCCGCCGCTTCGAGATTAACTTCGACCACGCGCTCGACGAAGCGTTGGAGACGGTGACTTACGAGGGAAGAAGGTAACGCATGGTCAGGCCGAAGAAAAAGAAATTGCTAAACACTTCGGAGGTCGCAAAAGCGGCGGGCGTAAACCGTGCGACCGCGCGGCAGCGTCTTGAGAGTAAAGGGGTCAAGCCGAGAGAAGAGAAGGCGAAGGAGAGGCTCTACGACGCCGACGAGGCGCTCGCTGCGGTGAGCGGCGATGGGGTCACGACGAATCTGCGTAAAGCGCAGACGGCGAAGACGGCAGCGGAGGCGGGCCGCGCAAAACTCAAGTACCAAAAAGAGAAGGGGGAGCTTGTTCCGATTCAAGATGTCCGCAGCGACGTGCAGACGATTGTGAGCCGGATTTATACGCACTTCACTACGCGAGCGGCGGCGCTTGCGCCGAAGTTACGCGGGCAGAAGGCTGACAGGATAGAGGTGATTCTCAAACAGGACGCCGAGCATTTTTTCAATGGATTACGAGCCGAGCACGAGAGGTATTTCAGTGAGTCCCGCGCCGAAGACGAAGGTAGTCTCTGAGGCGATAGTTGCGGCTATCCCCGACGCAAGCATCACCGTCTCCGAGTGGGCGGCAAAGTACAGGTTTCTCTCGGAACTGGCGAGCCTGCCCGGCCAGTGGAGCAACGAGGTGACGCCTTATCTTGTCGAGCCGATGGACTGCATCGGCCTCTCCGGCATTACTGAAATTATCTTCGTCGCCTCATCCCAGATCGGCAAGACTGAATTTTGTCTTAACGCCATCGGCTACCTGATGCACAAGAAGCCGAGCACCATTCTCTATGTCGCCGAGACGGACAAGAAAGCCGAGGCGTGGTCAAAAGAGAAGCTGGCCCCGATGATTCGCGCGACGCCCGCGCTCAGGTCTTTGGTACGTGAAGCCCGCTCGCGTGACGGTGACAACACCCTCGCGGGCAAATCCTTCCCCGGAGGGCATCTCGCCATCGGCTACGCGACGAGCGCGGAAACACTCTCTTCTCGTTCCCGCCGCACACTCTTCCTAGACGAGCGCGACGCCTACAAGTCAACGAAAGAGGGAGACCCCGCCGCACTCGCCGAGAAGCGCACCATCACCTTCAAAGGGGAGCGGAAGGTCGTCAAAACTTCCAGCCCACGCGACCGCCTTGAGCCTGAAGCGGGAGCGCCGCCCGACGCGAAAAGGTACTCGCCGATTGAGTGGGAATATGAGCAGACCGACAAACGGAAGTATTACGTCCCCTGCCCGCACTGCGGCGAGTATCAGGTACTCCGGTGGAAGAACGCGCAGGGCGCTTACAACATCCGGTGGGACGGAGACGACGTTGAGAATGCCTACTACATGTGCGTGAGCGGCTGCGTTATCGAACACGAACACAAAGCGGGGATGCTCGCTCGCGGCGAGTGGCGCGCGGAGAAGCCTTTCGCCGGTCGCGCGGGTTTCTGGATTTGGGAGGCTTATTCGTCGTTCGTGACTTGGGGCGAGATAGCCGCCAACTTCCTGCGGGTGAAGAAAGACGCCGAGCAGCTCAAGGTCTTCGTCAACACGACGCTGGCCGAAGGGTGGCAGGAGTTTTACGGCGGCATTGAAGTTACCGACCTCGAAGAGAGGCGCGAGCCGTACACGGAGATGCTGCCTGACGGCGTGCTCGTTATTACGGCGGGCGCGGACGTGCAGCGCAACCGGCTTGAGTATGAAATCGTCGGGTGGGGCCTCGACGGAGAGAGCTGGTCACTAGACTACGGCATCATCTCCGGCGACCCTTCGCAGGGTGAAGTCTGGGCGGAACTGAAGGCCGCGCTCACGCGGAGCTTTGACTACGAGATGCTGCTTGCGGAGCAGGAAGACGGGACGGACGCGAGCGCGGTGCTTTCGATGCGTGTCATGGTTGCGTGCATAGACTCGGGCGGCTTTAACCCGCAGGAGGTTTACCGCTTCTGTTATCAGAACGCGGGCCACAGGTTCTACGCGACGAAGGGAGCGAACGTGCCGGGCAAGCCGCTCATCTCGACATTCTCTTGGCAGGGCCGTCCGGCGGTGCGTCTCTACACTGTCGGAACCGAGGCGGCTAAAGACACCTTCGCCAACCGCCTCGCCGTGAAGGAACGAGGCCCCGGCTACTGCCACTTCCCGACAGAGTTTGAGCGCGAAGGCGTCCCCTATTACGGGGCTGAATATTTCAAGCAACTCCGCTCGGAGCACGCCGTTACGAAGAGGACTAAACGCGGGTCGGCGCGTGTGTGGGAGAAGCTCAAGCCGCATATGCGAAACGAGGCCCTTGACTGCCGCGTGCTGGCAATGGCCGCGCTCGCCATCCTTAACCCAGACCTCGAAAAGATGAGCGCGCGGAGGCTCTCAGGCGTCGCCCCGCCGAAGTCGGGGGAGGGTCAGCAGAGGAAAAGGGGAATCATCCGGCGCGGCGCTGGCCGGGGCTTCGTGCCGGGCTTCTCCGGCGGGCCGCTCGGAAATAGGTTTTAAGAGAGGTGCAACCGAATGTTTGATTACGAACCCGACGAATTATCACCGGGAGACACCGCCGAGTGGCGCAAGGCCCTCGCCGACTACAAGGCCGGGGAGGGTTGGGCGCTTACGTACTATTTCCGCAACGCTTCAGGAACGGGCTTCGATGTGGTCGGCGTCGCTGATGGCGATGCGTGGGAGATGAGCATCGAAGTCCCCGCCAACGTCGCCGCCGGAAGGATTGATTGGGAGGCGTGGGCCTCGAAGGGCGCGGAGAAGCAGCGCGTGAGCAGAGGCACGGCGACTGTCGTGCAGAGTCTCAGGACTCTTGCGGCCAACGTTGCCTTTGACGGGCGCACACAAGCCGAGCGTGACCTTGAGGCCGTGCGCGCGGCGCTCGTGCCTACGTCAGCCGCAGGAGTTCAGGAGTACGAGATCGGCGGGGCGGGCACTAACCGCCGCGTCCGCTACTTCGGGAAGTCCGAACTGCTCGAACTCGAAAAGCAACTGGCGCAGCGGGTCAACCGTGAGCGTCGGCGTGCCAATAGCAGGAAGGGTGCGCCCTTCTTCAAGACTATCTACTAAAGGGCGGTGAGCGATGAAACATATAAGTCTAGACTTACAACTCCCTTCAATGTCGGAGGTCGTAGCGGAACGAAGGCGCGCGGAGTCAGCCGCCCGGACACAAAGGCAACTCGCCGACACTACGCGCGAACTGGCACGAGCGCAGCGCTTCGTGCGTGAGTACCGCGCCGCGTCCGTGAATCGCTTCACGGCGGGTTGGGGCGCTTCTCAGGCGACGTGGCTGGCTGAGACTTATCGCAGCCTGCGCAACCTCCGCGCCCGCAGCCGCGACATGGAGAGGAACAATCCTTACATGAAGAGGTTCCTCGAAATGATGCGGCAGAACATCGTCGGCCCTTCGGGGATACGCCTTCAGGTGCGCGCCAAGAAATCGAGCGACGAACTCGATGAGGTGCGCAACAAGATCGTGGAGGCAGCTTTTACGGAGTGGGCGCTCCCTGACAACTGCTCGGCGTCGGGCAGGTACTCTTGGGTGGATGCTCAGGGCTACATAGTCGAAACGATGGCCCGCGACGGAGAGGCTTTGTGCAGGTTCATCGAGGCGGACAACCCGTTCGGCTTCGCGCTCGCGTTCTACGACATAAGTCATCTGGACGAGGGTTTCAACGAGACGCTCAAGAACGGGAACCGCGTGTTGATGTCGGTGGAGGTGGACGCCTACAACCGACCCGTCGCCTACTACCTGACGACTCCGCAAGACCTTTCCCCGGCGGTCGGCGCACAGAGGTTGGAGCGCGTGCGCGTACCCGCCTCGGAGATCGTCCACCTCTTTCTTCCGTTCAAAGATGAGGCCGTGACGCGCGGCGTCCCTTGGGCTCACGCCGCCATGTATCACTTGCACATTCTCGGCCAGTACGAGGAGGCGGAGTTGATTAACTCTCACCTCTCGGCGTGCAAGATGATGTATATCATCCCGCCCGAGAACGACGAAAACGCGGGAGTTTCCGACGTAGACGAGGCGGGCAACGCGGTCGGGCCGGAACGCGCGCAAGTCAGCGGCCAAGCCGAGCCGGGCTTGATTCAGGAACTCCCGCCGGGCTACGACATCAAGACCTTCGACCCGGAGCATCCGGGCAATAACTTCGACCCCTTCACGTCCGCCGTGCTGCGGGGCGCGGCCTCTGGCTTGGGCGTTTCTTACTTCGCGCTCGCCAACGACCTCACGGCGGTCAACTACTCGTCGGCGCGCGTCGGCCTGCTCGAAGACCGAGACCGTTACCGCTCACTTCAGGAGTTCATAATCAATCACTTCTGCCGTAGGGTGTACCGGGCGTGGCTGAAAAGGGCCATTCTCACCAACGCCCTCGAAGGCGTGCTCCCCTCCGACTTCGACCGCCTGAAGAGCCCCGACTTCCAGCCTCGCGGGTGGGCGTGGGTTGACCCGCTCAAAGACATCGCCGCGCGCATTATGGCGATCAAGTTCGGCCTCGACACGCGTTCGCAGACGCTCGCGGAGAGCGGGCAGGACTTCGAGGATGTCGTCAAGAGGCTGAAGGAGGAGCAGGACTATCTTCAGAAGCACGGGGTGCTGACCGATGCCGCAGACCTCGTGGCGCTGGCCTCTCTCGCCTCCGACGACGGCAAACGTGGCTGAGTTTCGCACCACAAAATAATCTCTCTGGGGCGTGCAATATTCCTAGTCGGGGCCGAACCCCGACGAAGTTATGGCACGCTCCTCAAAAGACATTAAAAGTTTAATCGGGCAGCAGCTCAAGCACGCCTTTCCTCTGGAGGGCGAGAGCCGGGCTGCGGCGTTGGGTGCTGCCGCTCTCGATGAAGCTACGCGCAGCGTCTCTCTTGTCCTCACGACCGACAGGCCCATCTTTCACGGCTTCGCTTATATCAAGCTCGACCACTCGCCCGAGGCCATCAAGCTCGACCGCCTGAGATCGTCAGCGCCCTTTCTCGAAAATCACGACATGGATCGCAGGCTCGGACGCCTCCGCGACCCCGAGACCGACGGGCACACGCTGCGGGTGCGCGCACGGTTTTCCAAACGTCCCTACGCTGACGAAATTTATCAGGAAGTTAAAGACGACTTGGCGGCGGGCGATTTTACGCCGACCTCTGCCGTCTTCATCGTCCACAGGTTCGCGCCGGAGGCTGAAGGGGAGATTGACGGTTATCCCGTTTACCGCGCCGAACTCTGGGAGCCGGTCGAAGGCTCGGTCGTGTCAGCCCCCGCCGACCTCGCCGCCGGTATCGGTCGCGCTCTGGAAGAGGAAGCGAGGGCCGCGCACGACCCTGAGAACTGCACCGTCGAAGACTGCGCCGAGTGCGCGTCGAATGCCCCGAAGGAAGAAGAGCGGCAAGCTCAAACTAACCCGGCGACCGTCACACGCGCCGCGAGCACCACCCCGAAGGAGAGAACCATGCAAGTCCAAGAAGAGATTTTGAAACTCGGCGAGATGCTCGACCAAGTTGAGCTGGCACGGCAGTTCATCGCCAACGACAAGTCGCTCGACGAGTTCAAGGAGGCCGCGCGTGCCGTCCTGAATAAGAATCAGCCTATCGTCACGCCGGGTCAGTCCCCCGTTGACCTGACGCCGGAAGAGAAGCGCGAGTATTCGCTCTCACGCGCCATTGCCTCGGCGATGGACGGGGTGAACTCTTTCGAGCGCGAGGTCTCCGACGAGATTGCCAAGCGGCTGGACAAGAAGCCCCGCAACGACCGCGCCATCTTCGTGCCGACGGGCTTGGCGCTCGGCCCCGCCGCCGCGAACTTCAAGCGCACGCCCCTCACTACGGGCGGCGCGACGACGGGCGCGGACATCCTCTTCGTTGAGCCGGGCTCCTTCATAGACATGCTGCGCGCGAGGGCGAAAGTCCTTCAACTCGGCGCGACGCTACTGACGGGGCTCACGGGCTCGGTCGCGTTCCCGAAGCAGACCGGCGCGGGCACGCTCTACTGGGTCGGAGAGAATCCCGGCTCTGACGTGACCGAATCGAACATCGCGCTCGACCAAGTGGTGCTCACGCCTAAATCGGCGATGGCGCAGCAGGCTTACTCGAAGCAACTGCTCCGTCAATCCGGCGGCGTCGTGGATCAACTCGTCACCAACGACCTCCGCAGGACGGCGGCTCTCGGCTTAGACCGCGCAGCCCTTCACGGTGCTGGCTCCTCAAATGAGCCGACAGGCATCTACGTGGCTTCGGGCGTCACCCCCGTCGCCTTCGGCGGCGCTATCACCTTCCCGAAGGTCGTTCAGATGGAGACCGAGATTGCCACAGACGATGCAGACGTGGGCGAGATGGCTTACCTCACGACGCCGGGCGTACGGGGCGCAGCCAAGACCACGCAGAAGTTTAGCGGCACGAACGGAGAGGCAATCTGGACGGGCCGCGCGGGCGAAGGCGAGATGAACGGCTACCGCGCCGAAGCGTCAACTCAGGTGCGCAACAACATGGGCGTGGGTACGAACGAGCACGGCATCGTGTTCGGCGTGTGGCCCGAACTCATCATCGGCGAGTGGGGCGCGATGGAGATTCTTACCGACCCGTACACGCTCGCGGGCCGGGGCCTCGTCCGTCTCGTGCTGTTCCTGATGGCAGACATGGGCCTGCGCCACGCCGAAGCGTTCAGCAAGGGCACTGGCCTAACCGTCAGCTAAACGAATCCGAGCCGATGTAAAAAGCTCTGCCTGACGCGACTTGGAAGCAAGCTAAATCAGCCCCGCGCTTTTTACATCAGCCCAGAACGAAGCGGCCCAGAAGATGGGGTATGTCGAAACGCAGGTTGAGCAGTTACGCCGCGCAGCAGGCGCGGCTCAAGGAGAGAGTGAGATGGCGCTTGACACGAAACGCGAGAACGACCGGACGCGACTGGTCAAAATCAAATTCATCCGCAACACCACCGACGAGGGCGTGGACTACGGCCCCGACTACCCGAAGAAGGTGGCAGAGGTTCCCTTTCATCGCGCGGCGGCTTATATCCGGCAGGGCCGCGCCGAGGCGGTAGACAAGGACGAAGAGTTGCAAGAGATCGAAGAGTCGGCGCGCGAGGGCGGGCAACTTCCCGACGATAAGACCGCCGGAAAGAAGGGCGGCGCGAGGAAGTAAGCGATGCCCTTTGCCGAAGACCTCTCAGTGTTCTTTGACACTAACTTCGTCGGGACTCCGGCGGAGATTAAGGACAGGAGCGGCGCGCATGTGCGTAGCGCCAACGTCATCCTTGACACTCCGACCGCCGCAGTAACGGAAGGCGGCGAGGTCGTGGCGCTGACGCCCTCCGTGATGGGCAGGGAGGCAGACCTTGCCGACGCGCGGACGGATTACACGCTGACAATCGGCGGCGTGGTTTACGTCGTGACCGGCCCGCCGCGAAACGACGGCACGGGGCTATCAACTGTGGGGCTCAGGAAACAGTGAGCAGCAAGCGCCAGCAGATCGTGGACGCGGTGAAGGCCCGGATGCTCTTAATCCGCACGGCGGGCGGCTATGCGACCGACATCGGGGCCGACCAGACCGAGTGGAACGTGACGGGAAAGGCTCCCAACGAGTTGCCGAGTCACGAAGTCCGCGACGAGATAGAAGAGGCGGTCGTTGATAAACCGAACTCCGGCCTGTACGAGCGTCGCCTTGAACTCACGGTCATCGCCGCCCTAGTCGAAGACGGCGCGGGGGCTACAAAGGCCCGGCTTGCCCTCGCCGACATCATTAAGGCTGTCGGCACAGACACGACGTGGGGCGGGCTCGCAAAGTTCACCCTGCCTCTTCAGGAGCAAATCTCGGTCGCCGAAGAGGGGCAGAGGATAAGCACGGTGATAGTGACCTTCGTGGTCGTTTACTTCCGCAAGCCTTGGGAAGCGTGAACAGTTTGAAGAGGTGAAAAGATGCTTGATTCAATAAACACAAATTACTTCAGCGGGCAGGGTGAAATCATGCTTGCCAAGCGCAGCGCGGCGGGCAACCCCGGCTCGTTCTGGATGCTCGGCAACGCCCCGAAGTTTGAAGTGACCCCGGCCATCGAGAGGCGGGAGCATCAGGAGTCGCGGTCGGGCAGTCGTCTCACCGACAAAGTTCAAACCACGACAAAGGGCGGCACGGTCAGCCTGACGCTCGAAGACATCCGCAAGGATAATCTCGCGCTCCTGCTCTCCGGCTCGAAGGTGACGCTCGCCTCGGGCAGCTTCACTGCGGGCGCTCCTGACACGTTCCCCTCCGGCCTCATCGTCGGCTCCATCGTCAAGCTGGCCCGCCCGAACGCCTCGACCATCGTTATCAAGGACTCGGCGGGCACGCCCGCGACGCTCACCCTCGGCACGCACTACCGCGTGCTCGACTCCGCGCACGGCTTCATCGAAATCCTTTCGCTCGGCGCTCTCGTGCAGCCCTTCAAGGCTGAGTACAGCTACGCGGCGACTGAGGTTGTCACGGCGATGACCGCCAACGACGACGACGAATACTTCCTCTACTTCGCGGGCGTCAACACCGAGGGGAGCCCCGACCAGAAGA
>WUUC01007113.1_pt1 | contig 23211 bp, 21 predicted proteins | sample 6278441 | NCBI WGS metagenome assembly WUUC01 (sample SAMN13675441, study PRJNA597444) | soil metagenome | isolation source: soil | place: USA: Washington | collected 2017-10
CGACCGATGAAGTGTACGGGACCTTGGGAGAGACCGGTTTATTTACGGAGACAACGTCTTATGCTCCGAACAGCCCTTATTCTGCTTCGAAGGCAAGCAGCGACATGCTGGTCAGAAGTTATCATCACACATACGGCTTCAATACAGTTACAACGAACTGCAGCAACAACTACGGGCCGAAGCAGCACAAAGAAAAATTGATCCCTACGATCATCAGGAAGGCAGTATCTGAACAGAACATTCCGATCTACGGTGATGGCAAGAATATCAGGGACTGGTTATATGTACTCGATCACGCAAAAGGCATAGACATGGCCTTCACAAACGGACGAAGCGGCGAGACTTACAACATCGGCGGGCGGAACGAGAGAACTAACAACGTCATCGCCGATACCATTTGCGGCATACTCGACAAGAAGAAACCCCGCGCTTCAGGGAAGTCGTACCGTGAGCTGCTTTCATTCGTGAAAGACCGTGCCGGTCACGACAGGCGCTATGCTATCGATGCAACAAAAATTGAGACCGAGATCGGCTGGAAAGCTGCCGAAACATTCGACACAGGCATCGTAAAGACAGTTGATTGGTACCTCGCCAATCAGTGAGTTTCTGACCACTTTTCGGAGCCCGCGTAATCCCGTTTTCACGGGAATTATTACATATTCTGTGTTATCTTTGCGGTCAATTTTTATCAAAAAAACCTATTTCTGGTGAAAAAAGCGCTTATCACAGGCATTACCGGCCAGGACGGGGCCTATTTGGCTGAGCTACTGATCTCTAAGGGGTATGAGGTGCATGGGATCAAGCGACGCAGCTCCCTTTTGAACACGGATCGCATAGACCATCTCTACCAGGACCGGCATGATGACCAGGTGAAATTCAAGCTCCATTATGGTGATCTCACCGATTCTGTGAACCTCATCCGTATCATCCAGGAAATTCAACCCGACGAGATCTATAACCTGGGCGCTATGTCGCATGTGAAGGTGAGCTTCGACATGCCTGAATATACCGCGGATGCCGATGGTGTTGGAGTATTGAGAATACTTGAAGCGATCCGCATGCTCGGACTTACCGGTAAGACAAAGTTCTACCAGGCATCGACGTCGGAACTTTATGGATTGGTGCAAGAAGTTCCGCAAAGTGAGAGGACGCCTTTTTATCCGAGGTCTCCTTATGCAGTAGCCAAGCTGTACGGTTATTGGATGACTGTCAATTATCGCGAGGCTTATGGAATATTCGCCAGCAATGGAATATTGTTCAATCACGAGTCACCGTTGCGTGGAGAAACTTTTGTGACACGGAAGATCACCAGGGCTGCATGCCGCATCGCGCTGGGATTACAGAAAATAGTGTTCATGGGAAACATCGACGCCAAACGCGATTGGGGCCATGCTAAAGATTATGTGGAAGCGATGTGGCTCATCCTTCAGCACAACAAATCCGACGATTTTGTAATTGCTACCGGAGTTACAACATCGGTTCGTGAATTCATTGTGAAGACTTTTAAATGTCTCGGAATAGAGCTTGAATTTCGCGGCACCGGTGTCGACGAACAAGCAGTTGTTTCGAAAGTGACAGGCGAAGAAGTAAAGGTGCAGGTGGGTGATGTCGTTATGAAGATCGACCCGGGTTATTTCAGGCCGACGGAAGTTGAATTACTGATAGGGAACCCGACCAAAGCGAAGACCGAACTTAAATGGCAACCCAAGTACGACCTCGACGCCCTCGTAGAAGACATGGTAAGCAGCGACTACGAGTTATTCAAACGCGATAAATATCTCGAGGAAGGCGGACACAAAATTCTTCAGTACCGCGAATAATGGATAAAAGCTCAAAGATTTATGTGGCGGGCCACCGCGGAATGGTCGGTTCGGCTATTGTTAGAAAGCTCGAAGCAGAAGGGCATAAGAATATCGTAACTCGTTCGTCAGCCGAACTGGATCTCCGTAACCAGGCGGCCGTCGAGATTTTTTTTGAAAAGGAACAGCCGGAGTATGTCTTCCTTGCTGCTGCGAAGGTTGGCGGGATAATGGCCAACAATGTGTATCGTGCGGATTTTCTTTATGAGAATCTCATGATCGAGTCAAACATTATTCACCAGAGCTATCTCAAAAAAGTAACGAAGCTCCTCTTCCTTGGGTCGTCGTGCATTTATCCCAAGATGGCACCTCAACCACTGAGAGAAGAGGCGTTGCTGTCTGGTTTCCTCGAAGAGACAAATGAACCGTATGCGATCGCTAAGATCACTGGCATCAAGTTGTGCGAGAACTACAGAAGGCAATACAACTGTAATTTTATCAGTGTCATGCCCACGAACCTGTATGGGCCCAACGATAACTACGATCTTAAGACTTCACACGTTCTCCCTGCATTAATCCGGAAATTTTCGGAAGCGAAGGAGGCCAACGCTCCATTTGTGGAACTATGGGGAACAGGATCTCCATTGCGTGAATTCCTTCACGTGGATGATCTTGCGGAAGCCTGCGTATTCTTGATGAATACTTATAATGACCTTATCTTTGTGAATGTTGGGTCAGGCAAGGAGCTTTCCATAAAGGAACTCGCCGTGATGATCGCTGAGGAAACAGATTATAAAGGCGAGATGAAATGGGATAACACAAAGCCCGATGGCACTCCCAGGAAACTGATGGACGTAAGCAGGATTAACAACCTGGGATGGATAGCAAAGATCGGATTGAGGGACGGCATTCGCCGCACGATAGCGGAAATTGAAAGCAAAAAGAAAACGACGATATGAAAGTTGTACTCCTTGCAGGTGGATTTGGAACCAGGCTCAGTGAGGAAACCGAATTGAAACCAAAACCGATGGTCGATATCGGCGGCAATCCGATCATCTGGCACATCATGAAAATCTACACCGCGTACGGTTTTACTGACTTCGTTGTCTGCCTTGGATACAAAGGATATGTGATCAAGGAATACTTTGCCAACTACTTCCTTCATCAATCCGATCTCACGATCAACATGAAGGAGAACTCGATCAACTGGCATGGCTCGCAGGCAGAGGCATGGAGGATCACTCTCAAAGATACCGGTGTCAATTCAATGACCGGCGGCAGGATAAAGAACATCAAAGAGTTCGTAGACAAAGAAACCTTTATGCTAACGTATGGTGATGGGCTTAGCAATGTCAATCTGAAAGACCTGCTCGAGTTTCATAAGAGCCATGGCAAGCTCGTTACAGTTACTGCTGTTCAGCCTTCGGGTAAATTCGGAGCGCTCAACATGGATGGCGACACAGGCGCCGTTCACAGCTTCCTCGAGAAACCTAAAGGCGATGGCGCGTGGGTGAACGGCGGCTTCTTCGTATGCGAACCCGGCATATTCAATTACCTTCAAGACGACAACACCATCTGGGAAAGAGAACCACTGGAGAATATCGCGAAAGACGGCCAACTGATGTCATACAAACATCACGGATTCTGGAAACCAATGGATACGCTTCGCGATAAACAGGAGATGGAGAACTTATGGAACTCCGGCAAAGCCGAATGGAAACTTTGGTAATGGAGGATATTTTCAACGGAGTTTATAAGAACAAGCGGGTTTTGATCACCGGGCACACCGGGTTCAAGGGATCGTGGCTTGCTATATGGCTGAAGGAACTTGGAGCCGAAGTGTATGGCTATGCGCTGAAGCCGAAGACGGAACTCGATAATTTTAACCGATGTGCTCTGGAGAAGCAGATCCATCATCAAGTCGGTGACGTAACCGACTACCAGTTGTTTCAATCATTCGGCCGGGAAGTAAAGCCCGATGTCGTCTTTCACCTCGCCGCACAACCTTTGGTGCTTCAATCTTACGACGATCCTCGCGAAACATATCATACCAACCTGATGGGGACCGTGAATTTCCTGGAGATCGTTCGCGGGCTTCCTTCGGTGAAGGCCGCATTGAATGTAACCAGCGACAAGTGTTACGAAAACAAAGAGTGGGTATGGGGATATCGTGAAAGTGATCCCATGGGCGGCAAGGATCCTTACAGTTCTTCCAAAGGATGTTCGGAGCTGATCACCTCGGCATACACGCATTCATTTTTCCAGGCAGACAATACGTGCAACGTCGCATCTGCGCGCGCCGGTAATGTTATCGGTGGTGGCGATTGGGCGGACAACCGTATCGTCCCGGATTTTTTCAGGGCACAGCAGGCTGGTGTTTCGCTCGTGGTTCGAAACCCACAACATACCAGGCCGTGGCAGCATGTCCTCGAACCGCTTAGCGGCTATCTTCAACTAGCCGGAGCATTATTGACTTCCGGAAAGAAGTTTTCCGGAGGTTGGAATTTTGGGCCTTCCGATCATAATAATCACTCGGTCGAAACATTGATACAGAGTATCATTAAAAAGTCAGCCAAGGGCTCATTCACAAGTCCTTCCAATACTAACAAACCATACGAAGCACAACTATTGAAACTTGATGTCTCGAAGGCAGGCAAGTTCCTTGCCTGGAGCCCGGCGCTTTCGTTTGACCAAACAGTGGCATTCACTGTAAAAGGTTACCAGGATGAGTTCGAGCAGGGGTCGCTTTATGAGAAAAGAGTATCACAGATTAAAGAATACGTGGGCTTAGCTTCAAAAATGAGTATTAACTGGGCAAACTAATATTATGAGTCAGGAACCAACAACCGGAAAGGCTGAACAAATCAAGAACCAGATATTTGACCTGGTTAAAGAGTATCATGCGGAAAAATTTGCACCTCAACCCTTCATTCCCGGTACAACACATGTGCCTGTAAGCGGCAAAGTGTTCGACCACAATGAACTTAATTTTGTAGTAGACTCGGCGCTGGATGGTTGGTTCACCACCGGACGTTTCAACAAAGAGTTTCAAAGCAGACTCGGAAAGTTCATGGGTATCAACAATGCTATTACTGTGAATTCAGGCTCGTCGGCAAACCTCGTTGCATTCTCTTCGCTTGCCGCTGCCGAACATGGCGACAAGGCGATCATGCCCGGCGATGAAGTGATTACTGTTGCCGCTTCGTTCCCCACTACCGTAAATCCCATGGTTGCCTACGGTGTGATACCCGTCTTTATTGATGTCGACATTCCTACATACAACATCGATGTTACAAGGATCGAAGAAGCGATCACTCCTAAAACAAAAGCAATCATCATCGCCCACACCCTTGGCAACCCATACAATCTTGCGGAGGTATCGCGCATCGCAAAGCAACACAACCTGTGGCTTATGGAAGACTGTTGTGATGCGCTAGGTTCAACCTACGATGGAAAGCACGTGGGCTCATTCGGGGACATCGCAACGCTGAGCTTTTATCCTGCACACCACATCACCATGGGTGAAGGTGGTGCTGTGCTCACGCGTACACAAAAGATGAAGAAGATCATCGAATCGGTGCGCGACTGGGGACGCGACTGTTATTGCGACTCGGGAAAAGACAACACTTGCCTGAAGCGATTCGGATGGCAACTCGGCGAACTGCCCTTCGGATATGACCACAAATACATTTATTCCAGGCTTGGCTACAACCTCAAGATCACCGATATGCAGGCCGCCCTCGGCCTTGCTCAAATGGATAAGCTTCCTGGCTTTGTCGAAACAAGGAAAAAGAACTTTGCGTTATTGAAGAAGGGCCTTGCACCGCTGGCCGACCGCCTCATCCTTCCCGAAGCTACTCCTAATTCAGACCCCTCATGGTTCGGGTTTTTGATAACAGTTAGAAAGAACGCGGGGATAACCAGGAATGAACTTGTCGATAAACTGTCAGCTGCCAGGATCGGAACCCGTCTCTTGTTTGCAGGCGACCTCCGCAAGCAACCGTATTTCAAAAATGTGAACTATAAGACGGTCGGAGAACTACCCAATACTGACATCATTCTGCACGACACATTCTGGGTAGGCGTAACACCAATGATCAGCGAAGAGATGGTTGATTATATGGTCGGCACGTTTAAAAGTATCCTCTCCTGATCGTATGATCCTTCTCACAGGAGGCACCGGGGCTATTGGAAAAAACCTGTTGGTCCAAATCCTCTTGTCGGGTGATGAAGACATATTGATAACGACCAGGAAGAAACAGAACGTCGATGAAAAACATTCGCGACTCATCGTCGAGGAAGGCGATATCCGTGATCTGTCATTTATCCAAAAAATATTCTCGTCTTACAAGATCCGTGCGGTCATCCATGGTGCATGGCAAGGCGTGAAAAGCAATGAAAGAGACCAGTCGTTTCAGTTCGATAACTTTGTTGCATTCAAGGAACTTATAGAACAATCGGCTAAACATGGATGTGAAACCTTTATTGGATTAGGGTCACAAGCTGAGTATGGCGTTCACAATGTCACTATCACAGAGAGTGTCTTACCCGCTCCGAAAAGCCTGTACGGCCTATACAAATTATCGGCTGGCCTTTTAGGAAGGCAAGTGTCGCAGGGAAGCGGAATGAACTTCGCATGGCTTCGTGTGTTTGCGTCGTATGGTCCTCATGACCACCCGGAGTTTTTGATCCCATATACCATCGGAAAATTTTTAGGCAACGAGTCGCCCGAACTCACCGCCTGTGAACAGTATTGGGATTACCTTTTTGTGCAGGACGTTGCAGTAATTATCGAAACTATTCTTCGATCAAAAAAGAAGTTCAACGACATCTACAACCTGTCGTCAGGAAAGGCCAGGCAGTTGAAAGAGATCGTTCTCATCATCCAGTCGCTCTGCGGTGGGCTGGTGGAGCCTGGTTTTGGAAAAGTAACTCCTAACAATAACAGCTTGTATTTTCTTGAGGGAGATAACAACAAGCTCCGGTCGGCGTTTGATATTCCCCAACTGACAAGTATAGAGAAAGGGTTATCTTTGACGGTTGAATGGCATAAAAACCACGGTAAGCATTCAGCGTAAGAGAAATGAAGGCATCAGATGCAATAGCGAAGTTCTTAAAGCTCCAGGGTATCGACCATGTGTTCGAGCTTTCGGGAGGTATGATCACGCACCTCCTGGATTCACTCCTGAAAGAAAAGTTCAACATCGTTACGATGCATCATGAGCAGGCCGCAGCTTTTGCGGCTGAAGGCTTTGCACGGACGACACGCCTTCCCGGTGTTGCTCTTGCAACAAGCGGTCCCGGTGCCACCAACCTGCTTACCGGCATAGCAAGTTGTTATTTCGATTCTGTACCCGCACTGTTTATCACAGGGCAGGTAAATACCTACGAACAAAAAGGAGATAAGCCCATCCGTCAACTTGGCTTCCAGGAAACTGATATCGTCTCTATGGCAACGCCGATCACCAAAGCAGCCTTCCGCGTAACGGATGGTGCCGAGGTGGGCGATGTTTTGGTGAAAGCTTTCGAACTCGCAACTACCGGCAGGCCCGGCCCTGTGCTTGTCGATCTGCCCATGAACGTCCAGCGTGCAAATGTTGAATGGGAACCAGTCAAATTGGTAAAAGATAACTCACGCATCAACGGCTTCGATCAACACTCGTTCAGTGAGATATATGAATCGATCAAACAGTCCAGTCGGCCTTTGTTCCTCGCCGGCGGCGGACTTCGGGCAGCGTCCGCGATCGATGAATTTCGCGATCTTGTAAAGAAAACAAATGTTCCTACCATCCTTTCGTTGATGGGCGTCGACGCCTTGCCGTATGAGACAGCGGAACGCGTAGGATTTATTGGTAGTTACGGAAACCGCTGGGCTAACATGGCCATCGGTAAGACTGACCTCATCATCGTTCTCGGCAGCCGGCTCGACATACGGCAGACCGGCGCTGACACTACATTCTTTAAGGGCGACCGGAAGATCATTCACGTCGACGTCGATGCCGGTGAGATCAATAACAGGATCAAGAATTGTATCCGGATCGTAGCCGACCTCAAGGATTTTCTTTCTGGCCTTAATAACTATCTCTCTGGAAAGAAGTTTCAAAAATTCGAAAGCTGGGTCGCCGAGCTTACTGAGCTTAGAAATCAATGGCCCGACACAAATGAGATACCGGACCTCAAGGGTATTAATCCGAACAAGTTCATGCACGAATTGTCGGTAAAATCCGGCAAGGCAGCGGCATACATTACCGACGTCGGGAACCACCAGATGTGGGCCGCCCAGTCGCTCGAAATAGGTCCAGGCCAGTCGTTCCTTACTTCTGGTGGAATGGGAGCAATGGGCTTTGCATTGCCAACATCGATCGGGGCGGCTCTCGCAGCTCGCCCGGCACCGGTCGTACTCATTGCAGGCGACGGCGGGTTCCAGTTGAATATCCAGGAACTACAGACTATTGTAAGGAACAAGCTGCCGATAAAACTTATTGTTCTCAACAATAAGGCACTTGGGATGATACGTCAGTTCCAGGATAGTTATTTCGAAGGCCGTTATCAATCCACGTTATGGGGATACACTACACCGGACTTTGAACAGGTAGCTAAGGCGTATGGTATCGAAGCCAAAACAATTTCTGAACCATCTGAAACAGAAGGTGGTATCGAATGGCTGTGGGATAAACCGGGTGAACCTGCGTTGCTGCAGGTAATGATCGATACATTTACGAACGTTTATCCGAAGATCGCATTCGGAAGACCCATCACTGAGATGGAACCGTTCAGCAAGCCCGTGGAAATGGAGGGTACTTAACTTTCTCTCATGCCGTCGTTTATCCTTCCAGGTGTTACCATTTGTATTCCTTGTTACAATGCGGCACGAACAATAGCCGAAACGATCGAATCCGTACTCGCGCAGGACTATCCTGATTTCCGGGTGCTCGTATGCGACAATTCTTCGAAGGACAACACGGCCGCGATAGTCGCTCAATATTCCGACAGGGGAGTTCAGCTGCTCAACAATCCGGTGGTGAAGTCGGCAGAAGACAACTGGAATTTCTTTTTGGAGCATATTCCCACCGAACATTTCTGCCTGTATCATGCCGACGATCTCTATGACAGGAACATGCTATCGAAACAAGTCGAAGCCTTCATCGCGAACGACACAAGCGCAGTGTTCACGCTGTCCGTCCTGATCAACGACCAGAACCAGGAAATCCCCGCCCGGGTTGAAATCGAAACAGCGTTGCCGAATGAATTTAGTAACAGGGTGCTCTTCGACTTTCCTGTATTGTTCAATGGGATATTAAAGCATTCGAATTTTATCAGGACTCCAACGTTGTTTACATCTAAAGAAACGCTACGCAACGTCGGGAATTTCCAGTATCAGCAATTTCGTTCATCAAGCGACCTTGATCTTTGGTTGAGGATGAGCAGGTACAAGCCAGTTGTCATCGTACCTCTGCAGCTCCATCGCTATCGCGTGTCGATCAACCAGGCAAGCTTTCACATCTATAACAACAGGACCCAGCCACAGGATTTTTACCGGGTGATCGACCATTACCTGAAGGAGCCTTTCGCGAAGGCCATCGTAACTGATGAATCGCTCAACTTTTATCAAATGTACAAGGGTACAGAGCTGATTATTTGTGCAATAAACCTGATTTCGGATGGCCAGACCATCCCCGGCAGGGCGAATCTAAAATTGGCTTTAGCCCCGAAAAATTTTACTTTTGCGGTCAAAAAAAGAGGCACCCTGCTGAAGTACGCTTTTGGATTGTTTTTGCTGATCGGCAGTTTTGCAGGACTGGGTAAGAGCCTCGCGAAGTGGTTTCAATCGATGCAGGCGAAACGGGCGACAAGCATAGAAAAGTAGGTCGCCTTTATTGTTTAGAATTTTGATCCCCTGATCGGGTAATGAAAGATATTATCATTTACGATTCCGCTCATCCGGGTGCAACCAAAAATCAATGTTTTAACGAACAGTATGCCTCGCAGGGACCCGGCTATAGCTTTTTTATCGAAATGGCCAGGGAAGCCTACCGCCGGAATTACGATATAATGACAGCGGATGTGTTTCTCGGGCGAGCAAGTATTCCGGCAGGAACCAAAGTAATGGCTATTACGGAAATGGTGTCGCCGCTCACGGATCGCCTTCTCGAAAAAAGAGTGATACCGATGGTGTGTATCTGCCTGGAGTCGCCAATCATTGCCCGTGATTATTACCGCGATATCAGCAAACTTGCGGGAAGGTTTAAATACAGTATTCAATTCAAGGGAACGGAAGAAAGACTGGCGAAGACAAAGACCCGGTTTTCACCCACGTATTTTCCGGTCACGAAGGTGACACCACTTCCTGCGGGTCGATGGAAGGAAAAGAAGTATCTCATCCTTGTAAACAGTAATAAACGGGCTTTCAGAGTTGATCACACCAGCATTTCGGGATATGCCCGCATGATGTTGTCACAACTAAAGTACCGGTTCCAGCAACTCATTGATCCCTGGATAAGAGTTAAGGAGATATATAAAGACAGAGTTGAATTCATACATTACTTCTCCAGGTACACGGATTTTCATTTGTACGGCATGGGGTGGGATAAAAAGATAGCGGGGTTCTCGTCGAAATATCACAACTCAGCCAAAAAAGCTTTCAAAGGTCCCCTGGGTTACGACCGGAATCCTTTGGGTTACGATCGAAAGTTGCTGGTCATGAACGAATTCAGATTTGCAATCTGTTTCGAAAATTGTTCCTTCCCCGGTTACGTTACGGAGAAGATACTTGATTGTTTCCTCGCCGGTGTGATACCGGTTTACTACGGAGCTCCAGACATCGAAGAATTTGTACCGAAAGAGACATACATTGATTATCGGAAATTTTCCGGCATGCAGTCACTTGATACTTACCTGAATGAGTTCACAGAAGAACGCGCAAATGAAATGTTGAAAGCAGCTGCCGATTTCGTCGCCAGTCCTGCATTCGACAAGTACGATATGAAAGTTTTTTTCAGGAACGTATTTGACAAAATCGAGGATTCTAAATAAAGGATATTATCATGAACATTTCTTTCTCCGACTTTATTCCGCCTCTGTTTTCCCGCATCGCGAAGAAGATACAGGCCAGGATCGACAAGGAGCCACATTATCCATTTTCACAGCTTCCCAGGAAGATGTCGCCGAAATGGATACTGGATGTCGGTGCCAATGTGGGTCAGGTCACTCTGGCGGCACTGAAATCGTACCCCGATTGCAAGGTCATTTGTTTTGAACCTGTAGCCGAGACGTTTCAGAAGCTCAAGGAAAACACCAAAGGGTTTGAGAACCGGTTGACTTTCTTCAACATGGCGTTGTCGGATGCAAACGGACAGGGTGAGATAAACATCACGAACTCTCACGGGGCAAACTCAATCATTCCTCAATCAGACCTTCACAAGAAGGTGACCGGCGTCTACGAAGTCAGCAAGCAAACCATTAAACTTGTCAGGTTAGACGACATTGCTGCCGAGTTTCCTTCACAAAAGATAGACGTGATGAAGATAGACGTCGAAGGCTTCGAAGATAAAGTTCTGCAGGGCGGCTTCGAATTCATTAGCCGGAACGTCGAGCTCATAATTGTAGAAATAGCTCTTTACAGAAGTGATTCCATCAAGACCAATTACGTGGGAGATATTTTTCTGTTCATGAAAAAAGCTGGCTTCAGTCTGATCAACGTTTATGACCTGGCCCCCATTGAAGGTCATGAATACCTGAGACTCGGACAGATGGACTGTATTTTCGTGAACAATTCGAGGCTTCCATAACTAACGCTAATGCATGAGCCAGGCTAGAAGAGCCGCTGTCAACATGTTTTCAGGTGGAGCAGGGTTCTTCATTCCGATGCTCGTAAATTTTTTAGCCACGCCGATTCTGCTGTCGAGGCTGGGCCAGGAGGCGTATGGACTGCAAAGCCTGGTAAATGTTATTTTAGGATACCTCACGGTTGCTGATGCCGGTATGGATATTCCCATTATAAAGCTGCTGGCCGAGTATACTGCTCAAAACCGGCTAACTCCGCGAAACCTCCTTCTTAGTACAACCTTTCAGATATATGCGGCTATTGGCCTGGTGGGGATGTTTGCATTGTTTGCCGCTGAACCATACCTGCAGAATGTATTCAATATCCCGGCGGAGCTTCGGGATGAATCGGAGATCGTACTCCTCATAACAGGGATCGGATTCTTTGCAAACAGTATGAGTACCTGGGGAAAGGCGGTGTTTCTCGGTATCCAGCGCCTAGAGATCGCAAACGGAATATTCATTTTCTTCAATATCGTGAGTACGATCGCAGGGATCGTATTTGTTTACATGGGGTTGGGGATCGTGTTTTTTGTAGGGGCGCGTGTTGCGGGTTTTTTTCTATCTGCCCTGACGTACATAATAGCTGGAACAAAAACGATACACCAGTTCTCTTTCGTGCCTGGTATCAATCGCGATGTTTTCAAAGCGATACGCCCATTGATCGGATATGGATTTCTTATGCGGCTTTGCGGAATGGTCTTTGCGCGGCTTGACCAGGCGCTGATCAGTGCATGGATCGGCATTCGGCTCCTTGGTGTATATGCAATCCCCACAATGATCAGTGTAGCAGTGACAGGCCTGATAGGAGGCATTATGAGTTTCACTTTTCCGAGGGCAAGTGAGCTCTTCAGCCTACAAAAGACGGACGAGTTGACTCAATTCTATATACGGTCCGTAAAGCATACTGCCATCCTGGCGACGTACTTATTTATATTTCTCATTGTTGCCGGGGATAAATTCCTCTCACTATGGTTAGGCGCCGATCTTGCGGCAGAGGCGAAGTGGCCATTGGTCATTTTATGCTCGGCTTACTGTATTACCACGATGTTGGCAACGGTTATCAACAACGTCGTTGTGGCAGTGGGTGGCATCCGGATGGTTGCGTCATACGGTGTGTTCAGGGGGTTGTCAATGGCCCTTGGATTTGTATTGCTTATTAAACCTTTTGGCATTACGGGTGCAGCATCGGGGGTCTTAGTCGGATGTATATGTGACTTTGTGTACGTCGCGTTGGCCCATAAACACTACATCAGCGTTCCAGCAATCCAGATATTTAAAAGGTCCTACATGAAGCCACTCATGCTCGGAATTATCTGTGGAGCGCTACTTTACACTTCCAGGCCATTCATCACGGGATGGATGTCTTTTGTCGCTGCGGGTTTTCTATATTCGTTGCTGTTTGTTGTTATAGCCTTTGTGATCCGGGTGCCCGACGAGCGCGAAAAAGACGCGCTGATGAAGATGGTCAGAAAGATCAAAACAACATTGGGTCTCAACTAAGTGAATAAGATGTTTCGCGACAGGTACAGCAATGGCAGCTGAAAATCTAACTCTTCCGGACAGTGAAAGCGAAAAACTGGTGTTCAGTTCTTCACTGTTTTATTTTAAGGTCGCTCAAATCGCCCTGCCTGTCTTTTTTATATCCGACATCCTTAATAAAGCACTTTTTATCGTCACAAGCGACGACAATCCGCCGTTCAGCCCGTCGAAGTTGATACGAATGCTTTTCGAGATCGGGATTATTTTCGCGATCGCCGGGAAGCTGGACAAAAAGCGATTAATGGTACTAACCATGATCATCATCCTGTTCGCACTGTTCTTAATCGGTGTGGTCGTGTACCTGCAAAACTATACAAGGCATTACCCATACATTTTTCACTTCACTCTCTTCAATAAGTATATTTTTATTTTCATCGTGTACGCCTTCCTGTATAGTGTTCGCGACGAACCGCGGCTGATAGGAAAACTTATGCGATACTGCGAGATCCTGTTTATCTGTAATGCGATATTTGTCCTGGTAGGCGCGGTTTTCGAACTCAGGATATTTCGTTCATATCCATTCATGGATTACCGGTACGGGTACAACGGCGTTATTCCCGCTGTGAACGAGTCGTCGTTCTTTTATTTTATAGGACTACTTTACGTTTACTATAAGAAGTACATCCTCAATCAGAAGCTCGGGCTACTCATCCTGGTGCCGATCTCTGCATTCTTCCTCGGAACAAAAGCCATCTATGTTCTAATGGCAGCAATTGTTCTGTTTCACTTCATCCGGGTTAGTACACTCAAGAGCAGGATATTAGCTTTCTTCGGCCTGATCACTTTTGCCGCCCTGGCCTTTGCCTTATATAAAAGCCCATACACACAGCATATCGTAGATTACTTCGTTCATCTCGTCAACAGGCGCGGATTGCTGTCGGCGGCTCTTTCGGGGCGGGATGTATACGTTGTCACAAAGTTTTTTGACAACCTGGAATTTTGGACACCACTCAATTACCTGTTCGGCGGGCAGGACCAAATGAATTACCTTATTGAAATGGACATCTTCGATATATTTCTTTTCTTCGGAATTGCAGGGTCACTCGTCTGGTTCTTCCTGCTGTTCAATACCATATTCAGTTTCTCGCTAAAAAAGAAATTCAATCTCTTTTTCGTCTTTATTTACTTAATACTTGCCGGCCTGGGAGGGCACTTCTTTGCAAGCGCCGTCAACTCACTTTATCTCGTCATCTTTTGCCTGTTTATTTATTCGAACGACAAGCAGAACGCGCAGGCGGCCCAGCGTATATGAACAAAGTTTTGCGTCTCCTCAATATTTCCAACATGTATCCGTCAGCGGGTCATCGCACGTATGGAATATTTGTGAAGCGTTTCGAAGATGCGATCGAAAGCCAGGGTCTCGTGATCAGCGCACGCGCCATCATCTCTGGTAAGGGCCGTAGTGTTCTCATCAAGACCGCCAAGTATCTGAAGTTTTACTGGTCAATCTTCTGGCAGGTGGCAGGTCGCAACTACGATATCGTTTACGTTCATTACGTCTCCAACTCGTCACCAGTGCTTTTCATGATAAGACCATTCATGAAGAAGCCCTTTGTCGTCAATTTTCACGGTGGAGATCTGCTGCTCGTTACCGGCCTCGAAAAATATACCGAAGGAATTACCTCCGGGCTTATACGCAACGCTGATCTCCTTGTCGTGCCATCGGGATATTTTAAAGAGGAGGTGATGAGCAAGTTCAAAACACCGCCTTCAAAAATTCATGTATATCCATCCGGTGGTATCGACCTCGATGCATTCCGGCCTTTGGACCGCGTAGTCATGTCGAAGAAGTACGATGTCGAAGGAATGTTCGTGTTCGGGTTCGTAGCCCGTATCGATAGAGGAAAACGATGGGCGGACTTCCTTCTCAGCATAAAGCAATTTGCCGAACGAAACCCCAACGTACCGTTCCGCGCTGTCGTAGTTGGCAACGGCCTCGAGATTGAAGCCTTCCATCAGCTTGCTGCTTCCCTTCAACTGGGCAATAACCTGTTATTTCTCGGTGAACGAGATCATGCAGTCCTTCCTGAAATATATAATGTGATGGATGCCTTTGTGTTCGCAACAGACAACGAGAGTCTCGGTCTTGTCGGCATCGAAGCCATGGCGTGTGGTGCGATCGTTATTGGGTCCTACGTAGGCGGCGTCCGCAGTTATCTCGAGAACGGAGTCAATGGTTTTGCAATCGACAACTCCGAAGGGAGCATTGTTGAAAAGATCGAAGAGGTCTATCGTTTATCTCCTGAACGGAAACAGCAAATTCGCGAGCGAGGATTTGAAACAGCCCGTGACTTCGACGCACGTAAGGTGACGCTCGATCTTGCCAATTCTCTTCGCGCACTCGTCATTAAGCGTTAGTCGTTATTTGTTAATCGTTATTCGCAGCTAGTGAATGACACCCGGCTTTCCCGCGACTAACGAATAATGTTAACGAATAACGGTTACTCGACGGTGAGCGCTACCTGGTCGTACCCGGCCGTGTGGGCAAGGATCTTATATTTCACCAGGTGTGAATTCGTAAAGTCAGCCCATGCTCTCATCTCATGAAGCGGAGAGGAGAATTCGTCGAATATGACGATCGTCCCTTTGGCCAGCAATGGGTGCATTTTTGCCATTGTGTACAGTGTGGACGAGTACAGGTCGGAGTCGTTATGAATGATCAGTTTTTTCTTGGGCGTGAAGCTCTTCAGAAAATCAGTCAGGGTATCCTGAAACATGCCTTTTACGAAGGAAACTCTGGCATCATCGATCTCGGGAGTCTTGCCATTGGTGTCAAAATGGTTCTTCCTCATCGTGCCACTAAGGTTGTACCAATTCTCCGGAAGACCGGTAAACGTGTCGAACCCAACAAACTCAGAATCCTTGTTTTTATGTATATTTGCCCAGTATTTGACGGAATTCCCCTGATAGACGCCAAATTCCAAATAAGACAAAGGTGAATCACCAACTAGCTCTTTGTTTATATAATCGTACATCTTCTCACGGGAGGCGAAGTGCGTTGAGCCGGAAAAGTCATACTCGCGAATTTTTGGCAGGTAGAACAGGATTCTACCGAGTTCAGCGTTTGGAAAACTCTTCATTACGGCGTTCTTGAGAGATTTACGGAGCCCCATGTTTCATTTTTATTCAAAGATAAACCATAGTTGACACTGGCAAAATTGAGATAGTAAATAGAATGACAACTCAAGCGACACAGAATTTAACCACTGCGCAGAATTCGATCCATTACTATGGGTTTCTGTTGCTCGGCCTTTCTATGCCGTTGCCATTCTATCCGATCAGCAACATCAGCATCGTCGTGCTCGCTGTGAACGCACTTGCAGGAATGTTCATCCGCAAGGAGTTCATAACCAGAAAGAATATGCTGCTCGTCGTTTTGCCATCGGCGTTGTTTGTGCTCTATGTGATCGGCGTGTCATACAGTTCCAACACATCAGCAGCCTGGAGTTCAGTAGAGCGTAAAGTTCCATTGTTGTTGCTGCCCATCGCTGCAGCGTTCTTCCCTAAACTTGAAATCAAAAAGCTCAACAATATATTCCTTGCGTTCCTCGCATCGTGCATCGTCATTTCCATTCTTTGTGTGGTAAGCATGCTCAAGAGGAATATCGACGCAGGGATCGAGTTCGCCTATTACAACAATTTTTACTTTGCGCAGGATAACCTTGTACTCGGCGTCGGATTTCACCACGTGTATTTTTCAATGTACATGTGTTTCTGTGTAGTGATATGCATCTACTTCATGCATGTCTATCAAAAGCTTTCTGTCCGGATCATTCTCGGCGTCATGATAGCATGGTCCATTCTGTTCATGCTCGCACTTTCCGCTCGTATGGGTATCGTCGCCTTGATGATCATTTTGGGCCTGTATTTCCTGGTTATGCTGAAGGCAAAATGGCCGGTGAAACTGACTGTTGGAGCCGTTGCGCTTTTGATCCTTACGACCGTCGGGTACCAGTTCCCTTTTATACGCGAAAAGTTTACCGGGCTTCTGAATGTAGACGTCAACGACTATTCGTCCCGTTACCAGGTGTCTACACGCATGGTGTCGATTGCCTCTACCTGGCAGATATTCAAGGAAAACTGGGTAGCAGGGGTTGGCACAGGGGATCTGGACGAAATGCTGATTGAGGAATATAAGCGGATCAATTTCATAGAAGGGCTTGAAAACACATACAATCCGCATAATCAGTACGTTGATACCGCTGGAACCATTGGTATCGCAGGCGCGTTAATGCTGGCTGGTTCGATGTTTTTGATGCTTTACTATGCTGTACGTAACCGTGATTTTGTGGCGCTCGCATACGCTGTCATTGTCTCTTTTTGCTTCCTGAGCGAATCTATGCTTGCAAGGCAGCGCGGCGCTGTGTTCCTGGCAACTTTTATGTCTCTTATTTTTGTTTATCGTGGTCCTGAAAATGAACCAATATTAAAATTCCGGATATAATGACGGCTCACCAACAAGTTTTAAAGCGAGTAAACATTTTCGATTTCAATTTTACTGTTTACCCCACAGTGGAACAAACAATCGAGGCGATTGCTGCTTTCGACTCGACACACCTCCCGGCCGAAAAACGCCCCTTCCTTATCACGCCTAACGTCGATGATGTAGTTAACTGGCGTAAACCTGCATTCAAGGAGTTGCGTTCGGAATTCGTTCGCTCCGCGTTTATCGTACCCGATGGGCAACCGCTCGTTACCTTCAGTAAGCTCGTCGGCAAAAGTCTCAAGCGCAGACTTACCGGCAGCTCGCTTTTTCCTCCACTTTGGGAAAAGGTAATGGCAACGGATAAGAAGGCATTCTTCATATTGGCCAACGAAACTCTTTGTAAGTTCTATGAAGATGAGTACGCAGACGCCCGGGCATACAATCCTCCTTTCTTCACAGCAAACGATACCGAGGCCATCAATAAGATTGTAGCAGACTGCAAGGCGATCATCGAAGAGCAACGTCCCGACTTTGTGTTCGTTGGCATTCAGTTCCCGAAGCAGAATGTCCTGGCTCTCGAGCTTTACAAGACTATTCAGGTCGATAAAATGCCCCTGTTCCTCATCCTCGGTTCGTCGATGGAATATTACGCAGGCCACTTGAAACGCTGCCCTCCCTTTGTACAGAAGATTGGAATGGAATGGTTTTACCGCATGTGTCAACAGCCGAGAAGGTTATTCAAGAGGTATATCATCAACGACGCCCCGATCGTCGGCATATTTGTAAAAGAACTTTTCCGATAAGAGCAAACTATTGAAATGATTTGCAGAGCTAAAGCCCCGCTGCGTTTAGGGTTGGCCGGGGGTGGTACCGATGTGAGCCCCTATTCCGACATCTATGGCGGCAGCATCCTTAACGCAACCATTAACCACTACGCCTACGCGAACTTAATTCCACGCGACGACGATACGATCATTTTCAAGACGTTCGACCGCAGTGAGCAGCTGGAAGTAAAAGCAACTGAACAGTTGGAGATCGACGGCAAGTTCGATCTCTTCAAAGGCGTTTATAACCGTATCGTCAGGGATTTCACAAAGAAACCCTTCGGCTTCGAACTATCTACGCACGTCGACGCTCCTGCCGGCTCCGGCCTCGGCACCTCGTCAACACTCGTGGTTGCCATTGTAGGTGCATTCACCGAATGGCTCAATCTGCCCCTTGGTGAATACGACATTGCTCACCTGGCTTTCGAAGTTGAACGGATCGACCTCAACATGGCCGGCGGTAAGCAGGATCAGTACGCTGCTACATTCGGCGGCGTGAACTTTATGGAGTTCTACGAAGGCGATCGCGTGATCGTAAATCCACTCCGTATCAACGACGATTATCTCCATGAACTGGAGAACAACATTGTCCTTTACTACACCGGCGATAGCCGCAAGTCGTCGGAGATCATCGAGATGCAGCGCAAGAACGTGGTGGACAATAAAACGGATTCAATCGAGTCGATGCATAAGCTGAAGGAGCAGGCGAGAATGATGAAAGAAGCGTTGCTCAAAGGCAACCTCGATCATATCGGCGAAGTACTTCACTTCGGCTGGACCCATAAAAAGAATATTGCTACGGGGATATCCAATCCCCTGATGGAAAACATCTATAACGCTGCAATGGACAGCGGCTCGATCGGCGGTAAGATCAGTGGAGCCGGCGGTGGAGGTTACATGTTCTTCTATTGCCCGCAGAATACCCGCCACTCCGTGATCAGCAGACTGAAGGAGTTCGGCGGCGAGATCAAATACTTTAGCTTTGTGACCAAAGGCCTGACCACGTGGAGAAGCCGGCGATCAGACAGGGACATACTTTTTCAAAACAATAAATAAGAGAATGAAAACAGCAGAGGAGATCATCCGCAATTCGATCGCAGTTAAGCAAAAGATCGCTGAAGATCCGAAGATGATATCAACGATCAACACCATTGTAGATGAAGTAGTAAAGGCATTTAAGAACGACAAGAAAGTGTTGTTTTGCGGAAATGGCGGAAGCGCAGCAGACGCTCAACACCTAGCCGCAGAATTTTCCGGCAGGTTCTATTTCGATCGTAAGCCTTTGTATTCTGAAGCTCTTCACGTCAACACTTCTTTTCTCACTGCCGTGGGAAATGACTACAGCTACGACCTCGTCTATTCCCGGATGATCACTGGTATCGGCCGTCCCGGAGATGTCCTGTTCGGTATTTCCACTTCAGGTAATTCGAAGAATGTGGTGAATGCTCTTGAGAAAGCGAACGAACTCGGTATGATCACCGTCGCAATGACCGGTGCAACCGGTGGTAAGATGAAAGAACACAGCAAGTATTTACTGAATGTTCCTTCGAACGACACGCCCCGTATCCAGGAAAGTCATATCCTGGTTGGCCATATCATCTGTGAATTTGTCGAGGCGGCTATCTTCGGTAAATGAAGTTAAAAGCCCTGATCCTCGCAGGCGGTTTCGGCACCAGGCTTCAGTCTGTCGTCAGTGATGTTCCAAAATCACTGGCAGCGATCAACGGCAAACCATTCCTTTTCTACCTTCTTGATCACCTCGGCAAACAAGGGATCGAAGAAGTAATTTTATCTGTTGGTTATAAAGCCGATCTCGTCATCGACACTATTGGCTCTCGCCATGGCAATATGACGGTCAACTACTGCAAAGAGACTACACCCCTCGGTACCGGCGGAGCAATACGGTTCGCGCTATCGCAATATCCAGACTTTGAAAACATGCTGGTGTTGAACGGTGATACGTTTGCGGCTTTCGACATCAAAGGGTTTTATGATTTCCATCGCGCTAAAGGCGGAGGCATCAGCATCGTCGCCAAAAGGATGATCAACTTCGACCGCTACGGTTCGCTGACCATCGACTCCAACGACCGCGTTGTAAGCTTCAACGAAAAGAAATTCACCAGCGAGGGTTTCATCAGTTGCGGCGCGTACATTATTTCGAAACAGTTCTTCGAAGATGTTTTCATGACCCAACCAAAGACATCGTTCTCGATCGAGACAGACGTGCTTCAGAAGGGGGACCGCAAATATGACATTCAGGCATTCGCTTCTGATTTTTACTTTATAGACATCGGTATTCCCGAAGATTATGCCCAGGCCCAGGTTGACTTTGCCAGGTTTAAATAAGGGCGACTGGACGTTGTTCCTCGACCGCGATGGCGTGATCAATCGCAGGATCGTCGATGGGTATGTCACAGCCATCCATGAACTGGAAATACTTCCCGGTGCCGCTGATGCCATCGCGACACTCAGCAGGAAATTCGCGCGGACTGTTGTAGTCACAAACCAGCGAGGTATCGCCCGTGGATTATATACGATGGATACTATCAACGAACTGCATGATCATGTCAGGCAGGAAGTTGAAAAGGCCGGAGGGAGGATAGATGGGTTTTACGTTTGCCCCCATGACCATGCAGACAAATGCAACTGCAGGAAACCCGCTACAGGAATGGGCTTGCAAGCGCAGAAAGATTTTCCGGGGATCGATTTCAGCAAGAGTGTAATGGTCGGCGATTCGGTTTCAGATATGCAGTTCGGCAAGCAACTAGGGATGACCCTCATTTGGATTGGAGAGAATCCGCCACAGGATATTGCTGTAAACATGTCGATTCCACGGTTGGGGGACCTGCCGGCGCACTTTATCCTATAAAATGAGGACTATCGTGGATGCGGGGATTTGGCATACCATCTGTAGATTTGCCCACCCCTGATTAACTCTAAATCATAAAATGCATTCTGTGAATCGGCGAAGGATATTCAATTACACACTGCTTGCCTTTGCATTCACGTTGCCAATATCATCCTTCGTAGCCATCCGGATTGCTGTACTGGCTCTTATCGTTTCACTGTTCGTTACCGAAGGTAACTACGACTTCGCCGGCCGCTGGTTTCGACGCTCCTGGGACATCCTTATTTACTTCGTCGTGCTCGCCATCGGCACGATCTATTCCGATGATGTTTCCAATGCGTTTGGCGTTCTGGAAACGAGCATCGGCCTTCTTTTGCTTTCACTCACATTTGCCCGCATCAGTTATTTCGATGACCGCTTGCGCAATGATCTTCTCAGGACTTTTTCCGTCGGCGTTTTCGTATCGGCTGTTGTTTGCCTCGCCAATGCAATCTTCCGTTATGCTACCGGACAGGGCTCCGACGTTTTCTTCTACTATGAGTTAACCAACGTCATCAGTTCGCACCCTACCTACACAGCATACTTCATCATCCTGGCGATCACCTACATCATGGCCGGCTACAGTTCCGGACTGAGTCGCCTCCGTGCCTGGCAGATGTTTGCTGTCGTATCATTCCTTTTCCTGGTGATGTTGCTTACCGGTGGTCGTACGGCCTTCGTAAGCATGTTGCTGGTAGTAGCGTTCTTCATACTCCGGTTCTTTACGGATGATAAAAAGACAAAGAACGCACACCTCGTGGCCATCTCCGTAGCGATGTTGCTTCTCATGCTTGCGACCAGTCAGTATGGCGACCGGTTTATGACTGCCGAAGCCAACGACTCGTGGGAGCGATTTGACCTGTGGAAGTCTGCCGTGAATGCCAACGATAGTTTTGTTTTCGGAGTCGGCACAGGCGATTACAGGAGCGAACTGAACAACTACTATCACCAGCATGGTATGGATGCTTTTGAAAAAGGAAGTTTCAACGCCCACAATGAATTCATACACATGTATTTTTCGAACGGGGTGCTGGGGCTCCTGGCATTCACACTGCTTATCAGTCATCCGCTTTACATGGCCGTGAGGAGGGGAAGTGCTATGGGAGTACTCATTTTCTTTCCGTTTATTATCTATGCGATGACCGAAGTGTTCCTCGGAAGGCTGCAGGGTGTTGCCTTCTATGCATTCATACACCAAACCTTTGTTTCGTATTTCGATTCGATGCAGCGGACGGCGATTTTGAAAGCCTAGATAAAATTCAATAATCTTGTAGGTATTTTTTTACCGTTTCTGATGTCAGGACTAGTTAGATGGCTGTTTTTTATTGGGGATTTGGTCTTTCTGAATCTCTGCATCTACCTGTCTGTCGTTTGGGTTAACCGGCACGACTTCTATTTCGGAGCCGATTCGATGTACCTGGTGGTGTTCAGCAACATCACATGGCTGTTCCTTGTTATGGTTGCCGCGCCCTACAACGTCACCAAGGGGTGGTCGATCACCAAGATATTCAAAAGCCAATCTGCATTTATTTTCATACACCTCCTGGTAGTCATCGCATTGGTGATCTTCTTCAACAAGCAGTATGCACCGTGGCAGATAGCGTTAGTATACCTGATGTTCTTACCGGTATTTTTCGTAAGCCGTGTCGTGATCTTTTATCTCCGTGCCAAGCTGTCAAAAGATATTGAGGATACGAACTTCATACTCATTGGAAACAACGATCTGTCCCGGCAGATCCGTAAGTACTTCCTGCTCAACCGCCCCGAAGGACGCAAGTTCCAGGGTTACTTCGAAGGCGATGACCTTCGTGAGTCCTTCGAAGTCATAAAAAAACATTGCCTCACAAATGGAGTGCGCGAGATTTATTGCTGCGTGGAGGTCAATGACAAAGAAGAACTTGAGAAGCTCAT
>WUUC01057998.1_pt1 | contig 23208 bp, 23 predicted proteins | sample 6278441 | NCBI WGS metagenome assembly WUUC01 (sample SAMN13675441, study PRJNA597444) | soil metagenome | isolation source: soil | place: USA: Washington | collected 2017-10
CTGCTCTCGGCCTCCTCGGGCGTCGAGCATCGTACACCGAACGCTGCTGCTTGTATCACGACCTGTTAGACCGACCCCGAGCGGCGGGATGAAACACCTACGTTTGCAGCACGCCGCGTTCAGCCGGTTCTAACGCCCGGCATCACCCGCCCGCTGCTGCCTTTGATGATGAGAGCCGCGCTGTTGCGGGTCGGGTGCATGCCGTTGTTAGGTGGCGGGTTAGATCGCATACGTCCGCGTTACAATCGGTCAACCAAGTCTATCCACTGATGGTGTTTCTTAGTTCTTTCAATCCAAAATCGGATACCAGTGCTCAAAATCGTATGAATGTTACCGACAATGGGAATTATGCTAGCCGGCAATGCAGATAAGTAGAGCATCTTATCAATTCTCTCCAGGGTATATTTTGTCCTGATTGCTTCCACCGATTTTGCATGTAGTTCCTCGGCTTTTTGATCTCTTTTTGTTATATCGGTATCAATCAACCTTTGAATAGTCCGCCGATAACCATCAATTGTTGGACTCTTTCTAAGCTCAAACGCATGGTCAAATCTATTTATGGGAAACATTACGCGCTCACAGCCAGACAATGAATATAGCGCATACCTTACTTCCACACCTTGTTTCACGTTTAGACGAGCTTCCTCATTTGGAACTAACGCGCGGTTAAGATTTTTTCTGGCTATCTCTCTATGTGCATCCCTCAAGGAAGAGGATGATACTATTAAGCGATTTAGTAACCTTTCTTTCGCTGTAAATCCAAAGGTGAGCATTACATGAAAGATTGTGGACAGTAAGTGAGCAATTGGATTATTAAGCAACAATAACTCCTGATAATTCTCCAAGTACGGGTCTAACCAAGTCGGGCTGCCCTGCCGAACAATTTCGTTGAGATTGATTCTATAAGGCTTTGTCGGAATGTATTTATCTAAAAACCTCATGAGATAAACTAATGCGAATTCAAAAATTATCTTTCTCCAACGGCCGCTCTTTACGCTAATAGGCTGGTAATAATTAAAATATTCTTGCATGTAGCTTTCCCGCTGCTGCCAATCTGTCCCATACTCTTGTTGTGCCTTTATGTAGTCGAAGAATCTTTTGGTAATGATGTTCAATAAAAATGTTGAGTAAGAGCAGAAAAACTCCAACCCAGTAGTGCCTAGTTCGTCATATAAATGAGAAGCCATTGCGAGGTAATTATTTTGCTTCTGATAAATTTCAGCGTAGTCGAACTTATAACCAAAAGGAACGCTTTTAGAGAGTGTTATCCCATAATCAGAGAGGCGATCTGGCTGCTTAAATCTCTGCAAACTTATTAGTGTTACATTTTTCGACGCGACATATGAATTCAGCACATGTCTTACAGTATCATGGTGAAATTTACGATTAAATAAGTTAGCCTCAGGCTCTTTCTCGTACTCGTCTATCATGTCATATTTACTAAAGGCGCCGGCCTTGTACGCTAGAGTTAATAAGCACTCTGCATAGCCACCTTCTAGTACTAAAGTTTCCACTTATAACACTCCTCACATGACGACGAGCCGCCTAACGCCCGGCATCACCCGCCGCGCACTCAACGAAACAAGCATTCAAGTCTTGCGGATGAAAGCAACGTTATTTCGCGGTCGGGCGCATGCCGTTGTTAGGCGCGGGCCGTTTCTCAGATATTCCGATCCTCTACTACTTCTCCGCCCGCCCACTACATTTCACCCTATCTTAAAATCTCATTCGACTTCACCCGACCCACCACAAGCAGGACACGCCCCCGTCCCGCCGCACCTTTCGCAGTCGCCGTGGTACCCGGCCAGCACCGCCACGCCTACATCAACCCCGGTCCCGCCACACGCGTTACATTTACCGCCGCCTCCGCACTCGGTACAAGGTTTTGACGGGGCCGCCATCATGCGCGTCCATTCGGCCTTAAGGACTTCTTCGATCAGTGGCTGCCACTCGCGCTTCCACGAACCCCCGCGGCTGCGGCAGCCCGCGCATTTAATGTCAACGTACCAGCGGGCAGTGTCCCCCTCCTGGGAGAGCAGCCACCCGGTACTGCGCTCCCATTCCCCACAGGCGGGACATTCGCTCCGCAGGCCGAGCAGTTTCTCGCTATAGAGGACGGCACCCGGAGGCTGGTCAGACTTTGAATCACTCAAGCTACGTTTAACCTTTCGGGATTGGGTCTCCCGCTTAGCCTAAAACACGGAGCACCTCACGCCCCGCATCACCCGCGCCCTGCTGCCGTGACAGATTAGAGAACTGCTAATTGGGCGTCAGGTGCATGCCGTTGTTAGATTGCGGCTACCGCTTCACATAAGTATTACCTCAGGGTATGGAGCGATGAATGACCACTCGGTGCCATCACCCGGCAATGCCCATTTATACATCGCTTCATAGAGAGGCTGAGCGCTGCTCATGAAGGAATTGAAGTATTGGGGCAGGCTATAGTCCTCTTCCCCCAAAGATGAATGTGTCGAAATCCATTACGCCTCTGAAGTGAAAGCACGTATGAGGGAGCCGCGGCTCGCTCGTGCCGACAACGATTTTCAACTCATACTTTTTTTTCAATGTCGAGGATTTTGAACTGTCTATCCTTCGCAGGGTCGAGACTCCGGGCAAACTCGTTAAATTGTCTATCCATACCCGTCCCCTTAATCCGGCGGGGGCAATTTGACGCCAGGCACCACCCGCAGCCTATGCCTCGTCAACTTTCCTTCGCGCTGTCGGACCTCGTTGGCGACTTCTTTCATGTGCAATAGGGCCGTGCCGCAGTACCTCATCTCCCGCCACGACTCGTACTCCCGACGCGCTCTCTCGATACCCGCTTTCTTCCCGTAACGGTATCCGAGCACGTAGACGACTATGGCAATCGCAGCTACAACTGGTAAGGCTAAAATCCAGAGCATCGTCTTAAGTCCCTCAGGACGGTTGCCGCAACTTTCTACCACGTCCGGCAACCTAAAACACGGTTCACCCGGCCCGCGCAAACAACCTGCGGGAACGGTATTACCACCGCTGCGCAGACTCCGGTGCAACCGGTAGTTTGGCCGCTATCAAGGAGCCGTTCCGGTTCGGGCTGCAATCGCCACGAGTCAGCCATTCAACTATATTCGGGACCCGGCGGCGGGGGACCAGGCCCGCGCCAGCGCGGCTTGAACTCATGGAAGGCCCGAAGTCGTAGAAGCGCCGAGAGGAGCAACAATAAAGATGGAAGCGCCGCCACGAGGCCGACGGGTGTTACGAAGACCAGCCCGGCGAGAATCCCGATGGCCGTCAGGCTGAACACGCCGACTATCCCGCCCAGCCCACCCACAATTACCAGCACCGACTGGCAAATCAACCACGGCTGCCAAGCCTCCGCGCTAAACCACCCGGGAAATGGTTGCCCGAGCAGAATGGCGGCGAGGCCCGCTCCTCGATCCAGCAATGTGATTACCAGACTGGTCATACCAGTCACAACCATTAGTACGCCGGCAGCGAGCCGAGGTAAATGTACGTGTGGAGGTAGTGCCATCAGCTTAATTGCGCGTCCGCAGCATGACATCGTTAGGCGGCACCCTCATTACTATTCATCTCAACATAGATTGCAAACGCCACCTACTGCTTCGTTGCATCAAGAAACGCTCTCAGCCTCCCGGTTCTCTCCCGTGTCACGGAAGCTAAGCACTGGTTGTAAATCGCCGGGCGGATAGATCCGCCCTCGTAGATTGATGCCTCACTTTCACAATTCGCGTCGCGGTAATGCAGCCACAGCAATTGGGCCTGCCTTAACTTCTGCTGATTCTCGTCATCATCTCCAGCTAATTCTGACATTAGTTGCTCATAAACTCGATTCATCTCGACATCCGCCTGCGTATACTGATAGCGAGCGCAAGCATTAGCCTCAGCCTGTGTCCCGGCGCCCTCGCAAGAGGACTTTCCAGCCCCCTTCTTCTGCGGGAGAGCCACGACCGCGAGGGAGGAGGTGACGAAGATCAAACTCACAATAATTCTCTTCATGAAGACCTCAGTTACTCGGCAACCAAAAGCCATCTCACGCCCGGCATCACCCGCCCGCCCGCAAGATTGATTTACATAGGAGCCGTCGTGTTGCGTGTCGGGTGCGCGCCGTTGTTAGGTGCGGCTCCGGCTGAAATCGTGTGAGCCGGCATGATGTGCTGTCACTCATAATCGGGCCATTCCATGAAACTCTCTTCGGACTCCTCGGTCACGAAGAACATCCGGTGCTCCATAGCCTTAGGGTCCGTGACGATAAACATCCTGTTATGCTCGGCGCTCCTGGGCTCCTCGACCATGTACCTCCATCCCAACCCTGTATAGGGCTCGATGACCTCCCGCCAGTAGTTGGCCGTCCACCCGGACGACCCGCCGCCGAGTCGGAAATACATCTCCTCAAACAATCCCTTCCCGACCTGTTTGAATGTTGGCTCGTCCGTCCGTTTCTCTACCTCGTAATCCAACCTGCACTCCTCCTGATCGTTTGACTGAAATAAGCGCCTAACGCACGGCATCACCCCCCGCGCATTCAACGTATCATGCATGGCGTCTCGCGGATGAAGGCGACGCTATACGCGGACGGGTGCATGCGGTTGTTAGGTTGCGCCTTATTCTTAGTCAACTACCTCGATTGAATCGCCTTTAGTTAAAATTCCTTCAACCAAAACGGCGCAATAAACACCAGCAAAGTTAGCGTGCGCTTGGGCGACTTTGCGTAATACTTCCGGGTCGTGTTCGCCCGTGTCGGGGTCGAGAGAAATCATCTTGCAGCGCGGGTCTCGTTCCAGAACCATAATCAACGCGCTCGAACCGATACGCAGGCGGCGTCCGACCAACTCATCCTCAGCAAAACCGTCACCCGATGCGAGATTCAGATAGACATTTGCCCGAAAGCGTCGTTTATCAAGAGGCATGCCCAACTCCGCTTCGACCTGTCGGACGGTTTGCAGGCTAATCAACGAAACCGGGCGACAGTCGGTCAAGGCGCGGTCTGAACGCACGAGCGTGAGGAGATTTTCACCGCGCAATCCTTCACCGAGCATTTCTATCAACGCCGGGTCATCAACAGCGACGACCGCACCTGACGGAGTAACGACATCCAAATCCAGATCGTTCGGTTCGGCGTTTGCCGGAGTGACACCTGGCGCGATGCTCATCGCCTCAGCCAAATTCGGCGGCATCATTGCTCTTTCGGGATAACGAAACTGTGGACGATAGCGCAGCATTTGCTGCTGCACCGTTGCATTCAGATAAGGAAATCCTTTGCGTGCGGATGAATTCTTGAAGGCGTAGCAGCGGTCGCCGTAAAAGCCCGAGAATCCCATAAACGCTTCGGCCATCGCCTCGCCGCTCATACTTTTAATCGGGTAACGCCATAAACTTTCGACAGCGCCAACAGTCGTCACGTCAACGTCTCCTTGTTATTATTCCCGCACATTACACGAAGCAACCTAACGCGCGCCATCAGGTTATGTTGCAAAGATTATTTTTGGGCGCGAAAGCTCTTCGAATCGCTTCTACTATGCCGCGACCTGAAAGAGGTTTAAGACGAACTTCGCCTGACCCTGTACATCATTACCACTTAATCTTTTGACCTGCCCCTTGCTCATCATGTTGACAGCTTCAATGCCTTCCAGTGTTCGCTCCGCAGTATAAAAGGACTTGAAGCATTGTGACGCTCGCACCTTCTTTTTGATGAATCTGTGGTCCTGCTCAATGATGTTGTTTAGATACTTCACCCGCCGAAGTGCGCAATCCATTGGCAATATCTTACTCCTCTTGTGATGAGGTGAAAGCCTCTGGGTAAGCAGCGTTCTTATCCACAGAGATGGAGAAAGGGAGCCTCCGATGCTCCGCTCTCATCATTTTCTTGAAGAAGCGTTTTGCCGCCAAAACATCGCGTTTCGCTGGAAGCATGAATTCTATGGTCCGGCCTTCTTTATCCACAGCACGGTACAAATACTTGCAGGTCTTCCTGACTTTGATGTAAGTCTCATCCACTCGGTAGGAAGTGCCGCTCATCTTCAAATGCTGGCGTAGGCGTTTGTTAATTTCCGTAGCATATTTCCGGACCCAACGAAACACAGTCGCGTGATCTACACTGAGTCCACGCTCATGCATCATCTCTTCAACATCTCGATAGGAAAGTTGGTAGCGGCAGTACCACCTAACGCACAGCAGGATGAGTCCAGGTGGCTAGTGTCGCCATTTGAATGGGGAGGAGTTGGCTTCATGAACAGTCCTGATGTGACGAGTTGAGAGAACCTGAGGGAGGCATAATACCTGAATGACTATTCTCGCAACACTACCCTCGTCGCCTGCCTGCCCGCACCACAGAAGTTCTAAGTCCTGCTCCTAAAGTAACGCGAATCCAGCGTGATCGTGCCCTTCCTTATCTCAAGCATCAAGGATAATATTAATAAAACCGCTCTTACCTTAAACGCTATGAGTAACGGCCAAAACCACCTTCGTGCGCCTGAGTCGTTGCTTTTTATTCAACCATTTACCTCGTGTGAAACGTCATGAAACTCGACTGATTCTTATTAATTATTTGCAGCTCCATTAAATCAGTAGGGACAAACGTTGGCGTTTGATTTGCGGCGTAAGATCGGGAGACATGAAGGGGTTAACGCAAAGTTGTTTCGGATTCGCTCGATGGACTGTCGAGAACAAAATATTAAAGCGCGTTCACCTGTGAGATATCTGATTTTTCCGTGTTTAGACGCTCGTGTTTGCAGCGCGTCACTCCTTTATCCGCGCCATTCGGGTACCACCATCCTGTGTTGTTGCAATCTGGACAGGTAGCGCCCTCGGGGATGCTGTTTTTCATCTGAGGCTGGTCCGGTAGTTCTCTCCCCTGCTCCAAGGCCTGTTTCTTGTCTATCTTCCAAAGCCTGCGGCGCAGATGTTCCGCCATAAACGCCGGTACATTCGAGACCGTCGTGCGCCCTGCGGCAATTTTTAACTCTGCAATCAGTACGTCGGCCACTTCTCCCCAGCGCGCTTTGTCTGCAGTAGTCGTCTGTCTGCCCGTCAACTCCGAACTTACTGTTTGTAGCTTTTCACAGAGCACGGCGAAAGCTTCATCATCAATATTTTTTTGATCTAGTCTTAGATCAGTCTTAGGCGCGTCGGAAGTGGTTTTATTATCAACAGTTTGACTCTCCCCACCACTCCCCAAAAATTGGGTATTCCCACTACTCATTTTCTGACTAGTGGTGTCTGCTGGGGAGTGGTGGGGAGTGGTGGGGAGTCGTGGTGACTCCATCTCTTCCGGCAATAACACCTCATATTCAGAACCTTCCGTGCTGCCTAACTCCCAACGCCTCTGGATCAAACCGACGGCCATCAAGTAATGAATGTGGCTGTCAATCGTCTTGAGATTGCGGATGCCGGTCCACTCCAGTAGGTCACGACGCGAGGCTCGAACGTGCCGCTTCGGAGTGATGGCCCCGCGCGACCTTAAATAGAGAGCATCGTAGAGTTTTTTACTCGACCCGCGAAATAGCCCGGAGGGCATTGCATCTCGATCCAGGCTATTGGCGCGGCGGTTGAAATCCTTTTTAGGTGCGATATCTTCTGGGGAGTGGTGGGGAGTGGTGGGGAGTGGTGGAGAGTGGTGGGGAGTCCTGTCTTCCTGCCCCGCCAATGCCTCTTCGAGCGCCGTCCCGCCTGCGAAGGTCAAGTTCAGTTTTCTGGCTGTAGTCGGGCGCTTGCCTGATTTGAACGGCACAACGTCACGCACCCGTGGTTCTTTCGACACGTTCTCGCACCTCCTTCCACAGAGCCTTATAAGCAATCGCGCCTTTGGAATCGGGAGCCGTCAAATTAATCGGAGCCTTGAGGCTGGGACTTTCCGTCACACGTACGTTCTCCGGTATGACGGCCTCAAACACCAATTCCGGATAGGCTGCCCGAAGAGTGTCTAAAGCTTCTTTGCAGACGCGCTTGCGCGGGTCAAATCTAGCCAGAAAGAAGCCCAAAAGGGCGGGGAATTGGCTCTTGGTAAGGTTTCTGGCTCTTTGCAATTGCCTTGTTAGCTGAATCGTCCCGTCAACCGAGAGCACATCGGCCTGTACCGGACAGATGACAAAATGACTACCGACTTGAGCCATTGATACCAAAGTCCCGAACGAAGGGTCTGTATCAATAAAAATGTAGTCATAAGGCGAATCGTCCCAGCTTTCGAAAAACTCCCTTAACGCCGGAACAGCTTCGAGTGGATTCGCCCTGTCTATCTGGTCATTTTTGGGTGAACTGGGGATGAAATCTATCTGGAATTGCCTGAAAATAATGGGCGTGATCAATTCCTGAAATGGCGTGTCTCCTTTGAGCCAGGAGAGCAGAATGCCGTGATCCGTCTCCTGCGGGCGCTCCGCTTCATCCAGCAGCGAAATCGTCGCGGAGGCTTGCGGAGCCGCATCTATCAACAGCACCTTGAGACCGTCTGCCGCAGCTTCAGCCGCCAGCGAAATGGCCGAAGTAGTCTTGCTCACCCCGCCCTTGTTATTACTAAGTGTTATCACCCTATGCCGCGTCGGGATGATCAATGGTTGCTGTTTGAGAGCGGTAATGGCGGCCCTGTTGTAGAGTTTAACCCGCGCATCGGTCGGATCACTGGTTGTCGGGAGACTCATGTCTCTGACAATCCGGCGGAAGGTGTCCGGGGAAATCCCTAGAAATTCGCAAGCTTCGGTGGCAGAAATGAATTCAGAACTGACCAAAATAGACGCTCCTTATTATGGTACTAGAAGCAGTAGGCCGCCTCGCCCCATCTCGTAGGATATCTGCATATTATGTCCACATGGTTTAGGAGTCAATGATTATTTATCGCGGGTATGAGGGTGGCGTTCTATAAAAAGAGGCGTTTCAAACAAAAATTTCTCTCAAAGCGGCGAGCAAGAGTCTCTCTTCGACCGCAGCCGTTCGCGGTCTGATACGTGGCGCGCCCGCAGTTTGTGCCGTTTCACACTGCCGTGGGCGGACGTTAGTAAAGTGTCGAAGCGATGCACATGATAAAGAATGAGCAAGTGAAAAGATTGGACGGGGAAGACTCGATAGGCGAGGCAACGTCCGAATTTTTTTTGGACGTTGAATAAATAGGCTGAAAGCCTTTTACTTTCTTTTACTTTTCCGACGCGAAACAGCGTGGGCTTGATGACGTGGGGTTGATGAAATGAGTCGGCGCGTAATGAACGGGCACGTCAGGCGATGATGGCTTCCGTCTCCCACATACGGCGTTCGAGCGCCTCTCGCACTTGCGAGCCGAGTCCGGCGTGTTGTTGCATGAGTTTCAATAGTTGCTCGCGCAGCAGGATGATGAAGATGCTGGGCGCGAGTGTGACGACGGAGGCGGTCGTAGGGATATCTGCGAGGAGGGCTATCTCGCCGAAGTAGTCGCCGTCGTCGAGGGTTGCGAGGCGATGCACCTGGGCTTCTTCGTCCGTGGCGGTGACGGACACCATGCCGCGTATGATGATGTAGAAGCGATCGCCTTCGTCGCCCTGTTCGATGAGCGTGCGTCCGGCGGGCACGCGCTCTGTTATGAAGATGTCGGAAATTTCTCGTAAGTAAGACTCGTCCAAGTCTTTGAATAAAGGCACTTCGCGCAGGATGCCGACATCGGTGACGCGCAGGTCGCCTGTCGCGGAGACGGACGTGCCCGTCTGGCGACGCCACATCCCGGCGTAAGTGCCGCCCATCTGCAACAGGTTTTCGTGCGAACCCTGCTCGATCACCCTGCCTTCCTTAAAGACGAAGATGCAATCGAAGTTGACCACAGACTTCAACCTGTGTGTGACGGAGATGACGGTGCGGCCTAGAGAGACGCGATCGAGCGTGTCGTTGATGGCGGCTTCCGTGCCGGGGTCTAGGGCTGATGTCGCTTCATCCAGAATGATGAGAGAGGGGTTGCGTATCAAGGCGCGTGCGATGGCGATGCGCTGCCGCTGTCCGCCGGAAAGACGCCCGCCGCGCTCGCCAACGATTGTCTCGTAGCCTTCGGGCATTTGCAGAATGATGTCATGGAGTTCCGCCGCTTTAGCCGCCGACTCGACTTCCGCGTCCGTCGCTCCCAACTTGCCGAGTCGTATATTCTCGCGAATGCTTGTGTTGAAAAGGAAGCTCTCCTGAAACACGATGCCGACTTGATCGTAGAGCGAATCCAGTTGAACGCTACGCAGGTCTATCCCGTCGAAGGTGACGCGCCCGGCCTGCGGGTCGTAGAAGCGCATGATGAGGTTAAGATTGGTGCTCTTGCCGCAACCGCTATGGCCGACAAAGGCTGCGCGTGCGCCGAAAGGCAGATTCATGCTGACGTTAATCAGGTTGGGCTGTCCGGGCGTATAACCGAAAGTCACATTCTCGAAACGAATGCTTGAGGAGAGATGAGGCAGCGGTCGCGCGTCGGGGAGTTCAGTGACGGTTGGCGGCTCGTCTAGAAGTTCGCGCACGCGCTGCATCCCGCCGGTGGCTTGCAGGAGCGTGGGCGTCACAGCCGTCAGACCCATGACGGAGGAACTGACCATGATGAACAGCGCGTTGAAGGAGACCAGCGACCCGATGGAGAGAGAACCGAGATAGGCTAGATAAGAACCGCCGCTGATGAGCAAGACGTTGAACATCAGCATGCCGATGTTGGGGCTGCGCTCTGTAACGTAACTGAGAAAATTGAAGCGCGTCGCGAGGTGCACGACCTTCGCCGCCTGCTCCGCGAAGTTGGCGAGCACAGACTTCTTCAAACTAAAAGCCTTGACGATCTGTTGCGCGCCCAGATTCTCTTGAATGATGTTTGCGAGAGCGGCTTGTTCGCCGCGCAGTTGGCGGCCCGCCTTGAGAGCGCGCGGCCCCAAAAACTTCGGGCCGACGATGCAGAACGGGAGTCCGATCATCGCGCCCAGAGCAAGTCTCCAGTCAATCGCAAATAGTATCAGGGTACTGAAAATAATGTTGATGACGCAGAGCATCGCGCCCGGCACGCCGAGCACGACCGCGTTCTCGATGGCCGCCAGATCGGAAGAGAAGCGCGATAAGAGATCGCCCATTTGCGACCTCGCGTAGAACCCCAGCGAGAGCCGCTGAAAATGGCCGAACATCTCTCGACGTATATCATTGAGGATACGCGAACCGAGCCAGGCGTACAGGTAATCGCGTATCACCTGCGATGCGGCGGTGAGCAGAAATCCCACGCACAGGCCGCTCAGTATGAGCGCCATGACTTTCGCATTTCGCGGCGTGATGGCGTAGTCAATGAGAAACTTAAGGCTCAGCGCGAGCAGGGTATTGAACGCTCCTTCGACGATGAGCGTGAGGACCAGTAAGACGGCGCGTGAAGTGTAAGGCTTGACGTAACCTAGTAAAATTCTGAGGAGCCTGACGGGGCTGACCAACGGCGTCTGGCCGCCGGGTTGTGCTGTAGTCTGGTTCGACATGGCCTCCTTACACCTTCAGAGAATCTATCCCGCGCCGTAGAACATCAAGCATTCAAATAGCAGAGAGAAGTCGCCGCATCGTGTTCTAAAATTACCAACGCACAAGTTTTGCTCACAATTTTAAAGTTGCCACTTGGAGCAGCCCTTTAAATTTTACGCGCGACTTTTACAGTCATCCAAGGAAAAACACAAACATTATTTACTGAACGGCGTTCTGTAGTCACGCCGTTGATGGTATATAAGTGGCGGGAGGTGATGCCGATTCTGTCGGTCGCCACTTAGTTTTTCCAATCGGTTGGCACTTAGTTTTTCCAGGCAGTGTGGGCATGCGTCCTGGAACTCTGTGCCGATGCAAGATGAGGCGTGTGCGACTCTATTGTTAAACTTATCTGAAACTAAAGGAGTCGAGATTACTTAACTATGACTGGACCGTCGTACCATGCCGCCCGGGCTGTTGCCATTTCCATCGAGGAGCACTTCGCACGCTATCTCGCGGCGGCGCGTCAGCAAAACGGGCAGGAACTGGCGCGACACCCCGATGCTCAAGTCATAGAAGCGATCATTGACGCAGCCTTCTGGTCGAGTCTCAGGCGCGAGGAAGGTTTCTCTCCGAAGATTTCGCTCGCCTTCCTCCCACCCGAAGCGGCCGGACAGCCGCTCAGGTTCGAGCGACATCTTTCACTCACCCCCGCCGCGCTCTCCCGGCTCGCGCCAGCCGTCGAGCGACCCGGAATACATCTAGGCATCTGGCGCAACGGTGACGAATTATGTGTGTGGGGCACCACGCGCACGATCCCTCAATTCTGTTTCGTGCTGGAAGTAGTAGAACCCGGCTTGCTCGTGGTTAAGTACCGGCGCGGTCAAGACACCAGCAAGTTCGTCAACGTCGTGGTGCTCAAGGGCGACCAGATCAAAGTGCTCGACGAAAAAGGCACGAACCTGCCCGATTGCCCTGCGCCTCTGTCGAAACTGCTCGCCTTCGGCTCATTCGATTCTCAAGCTGATTCGGTGAACGTGCTCGTGCAACTGGCCGCTTCGATGCGCAGGCACGGGCGCGGCGGGTCGCTGCTCGTCGTACCTCAAGGCTCGGAAGCGTGGCGGGAGTCAATCGTGCAACCCGTTTCATACTCGGTTGCGCCTGCTTTCTCCGAACTGGCCGAACTCATGCGGCAAGAGACTGTGGAGCGGAACAAGCGCCTGTGGCAGGAGGCGTTCCTAGACGCGGTCGAAGCGATGGCGGGGCTAACGGCTGTGGACGGCGCGACCATCATCAGCGATCAATATGAGTTGCTCGCCTTCGGCGCGAAGATCGGCCGGCGCGATGGCGGCGCGCAGGTCGAACAGATGATCGTGACCGAACCGATTATCGGCGGCACGGCTTCAATCGTCCATCCGGTCCAACTCGGCGGCACACGTCATCTATCGGCGGCGCAGTTCGTGCAGGATCAACTCGACTCCGTCTCGCTCGTGGCGTCACAGGATGGACGCTTCACGGTCTTCGCGTGGTCGCCGTGTGAAGGGATGGTGCACGCGCATCGCGTCGAGACGTTATTGCTGTAACCGCAGGCTTGAAATATCCAGACTACGATTGTTGTCGTCGTCCTGCCTCAATGAGTCCCCGGCGATGAAACGAACCGTCGAACAAGAGCGTGCGCCGGATCAGGGAGGTGTTGATGGAGACCAATAATTCGCGAAGGCAACCCGCAGTGATGCCTGAATCACTCGAAACCCTCGTCGTTACGCGCGTGCGCGATCTCGTGGACGGTTTCAAGGTGCGGCGTGTGCTGCCCTCCGCGCGGCGTCGCATGGTCGGGCCTTTCATCTTCCTTGATCAGATGGGGCCGGAGATACTGTATGCCGGACGTGGTCTAGACATCGCGCCGCATCCGCACATCGGGCTGGCGACCGTGACCTATCTTTTTGATGGCGAGATACTACACCGCGACAGCCTCGGAACCGTCCAACCCATACGGCCCGGCGAAGTCAACTGGATGACCGCGGGAAGCGGCATCGCTCACTCCGAACGTACACCGCAGGAGATGAGGGCGACGGGTTCGAAACTCTTCGGCATCCAGTCGTGGGTCGCACTCCCGAAGCGAGAAGAGGAGGCCGCGCCTGCTTTCGTACACCACGAGGCGGAAGAGTTGCCGCTCCTGGAAGGCGAAGGCAAGCGTGTGCGCCTGATCGCAGGCTCACTCTATGGCGCTCGTTCGCCCGTCCACACGTTCTCGGAAATGTTCTACGCTGATATAACGCTCGGGGAGGATGCACGGCTCCCCGTACCCGCCGAACACGAAGAGCGCGCGGCTTACGTCGTGGAAGGTTCCGTCGCGCTCGACGGCGAGACGTTCGACGCAGGGCAACTACTCGTCTTCAAACCCGGCGAAGAGATCACTTTGAAGTCGCCTGCGGCTTCGCCTTCACGCTTGATGCTGCTCGGCGGAGAGCCTATGGACAGCCCGCGCCACATCTGGTGGAACTTCGTCTCAAGTTCGAGCGAGCGAATTGATCAGGCGAAGGAAGACTGGAAAGCAGGAAAATTCGCGCCAGTGCCAGACGAGACGGAGTTCATACGGCTGCCCGAGTCAGGCCCGGTAGTCGTGCGTTATCCCTAACTCGGCATAGCTCAATCGCTCTTAAAAAGCCGACAGGCGTGGACGCGCTATTGCGCACACCATTGCCGAACGCTCCCAATCGCCCGCTACTAATTTACAATCTTCATTCAAACGTGCGCGCTTTATTTGAGGTCCAGCGAAAAATAATATGCTTCGAGCTTCATCCCTTTTCGTAGATAGAAACGGTGCGCGTCGAGCCTGTGGACACCCGAAACAAGTCTTACTTCATGACAATTATTCTCTTTGGCATGCTCGACCAGCCAATCAAACAACTCGCCGCCATAACCTTTCGAACGCTCGCCGCTTGCCGCTACGAGGTCTTCAATTTCAAGATACTTGCCGCCGAACAGCCATTCGGAGATTCTAAAACCGGCGACGGCTTTGACATCGCCGTCCGCTAAATAAGCTAACTGAAACCCTGCAATTTTAGTCAGCCTTTTGACCAACGGCAGAAATTCCTCCTGCCGGATATGCGGCCGCAACTCAGCCATGACCACATAACAATCTGAAATCTCCTGCACACTTTGAGCGATGGTTATTCTACGATTCATACAAACTCAAATGTAACGCCTGTGCCGTAAATAGTTGAAGCCGCCAACCGCCCGCTTCAAGTGTGGACAGCCTTGTACAACGAACTTGCGTGCCTCTTGTGTAGCCGTCTGAGACTCTTCGCGTTCCGGCCATTCTGTGAAGAGTGTTCGACGGTGGGCGATTATTCGACGAAAGCACGACCTTATCACAACGCATAGTCTGACACTGTCGCGCAGACCCCGAAGAAGCCGTCGGACATCGTTAGCGTAAGTTGTCTTTACTTGTCGGCTTTGGAGAGCACGCGTTGCGGCTCAAATGGAAGGTCTAATGCGCCACTGCGGAGAGGGCAGTGGCGCATGAAATTTCCGCTCACACGAGCTATTGATGTAACCGCATAGCCTTCATCGGAAAGGCTATCAACTCAGTCCATAGCCGAGTAACCGCTCGTATCGAAAACGATGAAGTTGTAATCGCGTCCGCCCGAAGTGACGCGCGTGATGCCTTCGGGTTTGAGCTTGCGGTCGAACGCGCCCGCCTCGCGGAGCAGGGGGCGTAGGGCGTCGCCGTTCCATTCCCAGAGCTTGAAGTCCGCCTGCTCGCCATCGGCCGCCGCGCCGCTGAGGACGCTGAACGCTTTCCGCCGCTCGTCGAACTCGATGCTCCTGATCCCGGCGCCGCCGAGCGGCAGCCTGATCGCCTTTGCCCCTTCCACCTTCAAGTTTCCGGCGGAGAACGCGCCGCGCGGGTCGCGCAGCCGCAGCGGCACGACAAGCGCCTGACCGTCAACAACGGGCGAGCGCAATCCTAACAGGAGCATCCCGCCTCGCGGTTCCCACGCGATGCCTTCGACGTTGATGCCGCCGTCCTTATACTTCGTGTCGCCCATCCCGCGCAGTTCGGCCACGTTCTCGGCGAGAAAACGCTTCAGCCCTGTGATGGATTCGACGCCCTCGATGCGTTGCGCCCCTGCATCGAACCTGAAACGCACGAGACCGGCCGCCTCGTCGCCCTTTGACTTAGACTGCGATCCGACGACATAGAAATGCGTACCGTCCGTGGTGATGCCTTCCAGATCAATAACGCTTGTGCCAAGCTTGATACCTTTAACTTCGCCCGTCTGATTGCGGCTCTCGCCAAGCTCCATCCATAAGACTTCGTCCGTGCGCCCGTCATCCACGAAGAGTACGCCGTTTGTGCCGGGCACATGAGCCACGCCCGAGGCTTCAAACGTGCCGCCCCTGAAAGCCGTCACGGGCGCAGCAGGCTCTACTGTGAAAGTCGCCAGCACGCCGGGACGAAACGTGTGCAGCAACAATGATCCCGCGCCGAGCGTCAGCATCAGGAAAAGCGACAGGGGATAAACTCGGAGATAGTGTCCTTTGAAATCTCTACGCATAACTCAACCTCCTGTGATCTACACTACGGGGGAGATATCTCGCCTCTTCAACGCGAAGAGTCTTGAGTCAACTCCAACTCCGCAGCCCCGCGCAAGTCTGTCTTGAAAGACGCCGCCTGCTGCCCGTCAATAAACAGTTGATAGGAAGTATTCGCCGCGAGCCTTCGCACCTCAACCTCAAGTTCTTTTTCGACGCTGCCGTTTTTCTTGTTTGATATTTCGATCTCGGCCTCACCCGCGGCATCCGTGTCAACACCCGTCGCGCCCAGCAACGCCGCCCCATCGAGTTCTCCGTTTTTCTTCGTCGTTAACGTAAAGTTGCCGCCGAGTATGACGCGATTCTCAACGTCTCTGATCTCTGCCAGCTTGACCTCCGCCAGATTATCGAGCGACGGCGGGAGCGGCTGTTTAATCTCGCGCGCGTCGCCGCGAACAATCGCCAGCGTTGCGTATCCGAGAGTCAAGCACATCACGACAACCGGCAAAATCATCTTCAACCTGTAACTCATATTTCCCCCTTAAACGACAGGTGAACTTATCCCGTCGCGTTCATCACCAGAGATTATCAAATCCCCGGTAAACGCACGGTAAACGCCGAAAGTGTAGTGTTGTCAGTCAATTACGGGCGGGAGCGGGGAGGCGTGCGGTGAAGGTCGTGCCGTTCTGCCCGGAGTCGGCTAATGCGAGGTCGCCGTCGTGCGCCTGCGCGATCCATCTGGCGATGGCGAGTCCGAGTCCAGCGCCGCCGTCTTCGGCACGCGAGCGCGCCTTGTCCGCGCGATAGAACCTCTCGAAGATGTGCGCCCGCGACTCCGGGGGGACGCCCGGCCCGTTGTCCGAGACTGAAAGCCGATACTCTTCGCCCTGTCGCGTCAAATTGAGCCGCACGACGCCGCCTGCGGGCGTGAATTTAATTGCGTTGTCCAGAAGGTTGAGAATCATCTGGCGCAGCAGGTCTTCGTCGCCGTGGTATGCAGCCTCGGGCAGGTTTGTCACTTCCACGGTTATGCCTTTGCCGGAGGCCAGCAGATCGCCGGAGCGCGCTACTTCATCGAGCAGATCATTCAGGTAGAGCGGCCTCTTTTGCAGCGGGTAACTACCTGCGTCGGCACGCGCGAGGACGAACATGTCGTGCACGATCCGCGAGAGCCGCCGGGTCTGCTCGGCCATCATCTGAAGCGCCTCGCGATACTCTTCCTCATCCCTGTGCTCTTTCTTCAGAGTCACGCCCGCAGCCGTGCTCATGACCGAGAGCGGGGTGCGGAGTTCGTGCGAGGCGTCGGCCATGAAGCGACGCTGCTGTGCGAAAGCCGCGTTGAGGCGCGCGAGCAGTTCGTTGAAAGTGATGGCAAGTTCGCCCAACTCGTCGCGCGGGTTGGCGACCGGCAACTGCCGGTCCAGACTTCCGGCTCCGATGCGGCGCGCGCTCCTTGCCATGGCGGCCACGGGCGCGAGACCTTGACGCGCCAGAAACCAGCCGCCGAGTCCGGCCAGAAACAGCGCTGCCGGAGTCGCAAAGTAGAGTATCTCCCGCAGGGATTCCAACTCGTCTTCGATCGCTTCGAGCGGGTGGCTGACGAGGATGATGTACGGAGTATCCGCCGGAGGGATACGCACTCTACGCACCGCGAGGCGATGATGATCGTCCGCATCATCCTCTTCCGCGACCGTGTAGAGATAGACTTCGTCGGCGGGTATCGCACTGAGGTCGGGCAGGCGTATGTGAAGGTCCTCTTCGTAAGGATGTTCGGCGAGCAACTGTCCACGCTCGTCGAAGATCATCATCGCTTGCTGTGGATGCGACAACTCGGCTGTCGTGCTCTGCGCGGCGCTCTGTCTCGACTGTCCTTCCTGCGTGTCGTGCGTCAGAGAAGTGATAGAGATTTCGATGGTGGAGCGCAGGGCATCGTCTACCCGGCGGTGCAAGGCGCGCGACAGCATGACGTAGACGGCGACGCCGAAAGCGACGAGGATGAGCGCGAGCGCACTCACGTACCAGAGCGTCAGACGGGTTCTGACGGTGTTAATCATCGCCGTCCGTTCCCCCCGCCGTCAGCGTGTAGCCTTCGCCGCGCCGCGTGTGGATCAACTTCAGCGCGTGTCCGTCGTCCACCTTCCGGCGCAGGCGTTGGATGAAGACTTCGATCACTTTTGAGAAGGGATCGTAGGATTCGTCCCAGACGTGTTCGGCGATGTCGGCTCGCCCCACCACCTCGTCGGCGCGGCGCGCAAGGTACTCCAGGAGCGCGTACTCTTTGGCCGTAAGTTCCACGTCATGCTCCGCGCGACGCGCACGCCGCGCGCGTGTGTCAATGGATAAATCGGCAACGTTGATGACCTCTGGATAGAGCGCGGGCTTGCGTCGCAGCAGAGCGCGCACACGCGCCAGCAGTTCTTCGAAGTCGAAAGGCTTTGTGAGATAGTCGTCGGCCCCCGAGTCGAGACCCGCGACCCTGTCTTCGACCGAGTCGCGTGCCGTCAGCATCAGGACGGGGACGGCGGAGCCTGCCGCGCGAAGTTCACGACAGACCTCGAAACCGCCCTTGCGCGGCAGCATCACATCCAGAACAATCAGGTCGTAATCGTTGAGAGCAGCCTGTTCCAAAGCCCTCTCGCCGTCGCCCGCAATATCCACGGCGTAGGATTCTTCGCGCAATCCTTTGGCAAGCATCAGCGCCGCGTCCGGTTCATCCTCGACCAGCAAGATTCGCACACCTTATCTCCTTAACATGCTCTGCGTTGAGATATAGTGTCGCAAAAAATATTTTAGACGCAACTGTTTAAGCCGGGTTGTGTGCGGTTGGTCTTGCGCGAATATTCAAATGGAATGAATAAACGCGGACGATCTATGCAGGCTCCTCCGAATAGATGCGCAAAGCCGTAGCGTGTGAGTTAAGACGCGCGAGTTAATCCCTGCCGACGCCCAATGCATCGGCCACACGATTGATATAATTGAACCACGAAGCAATAAGTGTGATTTGCAGGATGCCCCTGTCGTCGAAGCCGACTTTGCGCAGGCGTTCGTGGTCCTCCTGCGTGATGCGTGTGGCATCCTTCGTCAACTGCGCCACGAAGTCGAGCATCGCGCGGTCCTGCTCCGAGATGGAGGCCGTGCGGTAGTCTTCTCGCAACGCTTCGACCAGTTTTTCGTCCAATGTGACACGACGCAGAAACTCTGCGTGAGACTCGATTCAATAATGACAGCGGTTGGTGACGGAGACCACGGTCGTGATCATCTCGTGTTGCGCTCGCGTGAGCGGCAACTCCGGCGACGTAAGCACGCCGAACGTCGCGAAGGCATGATGTAGCGCGTCGGGGATGAGGCTGTGCGAAGCGACGATGCCTGACATCTGGCCGTCGGGCGTCGGGTGCACCGGCTCTGCATATTCCGCCGGGTACAATTCGCGTTGCGCTTCCAACGCGCGACGCAGTTTTTCGTCGGCCTCTTCGAAAGGGACAGTCTTAATCCATGTCATCAGGATGATTCCTTTCCGTCTGCTTTCTGCGCCGCCTGTGTGCGGCGGAAAATAAGATAATAAAAGGGCAGCCCCAGGGCCACCACTGCGACGCCCATTAACGCCTGCTTCGGGTTATTTGCTCCGAGCAGGAATAACAGCACTGTGATCAAGAGCAAAAATAGGATCGGCGTGGCGGGATAACCGGGAGTCAGGTAAACGCTCTCCGCGGTGCGCCTGCGACGCAGCACGAAGATGGCCGCGACGGTCAGCGCAATGAAGATCACGACGACGAAAATAAAGTAAGAGACGATCTGGTCGAAAGTGCCGAGCGCCACGAGCAGCGAAGCGAGTGCCGCTTGAAGAATGATGGCACGCGCGGGCGTCGCGTAACGCGTATGGAGCGCGGCGGCCACGGGGATGAAGAGACCATCTCGCGCCATGGCGAAGTAGACGCGCGGGGCGGACATGATGATACCTGCGAGGCTGCCGAGCACTGCAACGATAACGACCGCCGAAAAGACCTGCCCGCCGACTCGCCCGAAGAGCGCCTCCCCGGCCTGCGCCGCGAAAGTCTCGCCCGAAGCGACGCGTTCGAGCGGGACGAGATAGATGAAGACGGCGCTGGTCAGAATGTAGACGAGCGTGACGATGATGACGCCGTAAGCCAAAGCTCTCGGCAGAGTGCGTGCCGGGTCGCGCACCTCGCCCGCCAGCTTGGTTGCGTCCCACCAACCGCCGAAGGAGAAGAAGGCCGCGACGAGCGCTCCGGCCAAAGCGCCGAAGAGTGGGGCCGATCCCGCGCGTTGCGTGATGAACGGAGTGAAGTGTCCCCAGTCTCCGAGTCGCAGCCCGAAGCCCCATAACAAAATGAACAGGAGCATCCCGAGTTTGATCAAGGTGAGCCAGCGTATGAGCCAGCCGCCGAGCTTGACTCCGCGTATGTTGATCGCGGCCACCAGAATGATTGCGACGATGGCGACGACTTTCATCCCCACAGGCGAGAGGCCAAGACTGTATGCCGCATAACCTGCCATGCCGATGGCGAGCGCGGCGGTGATGCCGGGGTCCATCACCAGAAAGGCCATCCACCCGTAGAGGAAGGCGACCGCCGGGCCGTAAGCCTCGCGCAGGTAGACATAACCGCCGCCCGCTTCGGGAAAGCGCGCGGCGAGTTCGCCGTAGCAGAGCGCGCCGCACAGCGCCATCAGCCCCATCACGAGCCAGACCGAAAGCAGCCAGAAAGGTGAACCGAGCGACTTCGCCATTCCGGCGGGCGTGAGAAAGATGCCGACGGCGATCACTTCGCCCACGACGAGCGCGGTGGCTGTCGGGAGACCGAGTTGACGCTTGAGTTCGCTCCGTTGCTGCAAGATGTGTGCTTCTCTTTTGCGTGATTCGACTTCGAGCCGGGAATTACTGTTGCGTCGGCGTCGGTATCGGCGTCGCCTGTGGCGCGGGGCGCGCGAAGATGATCGGCTCGACGACGGTCACGCCCCTGCTTTCCTGCACGACGAGAGATTGATTGGCGAGGACATTTTGCAGCACTTCCGTCTGCCCGCTCGGCCAGACGATTTCGAGCGTGTATGTCTTGCCCACTGCTTCGGGTTTGCCGAGGCCGAAGGTGAGCGGCAACTCGCTTTGCGAGCAATAGCTTGAGCCGGTCTTGACCATCTGCATGAGCCGCGCGCCGCCCGGCGTCTTCAAAGTGACTTTCGCGCCGATGCCGTCGCGGTTTGATTTCGTGCCGACGGTGCGGATTCTGATCAGATCATTTTGGTTCGCGTTGTCGTTGCGCAACAGGCGCGCCGCGCCGTTGTTGACGGTGAGCAGCAGATCGAGGTCGCCGTCGTTGTCCATGTCGCCGTAGGCCGCGCCGCGCCCGACGATGGCGCGTTGCAGAGCGCGCCCGAGCCTGCCCGTCACCTCTTCGAATCTCTTTTTGCCTTTGTTGCGAAAGAGGTGCGGGGGCTGCGCGTATTTAACGTTCGGCTGTACGACGGCGATGTCGTCGGAGACGTGGCCGTTGGCTGCGAAGATGTCGAGCAGGCCGTCGAGGTCGAAGTCGAAGAAGAAGGTGGCGAAGGTGAGGGATTGCGCGGACATTTTCCCGATGCCGGAGGTCGGCGCATCGTCTGTAAAGAGGCCGCTGCCGTCGTTGCGGTAGAGCGCCATGCTTTCGTTTGTGAAGTTGCCGATGATTAAACTTTGCCTGCCCGAATTGTCGTAATCGCCCGCATCCACGCCCATCCCCGCGCGCGGCGTCCCGGCTTCGCTGAACGCGACGCCCGCCACGATTCCTTCATCCGTGAAAGTTCCGTTGCCGTTGTTTTTATAGAGCTTGTTCGGTTCGGTGTCGTTGGCGACGAAGAGATCAATCGCGCCGTTGTTGTCGTAATCAACGAGCGCGACGCCGAGAGCCTTGCTCGTCGGGTCGAAGAGTCCGGCGCGCTGCGTCGTGTTCTCGAACGTGCCGTCGCCCCGGTTGCGATAGAGCGTCGGGCTTTGCCCCTTGTAAACCTGCGGGGTGCAATAAGACTTGTTCTTGTTGTCGAGCGAGCAATGAGCATCACGCTCGACAGACCATTCGACGTAGTTGCAGACGTAGAGGTCCAGTTTGCCGTCGCGGTCGTAATCGAACCACGCGGCGCTCGTCGAAAAGCCGGGGTCCGCGACGCCTGCTTTCGCGGAGACCTCCGCGAACTTACCCGTGCCGAGGTTGCGGAACAAACGGTTCGCGCCGACGCATGTGACGTAGATATCTATGTTGCCGTCAGAGTCGTAATCGGCGGCGGCGACGCCGAGGCCGTACATCTCTACGGCGAGACCCGCCTGTCCGGTCACGTCCGTAAAAGTGCCGTCCTTGTTGTTGTGATAAAGGGCGGAAAAAGTTTTGCGGCCTTTGGTCTCCGGCCAGCTTGCAGAGTTGACGAGGAAGATGTCCTGCCAGCCGTCGTTGTCATAATCGAGAAACGCGCCGCCCGCGCCGATGGTCTCCGGCAGATACTTTTTGCCCGTCGCGCCGCTGTTGTGTTTGAAACGAATCCCGGCGGGCGCGCTCACGTCTGTAAACTCTATGTTGCCGGACGGGCGCGGCAACGCAGTGGGCGAAGGCGTAGGCGTCGCGGCGTGCGCCAACTGTCCGGCGTCGGTGGGCGCATTGCTGCCGGAGGCGTTTGCGGGAGCGGGGTTGTCGGTCTTGCAGCCCGTCAAGAAAGCGACGAGCAAGAGCAGCAGACAAGTGTCAAGCCGAAGGTTACGCAACATGCTTTAAGACCTTAGAGAAAAAAGATAGAGAAAGAAGATCAGGGATCACTTTTGCGTGTAACTTTTTCAAGCTGTGGTCGGGCTTGCGAGGTCTGTCATTTTGCTGCCGGCCTGACGGCGCGACAACAGATAAATCTCGATCAAATTTGCCGCCGGCCCTACGAGGAACAGCGCGTAGTAGGGCGCGTGCACGCTCTCGGCCAGACGCAGGACCGTTTCGATGAGCGCGACCGAGAAGGCGACGGCGATCTGCCCGGCCTTCGAATGCACGGTCGTCTTCGGGTCGGTGATCATGAAGAAGATGAAGAGTTGATACATCGGCCCCGTGATCGGCGCGACCTCGGCCTGCCATGTGTGGCCCGTGATCCAACTGCGTGCGAAGGCGAAGAGGATAAACGAGGCGACGTAAGTAAAGGTGATGTGGAAGCGTCGCAGGCGATAGATGATGACAGAGCCGAGCGTCCAGATGGTGAGCATCGGCCAGATGTTGTTGCCCCATTGAATGCTGAGGCTGGCGACCG
>WUUC01200897.1_pt1 | contig 23207 bp, 33 predicted proteins | sample 6278441 | NCBI WGS metagenome assembly WUUC01 (sample SAMN13675441, study PRJNA597444) | soil metagenome | isolation source: soil | place: USA: Washington | collected 2017-10
ACGACTTTTACAAATTGTTACAATTAGGATTCGTTGCCTTGTCTTTCCAAGCTAGCCTAGGATGGATTCCAAGCTAGCTCAGAAAGCCTCAGGCAGGATTAGGCAGCCTGTTGCTCGTTGCTGTCTTCCGTTTCGCCCTCCATCAAATCGACTTCGAGAGTAGCATTCTGGATGCTTTCGTTGAGTTCCGCGATCTTGGGTTGAAAGCGCGCTCCTTTCTCCGGGCTCAACTGGCCGACCCAACGCTGTGCATAATGCGTAATCGCGTTTAGGCTCTTATCGCTTGCCGTCCCGAGAACCTTGGAAGAATTCCAAAAGAGATCGCTAATGACAGCGATGACTGCTTCCTTCTTATCCAGACTACGAAGGTAGTTTTCGAAATCCGCTCGTGCTTCCCTACGAAGCGCCAATGCTGCTCCAGTCCTAGCACTCTCTGCGGTAAGCGCGTCGAAATCATCCGCCAGCATCATACCAGGCTTCAGGTTGCCTTTGTCGAACTTGTTGCGACTCTTAACGGATACCTTGTCTTGGATCGCATCCATCAACCATTGGAACTTACTATCATCATAGACAGGAAGGCCGTTGTCGTATTGCAACTCGCCCTTGTCGTCTTTGGCTTGTGCAGCATTAATACCAAAGTCACTTAGAATAGGACAAGGAACCATTACCTTGCCTACTTCCTTACGTTCGCCCTTTTTCGCTCCAGGCGTCTTAACGGTTTCATTCAGCACTAGCTCGAAACGGTTGCGGAAAGCCATTCTATTTCTCCTGAAAGTTAACCTGCTTAGGCTGCCAGCGCAAAATTGCGACTGGTAAGGATAAGACCGGCCTCCGGCAAATTAGTTCCCTCGATTTTCTCTTTCCTGCTTCGCGTTCTCAGGATGCTACGTATTCTCAGGATTTCAAGCCTTGCCAGGATTCAGCTTCGCCAGGATTCCTGCGCAGTAGACTTCGCTCGCTTCGCGGAACTTGCCACGCAATAGACTGTCCAACAAGTAGACTGCGATTCTAAGCGACTGCGATCCTAAGCCTATTAATGTTAGACAATCCCAAGCAGGAAAGGTTCCCTTGAAATTGTAACAAATTGTAACAAAGGTTTTCTTACGGTAGATTAGGATTAATTGGTAGATTAGGATTCGACTCAATAGGAAATCTGCCGAACTTTCGGCAACCGGGCCTACCTCGATTTCTCGCCTACCTCACGTAACCCTTTGATTTAGAACGCGATTACCGGATTTCTCGATTCCAACCAAAAACAGGCCCTCCCCTCCGAGACGATCGGTAAAGTTTACCACTATCTTTCCTGCTTACCTTATTAGGATATGAACCCTATTAGGATAGAGAGTGTGGAATAGGATAATATTATATCCCCTTTATATAAAAAATTAATTGGGGGGATTATTTTATGTATGCATAGAAGGAAACTTCCTACTTCCTCTGCTCATCATCTCCACGGGAAGTAGGAAAGCAGTAGATAATGATAATGGTAGATAGGATACAGGCAGGCCCATCGGTAAGAGTTACAGGTCGATGGGACCGGCCCTCTCCGGGCGAAAATCGAGAAATCGAGAAATCCGCTTACGAATCAACGACTTAGCTGCGGTAGGCCAGCAATCCGAGCCATCCGGCCCAACTGGTCGGGAACTTTTCCCCATTTGGACCCTCTAATCCTAGTTAGGACAAATTCCATCCACATTAAATAGACAGATTCCGAATCCGCTAACGCGATCCTAAAGGCAAATTCAATGAACCGCATAATTCAAATCCAAGCGCGCAATAGGAAAACAGGCGAAGTAGAAAGCCTCTCAATAGAAGGCAATGAGGAACTGCCAGACTTTCTCCATTGCTTCCTGGCAGCGAGCAGTAAAATCGACCCTAATACGCCAGCTTATATGGAACTCAAACCAACCAAGCAAACCTATGGCGAAGCCTTTGGCGTAAGTAACCAATGGGACTCGCTTTCCGTTCAATTTACAGACATAAAACAGCCGGAAGAAAAACGAGAAATTAGAAAGCTAAATGGAGTGCATCATCATACGCAGCACGCAGCCTGCGGCATAGTGCTATTGGCAAGTGAAGTGGCAGTAACTTGCAAGGAAAGCGGAATCAGTTTCTCCGTTAGGATGCAAAGTACTTATAAGACCAATCTAGAATGGCTCCATCCTTTCTCCATCGCAAGCAACGTCGCCATAGAATTACGGAAATGCAAAGCGCATGGTTTCTTCCCACATCAACGATTCTCTAAGAATGAAATAAGCGGCATGCTAATCACTCTGCTAAGAAGCAAAGGCTTGCTTAAAGCTAAGGATTTCGTTCAAGCCAATCTCTATCTCATGCAAGCCAGCAATGCTACGCTTTCTCTTCTTCTAGACTATGTAAGCTCGATTAATAGCACGGTCGGAATGCCCTCAATCAGCCTTTTTGATCTCCGTATAGCAAGCCAAGCGCATGATTGGATTCTAGGTGAGAATAGTGGAAAGCCACATGCGGAAGTCCATTTGCTTAATTGGAAACGTGACGCAGAGGCAGCAGCGGCAGCATTCAGCAGAAGCAAGCGCGTAGCAAGTAGCGAATGGCAAGCAAAACCTAAAAGCGTTAAAGTCTTTACTGATCCCACAGCAAGACAAGGCAAGGAACTCGCACTAGATAAGGTGGAAGTACGGCGTCTCGCTAGAGTGCTTAAGGCTCGCTACGCAACGAATCCTGAATTCAGCAGGAAACTTACGCTTCTAGGCAATGCAATCCTTACTTTTCCTAGCATGGCAGCAGAACGCCGTAAGGAAATCGCCAAACAGATTAAGGCTTCCTTTCCTGATAGTGAAGCTAACCTAATCGCACAATTCATTTCTCTAGCCAAGACGGATAAGATAGAGGAAGATTTGCTAGGCTTCGCAAGTGAAATGGAAGCAGGAAAGCCGAGACAGAAAGTGGATCTTCTTTCGTTAATTAAGAAAGCCTAAGCATGAAATTCTATCGAATCCACCTAAAGCATTATGGCGAAACCGTAGAATTTCAATGGACAAGAACGCGAAGCCATGCCTATGTTTTAGCCAATAGCTTTATTGCTGAACATCAAGACAGAACAGCAGATATACGACAAGTTAAGATTGATACCAGCATGAAAGGAATGCTGGCTTTTCTCAAACAGTATGCAAACGGAACGGAGGAATAGCGGAAAGTGAAAGTCTACGAAATAATCCAACTAATCGAAGTCATGCGAACCAGTAGCATTCAAGCGGAAAGCCTACAGGAAGCGGAAGACAAAGCTAGAAAGCAATTTAATACAACAATAGGCTTGATGCGTAAGAAGTTTCCAGAGCTTTTCTACGGAAACATCCAAACCAGCACTCCGAACCCGAATGGAAATGGAGATAGGAACTAAAATGCAAATCAGAAATGATATGCGCCGGGCACGTAGAGTTATGCGTAGTACAATTAATTACATGCTTACCGTAATTCCAAGACTGCAAGCCACTGACGTTGTTCCTGAACCTTATTCAAATTATAAGACAGCCAAAAAGCAAATGATGCGGCCAAGATTTATGCGTCGTTACATGCGAATCGAATCCAAGGCATCGGGAGAATAGATATGCCACATACCACGACTAGTATACAAGTAAATGATGAAAAAAGAACAAAGACTTTCGGTGAACTTCAAATAGGAGATTGGTTTCAAGCAAACAATCACATTTTTATAAGGGTTGCATTGCTCGCAAACGCTACAGGTGAAACCAATGCAATCTGTGTAGGTACAGCAAGCCATTTCTTTTTCGACACTAAAGAACCAGTAAGACCAATTAAGCAAGTAAATATTTCAGTTGAGTGGATTTAAGGAAACCATCATGCCAACCGTAAGCAAACCAATAGCACGTCAACTAGCACGCAATAATGGCTGGTTTGAAGGGGATCGGATGCAAGTAATTAAGATCGTGGAATATGAAAATGCTTTCGACGGCAAACTAGCTTACGGCCTAATCTATGAGGGAATGCCACTAGATGCCTATAGCGAAACCTATTACGTACGGAATCCTAGAATCTATTGGGAAGTAAGCCAAGGACCGAAGGAACTTCCATAAGGCAGGGAGAAAAATCAAGTGAATGATACTGCAATTAAACCACGAGTTAATCTCCTAGCCAACATTCCAATGAATGATAAGCAAAGGCTTCAGCTTATCCATCAATTCATTAGGAAAAATAGGCCACAGTTAGAGCTAATTAAGCAGATTCATGCGGCGGATGCAATGCTTCCACTATGGAAAGCAAATCCGACGCTAGCCATTCATGAAATTTGGGACAGGTATCAGAATCCAATTCAAGATTCTGAAAAGAAAGAATTAGGAATAGCATTAGACGTTTGGCTAAAAGAGCAGAGGGAAAAGAAAACGGAAGCAGAAGAAGGCCATCAAGAACCTGTCATTACTTTCCTTTCTCCAGTCCTAGAAGAAGAAGAGGAAGAAAAGCCACATGAAACCTTTAGCCTTGATATCGAACTCAACGCAAGACAACAGCTGGCAGTGGATTTCGCTAAGGCAGGAAAAAGCTTTGTTCTTACTGGAGCGGCAGGAACAGGTAAGACCACAGCGGAGAGATGGATAGTTAAGGCACTATTGGAAAGGGGCGGATTAGGAATTCATGCCTTTAAGGATCGCCGAACGGGAATCAAACATAAAGCTCCGGGAATCGCTGTAGTTTCTTTTACTAATAAAGCAGCAAACACAAGCCGCAAAGCCATTCATATGGATCCTTGGCTTGCTGAAGAAGTCCCATTTAATATTACCACTATTCATAATCTCCTTGAATTCATGCCAGTCTTCTTCGATAGACCAGACGGCACTAAAGGAATGGTTTTTGAACCGCAACGTAATCGCTATAATCCATTAGATATTAAGGTGCTAATTGTTGAGGAAGCATCCAATGTTGGAGCCTTGGATCTTTATCAGTTGTTGTATGATGCTATTCGTCCTAACACTACTCTCATTTTCGTCGGAGATATTAACCAACTTCCTCCGATATTTAGTCCTCCTATTCTTAGCTATGCTCTTAATCAGCTTCCCGTGGTGGAATTGGTTGACATATACAGACAAGCGCAGGATTCTCCTATCATTTCCAATGCTCATAGGATTCTAGCAGGAAAGCCATTAGAAGAACGAAGGCCGCACTTCGCGCACATCAGTGGAAAGAAATTGGCTAAATCTCCAGGAGCAGCTTCTTGCACTCAACAGCTAGTTAAGCATCTAAAGCAAGCGATCGATAAAATTGAAGATGGAGAAAGCATCTACGATCCGGACCAAGACATTATTCTTAGCCCTTATAATAAGGGCGAATGCGGAACAATTGAGATCAACAATCATATCGCACAATTTCTAGGACTGAGAAGAAAAGCGGAAGTTTGGGAAGTAATCGCAGGATTGAACCGACACTATCTAGCCGTAGGAGATCGAGTTTTCTTTATGAAACGGGAAGCCATCATCACTAAGATCAGCCTAAATGGCGGCTATATGGGAAGGACTCCTAAGCCACAAGGAATGGATCTTACTAGGTGGGGAATGCGAGTTAAGATAGATGGGCAAAACGAAACAGAAGGCGGCGATGAAAAGGATTTCGAATTAGAAATCCAAGGCTATGAAAACATGAACATCGATGATATCCCTGACGGTGAGATCGGAAGAAAGCAAGCAAGCAGCCACATCATAGATCTCGAATACGTTGATAGTGAAATGAAAGACACACTGAGCACGGCAGGAGAATTTAGCCAAGCGTATTTCGGACTAGGATATGCTCTTACCGTTCATAAAGCGCAAGGCAGTGAATGGCGAAAAGTTTTTATCTTGATTCATAAAAGCCAAATAGCGCATCTCAATAGGGAAATGCTATATACTGCGGTAACTAGAGCACGGACCCATTGCATGATAGTGGATTTCAGTGATATTGTTGATAAAGTGATAAGTCAGCAGCGGATTAAAGGAAATAGCGTGGAAGAAAAAATCGCTTTCTTTAATAGTGAAATTAGCCTGAAAGAACCGATAAGGGTGCTGAAAGATTAGGAGAAATGAAATGAGCCAAACCGCTATAATTAAAACAGAATTTAATGTTGCAATAACTGTTCGATGTAATATTCATAATGAAACACTGGAGATAAATAGACACCAAGGTAAAACTGAACTTTCTACCATACTTGCCGTGAATCCATGTCCAGCCTGTTTAATAGCTGCAAGGAATTCAACTAACGAATTTGAATGCAAAATTGGACCTAATAGAAAACATTTCTTTTTCGACAACACCAATTGCTGTGTCTATTGTAAAAAGGTGATAGAAAATGGAAACGCAACGAACACGCTGGCGGAAAAGTAGGATAAGCAATCTTGGAGACGCATTAGTCTATAGCGTTTCAGCTTACGGACTTCTTTTCTTCCTAATTGAATGGATCTTTAGGGAACTTATATTCAAATGAAAAGCCAAGCACGCCTAATTGCCATGATTCTTTATCTTAAAAGACAACCTAATATGTATTTTAACTATTGTGAGGATTTCGAATTAGTCTATAATTGGCTTAAGGAAGAAGATGGAACGGCGGAAACTGAATCCTATCGTGAATTCCTACCGGACCTTTGTGGAAATTGTCTTGAAATTTTTCCCTATACTCGAGCAGGAAGGGTAAGGGAAAAATGTGGATGGTGCAATAGGTTCGGAACAGATAAACCTTTCCTTAAACTCGAATTCTATTGGGCCTTCAAGCTTTCGGAGATTCTAAATTGCAGTGAAAGTGTATTAGAATCCTACACAGCCGAAGCGATTAGTAGGATTCGTTATGCAGAAGGAAAATTCGTAAGTGGTATGAAATTCTAAGAAGGAAAAAAGAGTGCAAATCGTAATCAACAGTAGCGAAAAGACTCCAGCTCTTATCGAAAACGTGAAGCCTGGAGAAATCTTCCAATACTTAGACGATTATCTAATCAAAACCAATAGTGATACTGTAGAAGGACCACATTGCGTAAGAATGAAAGACGGAAGAATGAAACTAGTTCCACTTGCCACGACAGTTAGGAAAGTCATGGCAACACTCTACGTCTTTACACCGTAGGAAAGGAAAGACCATGCTACTAGAACCCGAAGAAAAGCAACGTTTCATACAATATTGCATGCTTGAAGCAGAAAGCCATGAAGGTCTCGCAAGACAAATGGAAAAGATAAATGTATCAAAAGCATTGATTAAGCATAGAAAACTCTTAGCAGCATGTTATAGAGTTGTTGCTAAGGATCTTTCCTCTTTGGAAAGAATGTAAATTAGTAAAGGAGAAATAGGATGAACGGCGGAAAAGATCCGCTTCTAGCGGAATTGGAAAGAGATTTAGGAATTCAAGAAATTGAAGAAAAGCCGAAAGCTGCCGAAGTCACTGGCAGCAGTGATAGGACTTTTCATGATCTCTATAGCGAACTCCTATCTAAGGGAGAAATCATCGTAATCATTAATGGAGAAGATGAGACGAGAGTAAGAGAGAATCTAAGTGTCGTGAAAGCCAAGCATATGGCGAAACTGAAAGACAATAAGATTCCAGTGGAACCTAAGAAGCTGCAATTCATTCGGCATGAAGGAGACATTGGGCTTCCTAAGGGCCAAATCAAACTGACGATCCTTCTGGCGGAACCGAAAAGAATTAAGATTCACAAGATTATCGTTCCAACGGATTAGGAGAATCATGAATCTTTTTGCTGCCGATAAGTGGCATCAAGGATGTGGCGGGCAAATTAAAGAGGCATGGAGGACAGGAGCAATTTATAAAAATATAACCTACTATTGCCTTAAGTGCGGTAACGAAGTTCCAGTGAAAGATTTTACCTACGAAAGACCAGAGGAGAATCAAGATGGAAACCCAAACAAACCAAATCCATAGCAGCATGAACACGGCTCAAATCAAAGACATGATCGATCAACTAGGAATGACGGAGAACGGAGAGAAACTAAAAAGCGCAATGGATAGACTGAAGATTGCGCTTCTAGAGAATCCTGATGCGGTAGCTCTTATGGCGCCAGAAGATATAGGAGAGGCGGTAAGGAATCTTCGGCGTCTTACGGGCCAGCTTATAGCAAACGAGAGTGTGAATAAGAAAACTGGAAGCACTACTAAGATTAAAGTAACTAAGGAACTTATTGATAGTGTAGAAGATGATCTATTTGACGGAAAATAAGGAAGGAGAAACATGAAAATCGCCATTCTTTGGAACGACGCTAAAGAAACTGTGCATGATATTTTGGATTATTATGTGGATTCCAGCTTTCTCATTCTCTATGAACATCCTGATAAGAAAGTCTATTTGAAAATAGACAGCCTTGCTCGCTTTACCGTTCGTGGATTAGAAATAGAAGATGAGATAGAAGATAAATTGGAAACAATTCGAGAAAACAGCAAAGATTAGGAAAAGAAAATGGCAATGCCAGTCAAGGCACGGCGAGACTATACTACACACCCCTATAGATTAAGCGATAGCAGTATGAACACGCTCCTAAGTTGCGAACGGCGTTTTCAATTGGATAGAATGCTAGTAAACGCAGAAGCAAGTGTACGAAGCAGCAGCAGCACGCCGGAAACTGTTAGAGGCCAAGCCTATGGAACTGGAATCCAATCTTATCTGCTACATGGAGATATGGAAAGAGCTCTCTTTGATTGCTGGCTAGCCTATGTGCCTCAATTAGAAGATCCACCTAAGACCTTCCAAGCTAGGACGCTCAATAATCTCCTTCAATCCAAAAGCACTCTTGATGGAATTAGGAACCGTTATGAAGTTGCCATTTTTCATGGAGAACCAGCTATCGAACTTTCCTTCCGTCTGAATCTCGATGAAAGATGGTACTATGTAGGTTACATTGATGCAGTGCTAAGAGAAAAAGCCACTGGCATTTATGGAGTCTTTGAATGTAAGACCACCGCTATGTGGCTAAAAGATCTGACGCCTCTCTATCGCTATAGCGGACAGGCATTAGGCTATAGCATCATTCTAGATCAAATAGCAGGACAAGATCAAAGCAGTTTTCAAACTCCCTATCTAGTTTGTCGGGATTTAAGAGAAAGTTTCATTCCTGAGATTTTCCTTTTTCCTTTCCAGTGGAATCTGATGGATCGTCTGAAATGGTTCTTCACACTTCGCCTTGATGTGGAAAGGCTTAATACGATGGATCGCTTTGATCTCTTTCCTCAAAGAAAAGAGGGTTGTTTAAAATACAATAAAGTCTGTCCACACTTTGGAACCTGCCAGATGACAGGAAGCGATAGAAAGCGAGAGATTCCGGAAGATAAAAATGAATACCAATTTACGTATCAATTAGATGAGGTGATAAAAGATCATGTCGAACGGATCGGATAAAGAAGGCAAAGCCAACGAATCGGATAAGGAATTGCATGAAATTCAGAAATTCCTAAATGAAGAATTCACTCCTTCCCTAAATCGTCTTGCGGCACTAAGAGATAAAATCTTTACCGAAAATAAAGAAAGCAACTGTAGTATCACTTTGGTTTCCATAGGTGGAAAAATCGCTTGTCATGTAGAAGGATGGGATAGCGAAAGGATTATGCAGATAGCAGAAAACGCACCAATCTACGTAACCATGTTCGCAATATATAAAGCCCAGGCAGTAGAAAGTGCCAAAGCAGAGCAAGCTTTCATGAATGCAAGTGATATTAAACCGCACTGAGGAAGAACCATGTCACGTAAAAAGTTTACCATAGGTGTTTGTGTAGCTTATATAAGAGGCTATCCTCAGAAAATTGGAAGAGCATACGAAAACGAAGAAGGAGAAATTTCATTCAAACTTGAAACAATTCCAGCATATGGTTGGGAAGGTTGGATTAATGTATTTCAAGATGATGATGGATCACCATTGCCAAGAGAATCTATTCCTAACGAGGAAGAAAGCCAATGAGCGGAGGAAAACCAGCAATCCAAGAAACGAAAGGCCAAAGGGTTAAGAGAATGAGCAGTGACGTTCTTATGTTCTTTCTCACACCAATTTGGATTCCAATAGCATGCTTAATCATAATGGCCTATTGGATTAATGATTTTCTAATGAAAGGAAAAGAAGATGCTGAAAAGCGCTGAAATTGCCGATCCAATTAGTTGCTTCAATCGAGCCAAAGATAATGAAATGCTTTTTATTCTACTTGAAAGAGACCCAGCAGCAATTGCTACTATTGAATTCTGGATAAAGGAAAGAATAAGGATTGGAAAGAATCAGGTAACGGATAAGCAAATTATGGAAGCAAAAGCATGTGCCTATTTAATGAAAGCTTTTAAGGAAAATGAAAAAGGAGATGGGAAATGAGCAAAGATTGGCAGAAAGAGCAACTCGCTTTCATGGAAGCTTGTGGGCAAAACGTTTTCAAGCTGAATGATTGGCTAAATCAGCAGAGACCGGAAAAACGCCAAGCGATGCTCGATGCAATTCTTCTCTACAGTAATCTAATCTACGAAGAAACTAGTAAAGAATTGCTTGGCGCTATGGATAGAATAACACAACATATGGGAGATCATAAAGACGAAGCCTTTTGGATTCCAAGCGACTCGGAAGAATTAGCAGAAATTTTCGACGGATGTATCGACAGTATCTATGTGATTCTAGGACTGATGAACTGCTTTGGATTTCCTGCTCCTGAAGGATGGGAAGAAGTTCAAAAAGCCAACATGGCGAAAAGGCAAGCGCATGGAAAAGTGGAGAGGCGGGAAGATGGAAAGATTCTCAAGCCGGAAGGCTGGCAAGAACCTAATATGATAGGAATCTTGGACGATCAACTAGCACGAGACCATAGGGAAGCTGAACCTTGGCAAGCCAAGATGGCCCAAGCTCTAGTCCGAATGAACAGCCTAACCAGAAACACGGAAAAAATTGATATGGCAATTAAAGACTACGATATTCCGGAACTCATCCGATTAAACGATCTTATAATGAATGAGAAACTTGCTTTTGGAAATGCAATCAGTGAAGCACTAATGGATCGGACAAAAAGGAATCCTGATGGAGCTAACTAAACTAGCCGAAGCAATCCATAAGCTCGGACGACCAAAGCATGGATTCAGCCTTCTTATCTATGGTCCTCCTAAGGTAGGAAAGACTCGCCTAGCTGCTACGATAGCGAAAGTGCCGCAGATTAATAGGGTCTATCTAATTGACATTGAAAACGGCCATGAAACCGTAGTAACTATGCTCAAGCTAGGACTCTTTACTGAGGAAGAAGCAAAGAAGATTGATATAATTAATTGCCAAGACACTCCAGATAGGCCCATAGGGGGCGAAACGGTTCTTAAACTCTTAACAATAGGAAAGCCGCAGTTGGTGTGCCATGAACACGGACGAGTTAGTTGCGGAACGAAAGAATGCCAGGCTCTCGGAGCTAATGGAAGCACAGCATTTAACATCAATGATCTCGGTCACAATGACGTTGTTATTATCGACAGTGGGACTGCTCTTACTAACAGTATTCTCAACTATCATCTACGTGGAAAAGACCGTGATTATAAGCCTGGTTGGGATGAATTTGGTCCTCTTGCTAGGGATCTTTCTAACATCCTTACGATTGTCCAGGCTTGCAAAACAAATTTCATCGTGGTTACTCACACCTTGGTAATCGATAAGCCGGTTACGCTAATAGATAAGAATGGCAAGACCATTCAGACCACTATTGAGGAAACCTATCCTCTTATCGGAACTAAGAATTTTTCCTTGAATTCCGCTAAGTACTTCAGTCACGTAGCATATCTTCAGATGGAATCTGGTCAACACAAAGGAGGTAGCGCAACTAACTATAGATATAAGACGATTACAGGAAGTAGAGGCGGATGGCAATTGGAAAAAAGCCCAAAGCTAAATCTCGCCTTAATTTTTGATGAACTCTATAAGGTGAATCCAACGGAAGAAGATAGTGAAACCACTACAAGTAATGGCAGTACAGCAAAGTAGATTTAGTACATCAATCATTATTTGGAGCACTGAGATGAGTGAAGCAGAAGTTGGAACCTACGACCAAAGCTTGATGGGAATGGAAGACCTGGAAAGCATGGATTTCTCAGAATTGGAAGAGAATCCTGGCTTTGTGACTCCTCCCGCAGGAACCTATCACTTCCTTCTCGATAAAGTCGATATTAAGAGTCGGAATAATCGTAAAGGAGAAATGACTCGTAACATCAACCATATCTATAAGATTCTGGATACGGTGGAATTGGCAAACAGCAATGAGAAGCCACCGGCCAATATGAGTCTCTGTAGTGAAAGGTGGCAAACAACAAGGGAAGGACTTTCCTACTGGAAACCGAAAGCTAAAGCCATTCTCGGACCAGATAATGAAGTCATAGGTATGAAAGTTGGCGACATTATTAGGGTTCTGAATGATGGCGGATTTACTTTTCTTGGAAAGGTAAGTCAGAGGACCAGTAAGGGAGATGATGGAAAAGAGTATGTCAATATAAATATCACCGTGATTGAAAGAGGCCAAGAACTTCCGCCAGATGCGGAACTCTAGGCTTAGTAAGCACGCAAGTAGGAGAAGGATGCCAAGGCGGGGAAAGAATCCTGCCTTGGCTTTTAGCTTTTAAGGAGGAAGGAAATGGCAGAAGAGAGTAATGTAGTGGATATACCATTCTTTCTACGTAACAAAATAAGTGAACAAAATGAAGAAACTATTGGTGCTTTAGAAAACGAAGAACTGCAAAAGCGAATGGCTAAACAGGCTGCTGAAATTGCAAATATCGCTAACACAATTAAGCACAAAAGATGGGCTAATTTATATTGCGCTGAGGACATTGCGATAATTTTGATGGCAGTAGAATTACAGAATCTTAGAAGCGGCACTAGTGTTAGAGACCCTTATCTTAGTCTACTTAATCACACCGTTCGCCTACTAAGTGCGAGGACCTATGACGAATGAAAGTTCTCATAAACTACCAAAAAGAGGAGAAGGCATATCTTCCTATCGTTGGAGGAATGCTAAAAGAATCTGGCCATACGGTAGTTACAAGCCCCAACAGTCTAAAGATAGAGCATCTAGTAGAACTTCAAAAGAAATTAGAAATTAAAGCACTGGTTCTTGCCAATGAAGAAACGCTTTGGAATCTAACCAACGGGCATGATAGAAAGAAAATCACACTGGATAGTTTTAGAGGAAGCGTTCTACAGTATCAGCCTAAGGTTCTCGTAGTAAATTCTCTCGCTCATATAAGAACCGTAAAGTATGGAAGATGGCTTCTTTCACGCGATTTAGAAAAACTAGGAAAGCTAGATGAGCAAATTACCATTCCCACCTATGACTTACTTGAAACTGAGGCGCAGTTTCTCATCGCCTTTAACATCCTTCGATCTTGTCTCATCATCTCCATTGACATCGAAACGGATCAACATGCTAGAATTACATGTGTGTCTTATACTGGACTCAAAGGAGATGGTCGAGATACTTATTCCTGTCTCATCCCTTTCTTCGATTTTGGAGAACCTCATTGGGCAGATAATAAAGATTGGGAACGAGCAATTTACTATATGCGGAGTTTTAATCGACTCGAAAACGCTAAGCTCATGTTCAATGCTGGGTATGATGCCTCGTATTTCATTAGAGATCGAGCCGAACCAAGAAATCTAATACTAGATGGAATGGGAATAGCGCACAGTTGCTGGAGTGAACTTCCTAAAGACCTTGCTTTTTGGTGCAGTCTTTGGGATCCTTCCTATATTCAATGGAAACATGAAGCAGATTTAGCTAGGAAAAGAAATGATATACGGACCTACTGGTATTACTGTGTTAAAGATAGCTTCAACACACTTAAGACTCTACTTCTATGTTACCCTAACGCGCCAGAATGGATGGTGCGAAATTATCAAATTAAATTCAAACTCACCTATCCGTGTCTCTACTGTGCTTTTGAAGGAATCAAGGTCAACGCTGAAAAGAAAACGGAACTTGCAGAACAGGCTAAAAGGAAACTTGAGGAAGCACGGCATAATTTGCAGACCATGGCAGCGGACCCAAAATTCAATCCAGGAAGCTGGCAGCAAATCGCAAAACTTATATATAAAATTCTTGGTGCCAGCCCAACTCGTCACGGCGAATCAACGAACGTCAAGGTTCTCAATCAAGTGGCAGAACAGCATCCACTTTTCGCAAGGTTCATAGATCAAATTATAGAATACAGGAAGGAGGCAAAGGCTTATGGAACTTATTTTACTTTTGACGAACTCAACGGCCGATTGCTCTATAATATTGGACCCTTTGGAACTGACACGGGCAGAATGTCTAGTACAGGAAGCAATTTCCACGTTGGAACTCAAGTACAAAACATACCAATCTATGCCAAAGGAATGCTTGAGGCTGATCCCGGATATACTCTCTTTGAGCCCGATAACTCGAAAGCCGAAGCAAGAATCGTTGCTGAAATATCACGCTGTTTGGCATTGCAATCTGCCCTCAGAAATCCTGAGAAAGACTTTTATAAACAACTTGGCACAATCTTTTTTGGAATACCCTACGATGAGGTCTCTAAAGAGCTTCGAGATAAAGTACTTAAACGTATAGTTCACGGCACCAATTATATGATGGGAACGGATACGTTTATAGACAATGCAGCACCAGCACAGATAAGGGAGGGAGCAAGACTATTAGGAACGAAACTAAGTAAGAAGTATACGATGAAAGATTTTGTTGAATATCTTATAGGACTCTATCATAGAAAGTTTCCGGAAGTAAGCAAACATTATGTAGAATTGCAGAACGAAATTAATCTGAGCCACACTCACACCAGTGTCTTAGGATATACTAGATATTTCTTCGGAGATATTATCAATGATCATAACATACTACGTGGAGCGGTAGCACATGAGCCACAGAATCTAAACGTAGACATTCTTAATATTGGCTTTTGGAAAGTCTATCAACTGGTTCTGCAAAGCAAAGGTGAAGTAAGACTGAAAGCTCAAATTCACGACAGCATTTTAACGCAGATACGGACAAATAAACTAGATTTCTATAGACCAATAATTCTGGAATTGATGCGTAATCCAGTAACTATTCACGGTCGAGAGTTCACCATTCCAGTAGAGGAGAAAAGCGGACCCAACTTTGCTGAACTCAAGTAGGAAAGGGCCGCTATGGGTGAAGCTCATAACATAGTACCTTTAGTAGCCAGAGAGGATTTCTTTTCCATCTATTTTTCTTTTATAGGAAAGACTGAATCACCTAGGATCTACAATCGTTGGATGGCAATCTCTATGGTAGGAGCTCTTCTTTCTCGGCAGACTTGGATTCCATTCGGCCATAGTACAATCTATCCGAACCAGTATATATGGCTAGTTGGAGTTCCAGGAGCTAGGAAGGGAACAGCAATAGGACCAATCAAAAACTTACTGCGAAGTCTGAAGTATGAAAAGACCAGTCCACAACGGATAAGCCCTGAGATGTTCCTAGCTCAACTTCAAAGAATCAACACTCCTAAAAATATTCAGCTTCTAAACGAGATTGAGATTGAAGAAATGGAATTCAATTCGCCGTGCGAAATGTACGTGATAAGTGATGAACTAGCCGATTTCATACGGGGCAATACGGATTTTGTAAAAGTCATTACCAATCTCTATGATTGTCTTCCTTTCTACGATCACCCTAAGCTGCATGGCAAAAGTGTCTACGTGCATGAACCAACCCTAAACATCACTGGCGGCATTACTCCGGAAGATATTACGCTAAGTGTTCCACCGGAAACTATGGGCCAAGGCTTTTTCTCTCGTCTCATTCTAGTTTATAGTGAACCAACAACGATTAGGATTACGATTCCGGAAGCGCCAAGTAATGAAGCCATGGCTAGAATGGTGGAAAGATTGAAGGCCATCATGCAGCATGTAAAAGGTCCGATGGAAATTCCTTCCGAAAGCCATGAACTCCTAACTACTATCTATAATCGATTTCCAGGAATCAACTCTGCCAATTTCCAACACTATAACTCTCGACGTTTCACTCATCTCCTGAAACTCAGTATCGTTATGGCGGCAATGGATATAAAGACCAGGATTCTACCCGAACACGTTCTTCAAGCCAACACGATTCTGCATAGTGCTGAAACTAGGATGCCAAAAGCATTAGGAGAATTCGGTCGAGCAAGACATGCCAGTATAACTCATAAAATAGTTGAAGTGCTTAAGGCAAGTCCAAAGCCACTGGCTCTAAAGGATCTTTGGTTTCACGTAGTGAATGATTTGAATAAATTGGAGGACCTAATAACGATTATCAAGGGCCTTGAATACGCGGAAAAGATTCAACGAATTACAATTGATGGCCGAACCGGATTTCTACCGCTGCATAAAGAAGATAGTAAGTGGTATAAAGGACTGGTAGTAGAAGATGAAGGCTTTCTCTTTCCTGAAGAAAGCATAGCATGATGGAAACGCAGGCATGATAGAGCTTTTGTTCTTTAGTTGGCTTCCGTTCTTTTTTCTAGCTCTAGCTGTTGGAGCCGCACTCTTTCTTTGCGGCATTCTCTATTTCTTTTTAAGGAGCAAAGGTGGTGGGCGAAGCAAAGAGAAAAGCGAAAGCGAAGAAGGATCTAGGGATAATTAGCTATGGAAAAGGACTTAAGGTAAGTGAAGAAACAAGGGACCAGATAAAAAGCCATGATTGGAGTGAAGGGCCGAGAAACCTTGGACGAAGTCCGGATGATTGGAGCACAGCAGAATGCGAAAGAAAGCAATTCAGTGGATTCAGAGTGAATAAGATCATGCACCGAATGGAGCTTTGGGTGCTAGGAAGGCTTGCCGGCCACATAGAATTAGATAAATGCACGCCAGGTGCTATGGCAAGCCTGCATGAGGCGGTCTTTAAGACCAGTGGAACCGTAGTGGAGATTCCAGGAAAGGAAGAAGTATGAAACTCTTAATTGTAGACATAGAAGGCGGAGCCTACAATTGGATTCCAATAGAAGAAACTCTTAAGTGGGGTAAGAGTCTTCCATGCGCCATAGAAATTCCTACACTTAATACCCAATGGTCTTATGCGCTTTTTGATTTCGTAATTTGGAGAAAGGGATTAAGTATGGATAACCCTCATTGGTATGAAGGAAATACCAATCCCATTCGATACGTCGATAAAGCCAGAGTAGGGGAGAGGCCGGAATGAGCGAGAAGGATGCAGTAGCTAAATTAAAAGAGCTTTGGGAAGAAGATGCGAATTTATATACAGAATGGGAATGGAATTTCCTAGATGATTTAATGACGGATTTAGAAGAGAAAGAGGAAGAAATAGTTTTCACCGAAGCCCAGGAGGAAAAAATTCATGAACTCTACAAAAAGTACATTGACAAAGACCCCTATCCAACCGGACCGAAGAATTGAAAAAGGAAAATATCAAGTGAGCCAAATTACCTGCATCTATCATGGCAACTGTGCCGATGGATTTGGAGCTGCTTGGGTGGTAAGAGAAGCAGCAAAGAAATTAGAGTGGTCTATGATACCTACCTTCCATTCCGGAGTCTACCAGAAACCTCCACCCTGGGAAATCATTGATGATTGTGATGTTATCATAGTTGATTTCTCCTACAAGCGTCCAATCATGGAGGAGATCTATAAACGCTGCAACACACTTTGTTGGATTGATCACCATAAGAGTGCTGTAGAAGATATGAAAGATTTTGAATTTGGTCGAGGAACATTTTATAAACATACAAATTTAAATCATAGTGGTGCTATGCTTGCTTGGAGATACTTCTTCAATGATCAAGAGCCTCCGCAACTCTTAAAGCACATTGAAGATCGGGATCTTTGGAGCTTTAAGCTTCCAGGAACTAGAGAAATTCAAGCGGCAATCTTTTCCTATCCTTATGATTTCGCCGTATGGGACAAATTAATGGCTGAAGAAGATCTTACCAGCCTGATACATGCAGGAATGGCTATTGAAAGAAAACACTTCAAAGACATTAAGGAACTTCTAATAGTAATGCAAAGAAGAGTTATAATAGGTGGAATTATGGTTCCTGTAGCTAATCTTCCATACACCATGGCGAGTGATGCAGGACACATCATGGCACAGGAAGCACCTTTTGCAGCAACCTATTACGATAAGCCCGAAGGGCGAGTCTTTAGCCTACGAAGCAAGGAAGGTGGGTGGGATGTAAGCTTAATTGCTAAGGATTATGGGGGAGGAGGACATAAGCATGCGGCAGGATTTGAAGTACCACGAAGTGATCCACTAGCCTGCTTTTAGGAAGGGAAGGAAAAGACGGAGCGGAAAGCAAGCAGGAGGAGAATCTTTCCGCTCCGCAAGGGGGCCAATTAAGCGTTTGGATCAGGATTGGAAGGAGTTGTAAAGATGTTTTCAATACCTTGCCTTACTTCTTCCAATTGCTCCGGTGTAATCTCTTGACCGGCAGCAAGCTGATCTTCCAGTTCCTTTACTCTTATCGCTACCGCATCTACGTGCGCTTTTACTTCCGCTGCTTCATTCTGTGTTGTTTGCTTGATTGCTTCAAGACTGCTCATAATAAGATCCTTTAATTCGTTAACCGGAACAACACGAAGAACCCTAAAGAAGCTCACATGATTTCTCCTTTCGCTTAGTAGAGATCTCCTATCATATGATTAAGTGGCGAATCCGGCTCAAGCTTCCTAAGCAAATCCCTTCTCATTCCTAGATCGCTTTTCACCATTCCTTCATTCATTACGCCTTTCCATCCTTGAGCACTTCCACCATTGCGAAAGTAATCCATAGAAACATCGCTAATGGTTTCGTCGCTAAGCTCACCGCTTCGAAGTCCTCTCTTTATTCTTTCCACGGCCTTCTGCCGATTCTCAAAATCCCTGGCCTTATAGAAGCGATTCAAGTAGACTGCTTCTCTAGCAATCTGCTCTTCTAGTGGCCTAGCTCCTAGCATCCTAGCGGCGACTCCAATTGGCGTATAGATTTCATCCGCCGTGCTCACTGTATTCCCTTGGCTAGTAATGCTACTTCCTTGAAGAATTTCAGCCCATCTAGCAACAGGACGATTAATGGATTGAAGGCTAATTGCTTCTAGGAAAGCTCTTCCCATATTATTGTCTTGAGCACCCTGGGCGACTTTACTAAAGATATTGCTTACTAGTTCGTATCCTTGAGTCGCTGAATTAAGAAGAGCGAGATCCGTTACTGTGCCAGGAATACGAGGACTAATATCACCACGAGTATAGAAAGCAGTGCCAGTAATGGAGGACGGCAACCCATAAAGAATAAGCTCCGCAGTAGGATCCCCTACACTCCTATAGAGTCCAGTAGTGAGATCATAATTATCCTGAGAAAAGTTTGCTACGATTTGTTCACTTAGGATTCCATAACCAGGAAGTCCTTTAAGTCCAAAGATTCCAGCCTGAGCAAGCATTAGTCCGCCAAGCTGTTTGAAATTCCTAGTCTCCAAACCACGATATACGTGTTGAGCAAACGTAAGCATATAGGTCTGATAGAGACCAATTACAGCACCGAGAGTGCCTTGAAACATAGTTGGCCGTTGTGCGGCGTGATAGTTTCCTACCGTTCTATCTGCAAAGTTCATTGCCGCTAAGGTTGCTGCCGTATCATCTATTCCAGGATAGGCTGTCTTGGCTCCTAGATAACCTGTATGCATAGCAAAACGCCGCGTAAATCTTTCCGTCCAATCGCTTGCTCCAGTAAGAATCTGCATCACTGGATGAGTGCTATTAGTAATAGCCGCAGCAGCATTGGTAGCACGTTCAACGTAGCCTTTACCTAACGTAGCGCTCTTCAATCTTGTCGTAACATCATCGAATTGGCGGAGAGTAAGATCAATTAAGCCCTTTTCATTCCAAAGCGTTTCTAGTTCTCTGCCACGTTGACTATACATATGCCTTATTCCATCCATCATAAGACGGAGAGGGAATTTAGTAGGCGTTCCACTGGCTCCAATAGGAGTTGCTGGAAGCCTTTCCATTAAGGCACTCCAGGTAAGAATAGGCAAGCTCATCAAATTAACTGCGGCATGGGCGCCTTCTAAGAATCGCAATCCAGCAGTAGCAATAAGACCATTTCCAGCACTTACGATGCTTGGTGCAAGATTTCTAGTCTCTGGAATGCTTGCAGATAGAAAGGAATCAAAGCTTCCCCATAGTGGCTCTGTAACTCCAGCAGCCCTAAGATCTTCATTCAGCTTATCAAAGTGTGCTCTCTTTCCTAAATCACTTGGTCTTACTGCTTGATGTGTTGCTTCTATTGCCCGTGCTCCACTATTGATTAGAAATTCGGTCATGTTATTAGCGTATTGGAGTCTTGGTGCAAGTCTCAGCTGATCCTGACCTAGCAGCACGTTCTTAGCTTGAACTGCTGCATCTCGTGCTACACTCTTATTAAGTCCTCTTTTTGGCTGATCTTTTTCCGCTCTCTGATAGAATTCAGAAAAGTGATCTAGCCAACCTGTTGTATCTCTCAAATAGTGATTAAGATAGGCTCTTCCACCCTGAAGAATGGAAGTTTCATAGCCTTGCATAATCGTATTGACTAAGCGTTCATCTGTAGGAAGAAGCGCAAGGCTACTAGTTCCTGCATGTTGTTCTGCCACATTGGCATAGGTTACGTAGGCGTCACCTTCTGTATAAGCTCTAGCATATTGATCGGCTCCAGCTTCACCTTTCCTTAGCACTTCCATTCCAACATTATCTGCATGAAGTTTCTGCCAACTTGAAATTTGGCTTTCTAATTCCTCAGCATTATTGGCAACAAGAAGCTGCGTTCCTTTTACTCGATATCGGTCAATGGCAAAAGCATAGTTCTTATTAACTAGAGAGATTGGCGGCACATAGAAGCCAAGATCATTAAGTGGAGCCTGTCCTTTCATCTTTCTATTTAGATTATGTAGACGAAGCAATTCCTTGGAAGGATCACGCAGTGCGTTCAATGCGCTTACCACTTCCGGTTGTTCTATATAGAAAATTCTTCCATCACCATGAGTTACGAAAGTTACATCTTGTGCACTCTTTCCACTTACTAAAACCCACTTATCCGTTATTTCATCATGAACTATATCTCTCCATCCACGCATACTATAGAGCTTATTGATTACGCGATTCATTTCAAGCAGTGCCGTAGGCTTACTTTGAAGGCCAATTAAAGGACCAGTTAGTGGTTCTAGAATATCTCTCCTAATCTTATCCTGCATATTAGTTACATGTTTCCCTAATCCTACTAAGTAGCCACCTTTCTCAATCGCCCTGAAGGCGTTATCGGCACTCTGGAAAGTTGGATTTCCTACGAGTTGATTGTTGATTTGAGGCAGCATATTGTCTAGATATTGGACCATCAACCTTGCATCTTCGTTTCCAGTAAAGATACTAAGCAGGCTCCTAGCGATATGGCTTCCACTGCTATCTGTTAAGCTTTCCGCATTCTCCAGGTGCATCTGCCGTTGAGCTTTCCTATCAAGGCCGGCAAACGTATCGGCTGCATGATTCCTTGCCGGATTTCCCCTCACAGCGAAGAGTCGGTTCTCATCTCCTACGTATCTAGCAATTTCATCAACATTATGATAGCGTCTCCAATTATGTTGACTGTCTTTCAGGCTTGCTCCACCTAAGACTTGCATTACTCCATCTACGTCTACATTACTCCTAGCGCTTATTTCATGAACAGAGAATTTTTCCGTAGAGTTCATATCCTTAATAAATTTTTCTGTAGCATCATAATACACGTTACGAAGATCATCCGCACCAATGAATCCAGTTTCAGCAATTCCAGGAACATCTACTTTAGTTGTCGCTGGTGTTGCTATTGGTACGTTGTTTACGATTTGGTGATGTGGACTTCCTACTAGAATTTCATATTCTTTAAGCTTTCCAACTCCAAAGCTTCCAATAATGTTATCGGTGTGAACTCGAAAAAGAGTAGCTTTTCCACCAATCGTAGCAAGATCTGGAATTATCGTAAAACTTTCTACAGCAGCAGCACCTACTGGATCTTTAGTTAGTTTGCGATACAAATAGACGTAGCCTTCTTCATCTGCTACTTTCTTCATTTCACGACGAAAGCCTTCTCCTAGTTCCCACATTCTTTCTGCAAGCTTTCTGTATACAATATCATCGCCCGATAACGGCGCTGTACCACGTAAGAAACTATCAAATCCTCTACGAAGATGAGCAATACCTTCAGCAATAGAAATATGCTCACCACTTGTAGGATGTTTGCCACCATGAATCCAAGCAGTAATAGCAGCACTTACGTTTTCGTCAAGCCGACTAGAAAGATTAAGTCGATTCTTATAAGCGTATTTCTCACTACTTACGATGGCTTCCGCATCTCTCCAATAGCTAGGGCTTACCGTCTTTTCAACGAATTGCTTCTGCGCATAATAGGTAGGATAGTCTCCAGTGATTCGTATCTTTACCTTTGCCGCAGTTTCCGGATCCATCTTATCTATGGCGGAAAGAATTCCATTCATCCTAGGAAGATGATCTGGAGCAATAGCAATGGCTCCTAATTGATCTTCAGGAATCTTGCTTGCTGCTACGAGTTCTCGTAGAAAGTCCGCATCCTGTTGAGCGCTGCTTCTAGTTCTAGTTCCTAATGTCGTATCCTCAGTCCAATTCTTAATGGGCGAAACGAAATTGATTCCTCTAGTTTTTCCTGCATCTTTCAGAAGTGCCTGAATGTTAGGGAGATCGGCTGCTAAAGAAGCATTCCTTCCTCCAGCGAATCCAAACACTTCACCACTTCCAAGACGAACGAAGATGGTTTCGGCTTTTCCTTCATCACCTATGAGAGTTTTATCAGCTAATGCAACTTTATAGTTTTCTGATAATTTTTCATTTATAGTTTTAGCAAGACTTCCTTGTCCTTCACCTAGAAGCACAGCCGGTCGTGCTGTTTCTTTACTCACCTTATCCATATTAATTCTTAGAATCTTATCCACTCCAATAAGATCCGGATCACTAATCAGTTCTCCCATCCTAGCGGCCATCGCTTTTCTAGTATCATTGTCCGCTATTTCCTTGATCCAAGGAGCTGCATCCGTTACCGCTCTAGCAGCAGCTTCACTCTCATAGATCCGCATACTGTTGGCAATATCTCTAGCAAGTCCACTCTTGCTTTGATCACTTATGAAATTCTCTAGAATCTTTACATTGGCCGAATGCATCTGGTACCTGGCAGAATTGGTAAAGCTAGGATGGCTAAGACTTACTCCGCTTTCCACTACTTCTCCAAAAGCTTGCGTAGCAAGTG
>WUUC01124101.1_pt1 | contig 23202 bp, 23 predicted proteins | sample 6278441 | NCBI WGS metagenome assembly WUUC01 (sample SAMN13675441, study PRJNA597444) | soil metagenome | isolation source: soil | place: USA: Washington | collected 2017-10
GCAAGAAATACAAGGTGGCAAGCTGGGGCCTAAACTCGAGTGACGGGCAGGCGGTGTGGGAGGTGGTTGCTCAGCATCTGAAGCACAGAAAGGAAATTCCTGCGATGAAACCGAGCATGCCGAAGCTGGTCGGCGTGGACGGAGACCCGGGGATCGCGTAAAGGCTCGAGTCGGCCTTCGCCTACTGGGCAAAGATCTACCGTTGGCGAGCGACTTTTTTCTCCGGCGCTTTGAGCACGAACTGCAAGTAGTGTCCGGTCACGCTGGCCGGATTATCCCTGACCTCTTCCGGAGTGCCTTCGGCGATGATTCGTCCGCCGCCTTCTCCGCCCTCCGGGCCGAGGTCGAGGATCCAGTCGGCGGTCTTGATCACGTCGAGATTGTGCTCAATCACAACGACAGTATTGCCGGCATCGCGCAACCTGTGCAGCACTTTGAGCAGCATGTCGATGTCCTGAAAGTGCAGGCCAGTGGTGGGCTCGTCGAGAATGTAAAGCGTCCGTCCGGTATCTCGCTTCGATAGCTCGCAGGAAAGTTTCACTCGCTGCGCCTCACCGCCCGAGAGCGTGGTCGCGCTTTGACCGAGCTTGATATAACCGAGCCCGACATCGAGCAGCGTCTTTAGTTTTCTTGCGACGATCGGCACCGGCCTGAAGAACTCGTACGCTTGCTCGACCGTGAGCTGCAGAATCTCATGGATCGCCTTTCCCTTGTACTGGACCTCGAGTGTTTCGCGGTTGTAGCGCTGACCGTGACAAACGTCGCACGGAACGTAGATGTCGGGAAGAAAGTGCATTTCCACTTTGATCACACCGTCACCCTGGCAGGCTTCGCAGCGCCCGCCTTTCACGTTGAAAGAGAACCTTCCGGGTCCGTAGCCGCGTTCGCGCGATGCCGGCACGTTCGCAAAGAGCTCGCGAATAGGAGTGAAAAGACCCGTGTAAGTCGCGGGATTCGAGCGTGGCGTGCGACCAATAGGACTCTGGTCGACGTTGACGACCTTGTCAAAAAAATCCAGCCCGTCGATCGTTTCGTATTGCGCAGGCTCTAACGCGGAATCATAGAGATGCCGCGCCACCGCCGCGTAGAGTGTGTCGTTGATAAGAGTCGACTTGCCTGAGCCGGAGACCCCGGTCACGCAGACAAAGAGGCCGATCGGAAGACCGAGCGAAACACTCTTGAGATTGTTACCGCGCGCGCCGGTAAGCGTCAAAATGCGTTTCGCATCTCGCTTGTTGCGCAAACTTGGAATCAAGATTTCCCGCTTGCCCGAGAGATACTGGCCGGTCAGTGAAGCCGGATCTCGCGCTACCCGATCGGGATTGCCTTCCGAGACGACCTCGCCGCCGTGCTCGCCAGCACCCGGTCCCATGTCGACGACATGATCAGCGGTCAATATCGCTTCCATATCGTGCTCGACGACGATGACGCTATTGCCGAGGTCGCGCAGGTTCTTGAGCGTATCGAGCAGCCGGCCGTTGTCGCGCTGGTGCAGCCCGATCGACGGCTCATCGAGGACGTACATGACGCCGGTCAATCCCGAGCCGATCTGACTGGCAAGCCGGATTCTCTGCGCTTCGCCCCCCGACAGCGTTTCCGCCGAGCGCTCTAGCGAAAGGTAATCGAGCCCGACGTTGTTGAGGAAGCGAAGGCGGTTCAAGATCTCTTTCACGATCTTCTCTGCGATCGCACGCTTCTTTGGCGTCAGTTCGAGCGCGTCGAAGAAAGCGATCGTTTGAGAAAGCGGCATCGCGCTCACTTCGAAAATTGCTTTTCCGGCGACTCGCACATGTCGAGCCTCCGGACGAAGCCGCGTCCCCGCGCATTCCGGGCACGGGCGCGTTGAGATGAATTTTGCCAATTCTTCGCGCACGACCTGCGAATCGGTTTCGCGGTAGCGCCGCTCGAGATTCGGAATGATCCCCTCAAACGAGTGCTCGCGCCGGTGCGTTCCACCCACCTCGTTGAGATATGAGAACCGAATCCGCTCGCGGCCCGAGCCGTGGAGCAACACCTGCTTCACATACTCTGGCAGATCCTCGTAGGGTTTGCTCACATCGAACTGGTAGTGCGCGGCGAGGCTCTGCAGCATTCGGAAGTAAAAGTGATTGCGGCGATCCCAGCCCTTGATCGCGCCGGAAGCGAGACTCAAGCTTGGAAACGCGACGATGCGCTTGGGATCGAAGAATTGAATCGCGCCGAGACCATCACAACGCTGACAAGCGCCCATCGGATTGTTGAAAGAGAACAAACGCGGCTCCAGCTCGGGCAGCGAATAACTGCAGATAGGGCACGCAAACTTCGCCGAAAACAAATGCTCGCGGCCGCTGTCCATTTCGACCGCCAGCGCCCGGCCTTCCGAGTGGCGAAGCGCTGTCTCGAACGATTCGGCAAGCCTTTGCTTGATGTCGGGACGAATTTTCAGCCGATCGACCACCACCTCGATCGTGTGCTTGCGACTCTTCTGCAGCTTTGGCACGTCGTCGATCTCGTAAACCCTGCCGTCAACGCGGACGCGCACGAAGCCTTGGGCTCGAAGCTCGTCGAAGAGCTCGGCCTGCTCGCCTTTCCTGTCCACGATCGCCGGCGCGAGGACCATAAGCTTGGTATCCTCTGGCAGTTGCAACACATGATCGACCATCTGCGACACGCTCTGCTGCGAAAGCTCGATCCCGTGCTCGGGACAGTAAGGGTCTCCGATCCGCGCGTACAACAGCCGCAGGTAATCGTGAATCTCCGTGACGGTGCCAACCGTCGAACGGGGGTTGTGAGACGCCGCTTTCTGCTCTATTGAAATCGCAGGCGAAAGTCCCTCGATCAGATCGACGTCGGGCTTCTCCATGAGCTGCAGGAACTGCCGCGCGTATGCCGACAGCGATTCCACGTAGCGACGCTGCCCTTCGGCGTACAGCGTGTCGAAAGCAAGCGAAGATTTGCCCGAGCCCGACAAGCCGGTGATCACGACGAGCTTGTTCTTCGGGAGATCGAGGTCGATGTTCTTGAGGTTGTGCGTGCGTGCGCCGCGAATCTTTATGAGACTCATCTCAATCGTCGAAAAGTAACCTGTTAATATACGTCGCGGGCGAGGCCCGATGCAAAGATGTCAGAAGATCAAAAGATGAGCCCGCTCGAATGGCGCGCGACGTCCAGCCTTGCCGCCGTCTCCAGCGTGAGAATGTTGGGGCTTTTTCTCATTCTTCCAGTGTTCTCGCTCTACGCCGAGGGCCTGCCGGAGAATCCCAGTCATACGCTGATTGGCGTTGCGCTCGGCGTGTACGGCCTCACGCAAGCGGCGCTGCAGATTCCTTTTGGCTGGGCTTCCGACCGGTGGGGCCGTAAGCGCGTGATCTGTGTAGGACTGCTTGTTTTCGCCGCAGGAAGCTTCGTTGCTGCAGCATCCAGCAACATTTACTTCATCATTCTGGGGCGCGCCTTGCAGGGGGCAGGTGCGATCTCCGCTGCGGTCGTTGCCACGGCGGCGGACCTGACGACGGATAGCAACCGCACGAAAGCGATGGCGGTCATTGGCGTCAGCATCGGAGTTGCTTTTGCGGTTTCCATCGTCATCGGTCCGCTGCTTGGCGCGTCTATTGGCGTTCCCGGCATTTTTGCGCTGACCGGGTTTCTCGCGCTCTGCGCGATCGCGATTACCCGCTTTGTCGTCCCCGAGCCCGGTGGGGGGATGGCCGACGAGGCCAACACCGGCAGATTTTTCCCGGTGCTCCGGGACCGCGAATTGTTCAAGCTCAATTACGGTTCGTTCGCCTTACACGCCGCATTGATGGCGCTCTTTCTCGTCGTTCCTCTATCGTTGCGCGACGCGGGTTTAAAGCCGGATGCGCATTGGCAGGTCTACCTTCCTGTGATTGTAATGTCGTTCGTGGGCATGCTGCCCGCGCTGCTGTACGGGGATCGCAAAGGCAAGACAAAGACGGTTTTTGCACTCGCCATCGCAGGCCTGCTCGCCGGAGAAGTACTGCTTGCAAAGAATAACGGCAGTGTGCTGGGTTTAAGCTTTTCGTTGCTGGTTTTTTTTACGGCGTTTAATCTGCTAGAAGCGCTGCTTCCGTCGCTCGTGACGAGGATTTCTCCGCCCGCTGCAAAAGGCACAGCAATCGGCGTTTACAGCAGCATCCAGTTCCTGGGCGCTTTCGCCGGTGCCGCGATTGGCGGTTTGATCCTGCAACACCACGGCGCCGATGCCGTGTTCATGTTCGGCGGCTTGTTAATCGCGCTTTGGGGCTTGCTGGCAATTACGATGCGTGCGCCCGAAGTGCGAACTGTGTGGCAGACATGATTCCAGAGGGTTGTCTCTAAGGAGGGAAAGATGGCGTCAGTCAACAAAGTCATTCTGGTGGGAAATCTTGGTCGCGATCCCGAAGTTCGGTACATGCCGGACGGCGGCGCGGTGACCAATATCAGCGTCGCGACTACCGACGTCTGGAAAGACAAGGGAGGCGAGAAACAGGAGAGGACCGAATGGCATCGCGTCGTGTTCTTCAGCAAACTCGCTGAAATCGCAGGCGAGTACCTGAAAAAGGGAAGCCAAATCTACGTCGAGGGCCGCCTCCAAACCCGGAAGTGGCAGGACAAGGAAGGACAGGACCGCTACACGACCGAGATCGTAGCCGATCGCATGCAGATGCTGGGTAGCCGCGGAGCAACTGGCGCCGATGCGGTCGAAAGGGAAGCACCGCCCAAGTCAGCGAAAAAAACGGCGAGCTTCGACGATATGGAGGATGACATTCCTTTTTAGCGGGCGAATAGTGAACGGTGCTTCGGGCGATCGCTAGAGCGTCCGGAGCCACCGGCGCTGACTTGCCTTGGCGCAAAGTATTGCGCGAGCAACCATACGGGTAAGGGATGTTTGGTGTTGCGAGGGTTTATCTTGATGGGTTCGCGGTCGCGAACCGATCAAGAAAAAAGGCGCCGGGCAAAAGATGCCACGACGCCTTAGGGGGACTCTAACCGGTTAAGTCTTTAGCTCTTCTTGTTTGCCGCTTTAGCAGCGTCGCACGCCTTTTGATCGGCCGCCATCGTCTTGCCAGCGCCCTTGCACGCGTTTTGACCTTTGCATGCGTTGTTGGCGGTTTTGCATTCGCTCTTTCCCTTGCACGCGTTTCCTCCCACGCATTCGACTTTGCCGCCTTCTGCCGCGACCGCACTGGTGATATCTGCACCGACAAACATGCTGGCAGCGGCCAGCGCAATTGCGGTTCCAGTGAGCTTCTTGACGTTCATGGGACAACCTCCTCGATAGTTAGTGAATGCCCGGTTTCTGGCCTTGCATCCCTGCGGACCAGGCGTACCGCTGTCAGTCGCGATTTACGTCTCGTCTCGCATCATGTTCATTACGCAACGAGCGTATTACGCAACAACTGCACCAGCTTGTTAAAGTTCGATTTGTCAATGGCTTGGCAGCCTGGCCGGCACCGCCGTTGTTGGGGTCTCACGACAATGGAATACGGGCGAGTGTCATGTGCTTGTTTATGCTCGGCTCTCACTGTCTCTAAGCAGCGACAGAAACGTCGTGAAGCAGCCCATCCGCGACCCAGCCTTTCAGCAAACTTGCAGCGCGGACACCGACTTCATCGCCGGGGATCGATTCGGTAAGCTGTTCGCAGATAGCGCCGAACGTCCCGCCCGCGCACAGCGTTCTCAGCGCAGCGCTTTCATCTATTTCAAGCGAGCGAAAATACGTCTTGTAATTCCGGCGCCAGATGACCCAGTCCGCCGCGTTCTTGACGAAGTTTGGAACATCTTCGCCGCTCGCTATCGCCTTCCACTTCTCGGGAACGTTGAACTGCAAACGCAGCCGCTGCAGCGAAGAGTGCGGCACGAAAGTCATTTCCGGCCACGCCTTGGCCGGCACAGCGGCAACTTGTTCGATGCTCAATTGCGGCTCATCGGCTGAGTCGAAAGCGAGCGTCATCGCCCACTCGAACTGCGCCATTTCGCTGAGCTCGAGGCGCTTCGCCTTTCGCAAGAAATCCGGGAAACTGCCTCCGAACCAGCGCACGTTGTAGTAAGTCGATGGATGCGAATCGATATAAGCGCGCGCCAGGTAATCGAATTCCGCTTCTCCAGCAAGCGTCTTCACTGCGCTGTAATCGGTCGCCAGCGCTTCAATCAAACGAAGGCGGTAGGCATCGGCGTAGATGGCGAGCCGCGTGGCAGCAGATGCACTGTCGCTGCCTACAACTTCCTCGTCCATCCCCGGCTGGGGGCGCAAGACGTAATCCTGAAATTTCTTTTGCAGCTCCGCGAGACCCGTCATGCTGCTGCGCGCGGCTGCGAAACCGGTGAGGTCGCTTGCGCAGCGACGGCCTTGGCGCGGTTTAACTCGTCGAGAAGTTCCGGCAGCGGAGGAATGTGGTCGTCGCGTTCGATCATCGTCGAAACGTCACCGAAGCGCCGAACGGCTTTCGCATACAAATTCCATACCTCGTCGATCACTGCGTCGTCGTGCGTGTCGACGATGTAATCGCCGCAATTCCGATGCCCCGCGAGATGAAACTGCCGTACCCGGCCGGCGGGAACCGCTTCGAGATAGCTCTCCGGGTCGAAACTGTGGTTGAAGCTGGAAACGTAGACATTATTGAGATCGAGAAGAACGTAGCAGTCCGCACGCTCGCAGATTTCCCGTAGAAACTCCCACTCGGGCATCGCAGATTGTTTGTAAGTCACATAGCTTGAAACGTTCTCGAGCAGAATACGCCGTCCGAGATACTCCTGCACTTCGTTCACGTGCGAGACGACATGTGCAATCGCTTCCTCGGTGTACGGCAGCGGCATGAGATCGTGCAGGTTCGTGCCATTGATTCCGGTCCAGCATAGATGATCCGAAATCCATACCGGTTCAACCCGGCTCGCGAGTTCCTTGAGTTTCGTGAGGTAGTCGCGGTTGATGCGATCGCCGCCTATTGAAAGAGAAACCCCATGCATCACGACCGGATAATCGGCCCGGATGCGGTCGAGATAGTAGAGCGGTTTTCCGCCGGGAACGAGATAGTTTTCGGACAACGCCTCGAACCAGTCGACGGGTGGGCGGGATTGCAGGATTGCATCGTAGTGCTGAGTACGAAGTCCCAGCCCGAAACCAAGATAGGGCAATTTATCGGGCATCAAACACCGACTAGCCGCGTTTGGCTTTGGCGCGTGCTTCTTCGCACTGCTTCGGCGTTAGAGCCAGAAACCCCTTCCCCTTACAGGCATTTTGACCTTTGCACGCGTTCGATGCCGTCTTGCAATCCCCACGTCCCTTGCAGGCGTTGACGCCATCGCAAACGATTTTGCCCTGTGCCGCAATCGCGCTCGAGATCGGCGCGAGAGAAAAGAGACCCGCCGCCGCAGTAGCGATGGTTACTCCGATCAATCGATTCATTCCAACTCCTTTAGCGGCAAACTTAGCACTGCGCGAAGTGGCGTGCAACGGCTTGATTCCTCGCTCTCAACGCCCCATGTAGCAAGGCGTTTACGATATACTCAAGACTTTATAGGGATCGTCATGCCCATCTACGAATACCGCTGCGGCGCCTGCGGGGCGCACAAGGAATACCTGCAAAAAGTCGGAGAGGCGGCCAAGACCTCATGCCCCGAATGCGGCAGTGAAAGTTTCAACAAGCTGCTTTCTGCTGCGGGCTTTCAGCTGAAGGGGAGCGGCTGGTATGCGACCGACTTCAAGAACAAGCCCAAGCCCGAGAAGAAGAGCGAGGACGCCGCCAAACCTGCATCGGAAACCGAGACGAAACCAGCGGGGGACTGCGGCAGCGGCGCTTGTCCCGCGTGCCAGTAAGCTAGCAAGAGCCGCGTTTACCGCGGCATCTCCCATGCAGATCAAGCGTCATTTCATCACCGGACTGCTCGTCTGGATTCCTCTCGGTATCACGCTCTGGATACTGGGCGTGCTGATTGGTTTGATGGATCAGAGCCTGTTATTGCTCCCGGACGCACTGCATCCGCAGTCATGGCTCGGCTTCAACATTCCGGGATTGGGCGTCATTTTGACCCTCATCGTCGTCTTTCTCACGGGCGTTGCCGCGACCAACATGCTCGGTCAGCAGATGCTCGCGTACTGGGAGAGCGTGCTGGCGCGTATCCCGATCGTGAAATCGATCTACTACGGCGTCAAGAAGATAAGCGACACGCTTTTCTCGAAAAGCGGCCAGGCGTTTCGCAAGCCGCTTCTCGTGCAGTATCCGCGGCAAGGCATCTGGACGATTGCCTTCCTCACCGGCAAACCAGGAGGCGATGTCGTGAATCATCTTCCCGGCGACTACGTGAGCGTCTTCGTCCCAACGACTCCCAACCCGACTTCCGGGTTCGTTCTCATGCTGCCGACCCGCGATGTCATCGAGCTCGACATGACCGTCGATGAAGCAATCCGCTACGTGCTTTCTATGGGAGTTGTCGCGCCGGAGGCGAGAGAACAGGAACAAGGATTGATAGTCCCGGCAGCAGCGGAAAGCGAGCCGGCTTTCACTATAAAAGACTCCGCGCGCGCCAGCCTGCTCGCGCAGAAACCGGGAATCAAGCGTTTGTAAGTCTCGCTTTTCGAATCCTGGATCCTCAATCCTGGTTTGATGCGCACAGATTACTGCGGAAACATCACTGCGGAGTACCTCAATAGAACCGTAACGCTTTGTGGCTGGGTGCACCGGCGGCGCGATCACGGCGGAGTGATCTTCATCGACATGCGCGACCGCGAGGGACTGGTGCAGGTGGTCTGCAACCCGGAAGAGACCGGTACTTTTCGCACCGCCGAAAAGCTGCGAAACGAATTCGTTCTCCGCGTCGTCGGGAAGGTCAGACGACGTCCCGAGGGCGCGAGCAATCCAGATCTCAAGAGCGGCGAAATCGAAGTCGTCGCGAACGAAATCGAAATTCTCAATCCATCGGTTCCGCCACCGTTCCAGCTGGACGAGGAACACCTCTCGGAAAACGTGCGGCTCGAACATCGCGTGCTCGACTTACGCCGGGAGAAGATGCACCAAAACCTGAAGCTGCGATACCGCACGGCAATGGCGGTGCGCCGCTTTCTCGATTCGAAAGGCTTCATCGATATCGAAACTCCGGTGCTGACCCGCTCCACCCCGGAAGGCGCGCGCGACTACCTCGTGCCGTCGAGGGTGCACGCGGGGCAGTTTTTTGCGCTTCCACAGTCGCCGCAGCTCTTCAAGCAACTTCTGATGGTCGCGGGATTCGACCGCTACTACCAGATCGTCAAATGCTTTCGCGACGAAGACCTGCGAGCGGACCGGCAGCCTGAGTTCACTCAGATCGATATCGAAACGTCTTTCCTGTCGCAATCCGAAGTGATGCAGCTCATGGAAGAGATGATCGTGAGCGTCTTCAGGGACGTTCTCCAGGTCGATCTACCGACCCCTTTCCCGCGGCTGAGTTATGCGGGCGCGATGAGCAAGTACGGATCGGATAAGCCGGACATACGTGTCACGCTTGAGCTCACTGAACTCACCGACGTCATGCGCGACGTCGACTTCAAAGTTTTCCGCGACGCTGCGAACTTGAGAGACGGACGCGTGGCAGCATTGCGAGTGCCGAGAGGCGGCGAAATCTCACGCTTGCAGGCCGACGCGTACGGCGAGTTCGTGAAAATCTACGGCGCGAAAGGTCTCGCGTACATAAAGGTCAACGAGACGAGGCGCGGAGTCGACGGGCTGCAGTCGCCTATCCTCAAGTTCCTGCACCAGCGCGCGATCGATGAGATTCTTCGGCGCACCCACGCGGAAGACGGTGATCTCATCTTCTTCGGCGCTGACCGCGAGAAGATCGTGAGCGAGGCGTTGGGCGCACTGCGGACGAGAATCGGCCATGAGCGCGGGCTGGTCGATCCTGGGTGGAAACCGCTTTGGGTCGAAGATTTTCCGATGTTTGCGTGGAGCGAAGAACACAAGCGCTGGCAGGCAATGCATCATCCGTTTACCGCGCCGCAGGACGGACACGAGGACGTGCTTTCGTCGCAACCCGGCGCAGCGCTTTCCAAGGCATACGATATGGTTTTGAACGGCTGGGAAATCGGCGGTGGGTCGATTCGTATTCATCGTGCCGATGTGCAAGCGAAAGTTTTCCGCGCGCTCCAAATCGGCGAAGAAGAGGCGAGGCACAAGTTCGGCTTCCTGCTCGAGAACCTGCAGTACGGCGCGCCGCCTCATGGGGGCATCGCATTCGGCTTCGATCGTATCGTCGCGCTCATGGCCGGGGCGGAATCGATACGCGATGTGATCGCTTTTCCGAAGACGCAGCGCGCACAATGCCTGCTCACTGACGCGCCGAACACGGTTGACGAGGAACAGCTGCGCGAGCTGCATATTCGTCTGCGCACTCCGCCAAAGCTTCCATAACCGGCGCGGACGATGCTCCGCTACAAGACCCCGATCTCAGTGCTCGTCGTCGTGCACACGCCGGATTTCCAGGTTCTCTTGCTCGAGCGGGCGGACCGGCCCGGGTTCTGGCAGTCCGTGACCGGCAGCCAGGACGAAGGCGAAACGTTGAGGCAAACCGCGGAGCGCGAGCTTCGCGAGGAAACCCGGCTCGCCCTCGACGACTTTCGTTTCAGCGACTGGGACCTGAAGTACCGCTTCGAAATTTTCCCGCACTGGCGGCATCGCTATGCTCCCGGAGTTACGGAGAACGAAGAACATGTGTTCGGGCTTTGCGTCCCTTCACCGCTGCCCGTGACATTGAATCCGCGCGAGCATGTCGCGTATTGCTGGTTGCCGCACGACGTCGCCGCTGAGAGGGTATTTTCGTGGAGCAACGCGGCGGCGATCCGCGCCCTTGTCACGCAACGCACCGCGCTAAAATCTGTCTCATGACGGTTGGAGTAAATGACCATGCCAGCGCAAGCCATCGCTTTTGAACGATTCGACCAGCTGCAGGAAGCTGCCTGCGACGCGCGCATCCGCGAAGCCAAGGCGCAGCTGGGGGATCGGCTCGTGCTGCTCGCGCATCACTACCAGCGCGCGGACGTTTACAAGCACGCCGATCTCACCGGCGATTCGCTGAAACTTTCAAAGCTCGCGGCGCAAACGAACGCTGAGTACATCGTGTTCTGCGGCGTGCACTTCATGGCTGAGGTCGCCGACATCCTCACCTTCGGCAAGCGCACCGTCATTCTTCCCGACATGAACGCCGGCTGCTCGATGGCCGACATGGCAAATCTTGCGAAAGTCGAACGCGCGTGGCGAGAGCTGGCCGATGTGCTCAATCCGGAAGAAAACGTAACGCCCGTCACTTACATCAATTCGGCTGCCGACCTCAAGGCATTTTGCGGCGAGCACGGTGGGATCGTATGCACTTCGTCGAATGCCGCTGCGATTCTCGAGTGGTCGTTCCAACGCCGCGAAAAGGTGCTCTTCTTCCCCGACCAGCATCTCGGACGCTGGACTGGCTACAAGATGGGAATTCCGCTTGAGAAGATGCGGGTGTGGGACCCGGACGAACCGCTCGGAGGGCTTACCGAAGACGAAATCCGCGACGCCACAATTCTGCTCTGGAAAGGCCATTGCTCGGTGCATCAGATGTTCCAGCCGCAGCATGTCATCCGCTTTCGCAACCAGTACCCCGATGGAGTCGTCATTTCGCATCCCGAATGCGGCTTCGAAGTGTGCCGCGCATCCGACTACGTGGGGTCGACCGAATACATTATCCGGACGATCGCCGATGCGCCTGCCAACACGAGGTGGCTCGTCGGCACCGAGCTGAATCTCGTCAACCGCATCGCCGAAGAGTTCAAGCCGCAGCGGAAAATCGTCCAGTTCATGGCGCCGACCGTCTGCATGTGTTCGACAATGGCGCGAATCGATCCTCCGCACCTCGCGTGGGCGCTGGAGAATCTGGCGCGGGGTAGGGTGGTGAACCGCATCAGCGTTCCCGAGCCTGAAGCTCGGCTTGCGCGGCTGGCGCTCGACAGGATGCTCGAAGTTTCCTGAAAGTCGCGCGGGCGATGAGGGTGTGGCTCACGTTTTTCACGCTCACCTTCGTTGCCGCCTCCCCGGTTTCCGGCGAAACGCTGATCAACGTGGAGCGCGTTGGCGAAGCGATTAAAATTACCGCTACCACTTCCGTTGCCGTCGCTCCTCACCTCGCCTGGAAAGTGCTCACCGACTACGATCGCTTGGCCGATTTTGTTCCCGACATGCATTCAAGCCGCGTCGTGAGCGGTCCTGGTGGCCCGCTCAAAGTCGAGCAGAAAGGCGAGACCGACTTTCTCGGTTGGAGTTTTCCTATAGAAGTTGTGCTTGAGCTGCAAGAAGACCCTGAACGCGTCATCGCCTTCAAGTCGGTTTCAGGAAACGTAAGAAGCATGGAAGGCGTCTGGCGAGTGGTTGAATCGGACGATGGAGTAACGGTGCAGTATTCCGCGACCATGGAAACCGGTTTCTGGATTCCGCCGCTGATCGGCCCCGCGATGATTGAAAACGATGTGAGGCGAAAGGTCGACGCGGTCGCGCGCGAGATGACGAGACGAGCAAACCTGATCGAAAAACAACCCTGATGCGGACACTGCGCGTTGTCACCTTCAACATCCGCAAAGGCTTCTCGCACGTCAACGGCGGACGGGTCGTCGTGCACGAGGTCCGCGACGGGTTGCGTGCGCTGCGGCCCGATATTGTCTTTCTGCAGGAAGTACAGGGTACGCATGAAAGGCGCGCAGCAAGCTTCGAGAATTGGCCCGCGCAGCCGCAGTACGAGTTCCTTGCCGATGCGGTCTGGCCCGAGTACGCGTACGGCAAGAATGCGGTCTACGACAAGGGCCATCACGGCAATGCAATCCTGAGCCGGTTCCCGATCGTCTCCTGGGACAACCAGGACGTCTCCGCGTATGCGTTCGAATCGCGGGGCCTGCTGCACTGTGAGCTCAACGTTCCGGCATGGGAGCAGACGCTGCATTGCGTGAACGTTCACCTCGGCCTCTTCGCCCGTGGCCGCGAATGGCAACTGCTCGCGCTGCGGGAGCGAATCGAAGCGCTGGTCCCGCACGACGCACCCCTCATCATCGCAGGCGACTTCAACGACTGGCGTAGACGCGGACATATGACGCTGTCGGGCAGGCTCAAACTCAGCGAAGCGTTCGAAGCGATGAGCGGGCGTCCCGCCCGCAGCTTCCCCTCGGCGTTTCCGCTGCTGCGGCTCGACCGAATCTATTGCCGCGGCTTTCAGGTACAGCACACGCACGTCTATCGCGGACGCCACTGGAGACGAATGTCCGACCATGCGGCGCTTGCGGCGACGCTAACGCGGGTATGACCGGTTTCGTACCGGGAAACAAAGTTCGTCTGCTGCGAAACGGAAGCGAATATTTTCCGGCGCTCATCGCCGCGTTCGACGAGGCAAAGTTCGAGATCTATCTCGAGAGCTATATCTTTGAAGACGACGAGGTCGGAAGACTTGTTGCCGAAAGCCTGGCGCGTGCCGCAAGGCGAGGAGTCGCGACACATCTGCTGATCGACGGCTTCGGATCACGGCACCTTCCTCGGCGCATCGTGTCCGCGATGCAGCAGGCAGGGACAAAAGTGCTCGTCTATCGCCCGGAGACGGTTCATCCATGGCTGATGCGGCATCGTCTTCGCCGCATGCATCGCAAACTCGCGGTGGTCGACGCGGCGAAAGGCTTCATCGGAGGGATCAATATCATTCACGACATGCACACGCCCGGGCATACCCCGCCGCGCTACGATTACGCGGTCGCTGTCGAAGGTCCGGTGGTCGGCGCGATTCACAAGGCCGCGCAGCGGCTTTGGGCAGTCGTGACGTGGTCGCAGCTCAAGGAAAGGGGTCGGCCTAAAGTACGGCTGAAGCCGGATCCCAGACCGCGGGGACAGCAGCTTGCACAGCTCATCATCCGCGACAATCTTCGCCACCGCAGCGATATCGAACAGGCGTATCTCGAGGCGATAAACGACGCCAAGAACGAGATCGTGATCGCAAGCCCTTACTTTCTGCCGGGATTGAACTTCCGTCACGCCCTCATGGATGCGGCGGCGCGCGGAGTGCGGGTGATCCTTCTTCTTCAGGCGCGAGTCGAATATGTCCTCATGCATTTCGCGTCGCGCGCGCTTTACGCAGCACTGCTCGACCACGGGATTGAAATCTGGCAGTACCACAAGAGCTTCATGCACGCCAAGGTTGCCGTGGTCGACCGCCTGTGGGCGACGGTCGGATCATCAAACATCGACCCATTCAGTATGCTTCTCGCGCGCGAGGCGAATCTGCTCGTTCGTGATGAAGCATTTGCGCAAGACCTGCGCGGCGATCTTGAGCGCGCGATCAGCTCGGGTGCTTCGCGCGTTCACTCCGAAAGCTGGCGCAAGCAACCGAGGCTCGAGCGCGTCCTCGCATGGTCCAGCTATGGGCTTTCGCGCGTCATGACTGGGATCGGTTACGGCTGGGGCAGAGAATGATTACTTTGCGAACTCGGCGCAGTTCCTCAGCGCGGAATTCCTCACTAGCGCCGCCGATGCCCGATTCCGCTCGCGCAGCCGACGTTTTTCGTCAACTATGAGCGTATCCGGACTCGTGTTTTTTGCGCGCAATCGACTAAGTTCTTGATTTGGAGTCGGCGCGAAAGCGGGCACCGAATTTGCTCGTCTAGGAGCGGAAGCAGAGAGTGAGCTTCTTGAAGCTGCTCCTTGTTTTCCTCCTCCTTTGGTGTTTAGGGCGCTTGAAAAAGCGCCCTTTTTTTTATTCCTGCCGGGTGATCGAAGGCCGCTTGCCAACGATAATTTCGAGGTCCACTTCCCTGTTTTGCCGCAGCACTGTTAGCTTCGCGGAAGAGCCGGGTTTCAGCTCAGCGATGCGATTCAGCATCGAAGACGAATCGTCGATAGGCTTGCCTTCGATCGCGATCAGGATATCTCCACGCCGCATTCCTGCGCGCTCAGCGGGACCGCGCGGCAACACTCCCGATATCAGCGCGCCCTTACTTGCGGCAAGACCGAACGCGTCGGACAGCTCAAGCGAGACGTCCTGCGCTTCGACCCCGAGCCAGCCGCGAGTCACTCCTCCAGTGCTGATAATTTCCTCCATCACTTGCCTCGCGGTGCTCGTGGGAATCGCGAAGCCGATCCCGAGCGACCCGCCAGTGCGCGAATAGATCGCGGTATTGATTCCGATGAGATTGCCGCGTATGTCGACGAGCGCGCCGCCCGAATTTCCGGGATTGATGGCGGCGTCGGTCTGCACAAAATTTTCGAAAGTATTGATTCCCAACTGGCTGCGCTGCAGCGCGCTGATGATCCCCATCGTGACCGTCTGCCCTACCCCGAACGGGTTGCCGATCGCCAGCACAACGTCGCCTACCTTCGCATCGTCCGAGGACCCGAGAGTGATCGCGGGAAGATCGCGCAGGTCGGTCTTGAGCACTGCGAGGTCCGACTCCGGGTCGGCGCCAACCCTGCGAGCACCGGTAGTGCGCCCATCGGCGAGCCCCAACTCAATTTCGTCGGCGGCTTCGACGACGTGGTTGTTGGTCAATATATAGCCATCGCGGCTGACGATCACTCCCGAACCGAGACTGACCGCGCGTTCGCGGCGCGTGCGGTCACCAAAGAACCGGCGAAACAAGGGATCGTCTCCGAATGGGCGTCCAGCGACTTCCTTGCTCGTAAAGACATTGACCACCGCCGGCATCGCTTTTTTCGCCGCGTCGCTGTACGACGAGATGCGGGCGGCGTCCGACGCCTGCGTTGCCTCCTTGACGACGACGAATTTGTCGCGCGGCAAGAGCTCGGGTTTCAGCGTCGAAATGACGAATAGGAGGGCGAGGCTGACGGTCGTTGCCTGCGCGAAGATAAGCCAGAACTTTTTCATTGTATTTTTGCGCGCAAGGAAGCGGCATTATTCCGCAACTCGGGCTGGCGGAAAAGAGCGCATGCGGAGGACACGACGATATGATCGCAACTCATTGAGTATACTCAAAAAAATCAAAAACTTCTTTTTTTCACAAGAGCACTTTGGGTAGAATGCCGCTTTCCCTCTCGGAGAATATCTTGAAGAGCGAAGGAAAACCCGGGAGCGCAAGGCGCAGATCTCTGCTGATCGCGACGGGGGTCGCCGCCGGGGCAGCGACGGTCGCCGCGGCGGCGCCGTTTGTCGCCAGCATGCTTCCCAGTTCTCGCGCAAGAGCCGCGGGCGCACCCATCGAAGTCGAGTTGCAAGGCCTGGAAGCAGGGAAGCTCCGCACCGAGGAGTGGCGAGGCAAGCCGGTATGGGTCATGCGGCGTTCGCCGGAAATGCTGGCGAGCTTACCCAAGGTGGAAGACCGGCTGGCAGACCCCGATTCGAGCGAATCTGAGCAGCCCCAGTACTGTGAAAATCCCACGCGCTCGATCAAGCCGGAGTTTTTCGTGGTGATTGGAATCTGCACGCATCTCGGTTGTTCTCCCGCAAAGAGACTCGATGCAGGCGCGGCAAGCGGGCTCGGCGAAGACTGGCCCGGAGGCTTCTTCTGTCCCTGCCACGGCTCGCGGTTCGATCTGGCGGGACGCGTCTTCAAGGACGTTCCAGCGCCGACCAATCTCGTTATCCCCCCGCATACCTACCTTAGCGATACGCGAATTCTCGTCGGGGAAGACAAGAAGTCCTGATGGTCAAGGCACTCATCCGATGGGTCGGCGAGCGCTACCCACTAGAAGAGACGTGGAAGGAGCACCTCGCCGAGTACTACGCGCCGAAAAACTTCAATTTCTGGTACTACTTCGGCTCGCTCGCGCTGCTCGTCCTGGTGATCCAGCTCATCACCGGAATCTTCCTCACGATGCACTACAAGCCCGACGCGAATCTCGCTTTCGCGTCGGTCGAATACATCATGCGGGACGTCAACTGGGGCTGGCTCATCCGCTACATGCATTCGACCGGAGCTTCGCTGTTCTTCGTCGTCGTTTATCTCCACATGTTCAGGGGCCTGCTCTACGGCTCGCACCGTAAACCGCGCGAGCTGGTCTGGCTGATCGGAATGTTCATCTATTTGACGTTGATGGCGGAAGCGTTCTTTGGTTACCTGCTTCCCTGGGGTCAGATGTCGTACTGGGGAGCGCAGGTCATCATTTCGCTTTTCGACGCGATTCCGCTCATCGGACCCGAGCTAGCGCTGTGGATACGCGGCGACTATGTCGTTTCGGATGTCACGCTAAACCGCTTCTTTGCGTTCCACGTCATCTTGTTTCCGCTCATCCTCATCGGGTTGGTGTTCGTACACATCGTCGCCTTGCACAAGGTCGGTTCGAACAATCCCGACGGCATTGAAATCAAGTACAACAAGGATGAAAGAGGAATCCCGGTCGATGGAATTCCTTTCCACCCTTATTACACGGTAAAAGACAGCGTAGGAGCGATCATTTTCCTCATCGTCTTCTCGCTCATCGTTTTCTTTGCGCCGGAGATGGGCGGATGGTTCCTCGAGGCGGAGAACTTCATTCCGGCCGACCCGCTGAGAACCCCCGAGCATATTGTTCCGCTGTGGTATTTCACGCCTTTCTACGCAATCCTGCGCGCGACTACCGACGAGCTGAAATGGGTAATGGGCGTGGGTGTGGTGGTGTACATGGCGTGGGCGATCTTGAGCGGAGGTAACATCTTCCGGCGAATCGTTCTTGTCGCGATCGGCGTAGTGCTGCTCATCGGTCTATACACGCTCACCGCGAAAGTGTGGGGAGTTATTCTCATGGGGTCCGCGGTGCTTATCCTGTGTTTCCTGCCCTGGCTCGATAAGTCTCCGGTCAAATCGATTCGCTATCGCGGGTGGATGTACAAGACCGCGCTTGCGCTTTTTGCGATCAGCTTCATCGGTCTTGGCTATCTGGGGACGCAGGAAGCGACCTCCGGTTTTACTCATACGGCTCAAGTGCTCGCCGTTGTTTACTTCGCGTTCTTTTTGCTGATGCCCTGGTACTCGCGGCGCGACCAGACCAAGCCTGTTCCAGAACGCATCGCATGATAAAAAACCTTCTGGCGGCGCTGGCGCTCGTTGCCTCGCTGGTACTCCACGCCGCCGAGGAACCGGAGCTGAACACCGCGCCTGTCGACCTACAGGACGCGGTTGCGCTGCAGCGTGGCGCCAAGGTCTTCGTCAACTACTGCCTCAATTGCCACGCCGCGTCGAAGATGTCTTACAAGCGGCTCGAGGATCTCGGCCTGTCCGAGCAGCAGATCAAGGATTACCTCCTTTTTACCGACGAGAAGATCGCGTCGACGATGAAGGTCGCGATGCCGACCAAAGACGCGCGCGAATGGTTTGGCGTTCCGCCGCCCGACCTTTCAGTAATTGCTCGCTCGCGCAGTCCCGACTGGTTGTTCACGTATCTGCGAGGCTTCTATCGCGACGACTCATCGCCCAGCGGGTGGAACAACGTCGTTTTCCAGAACGTCGCGATGCCGCATGTGCTCTACGAGCTGCAGGGGGTGCAAGTCGCAAAAAAGGACGAGCGGGGTCACTCCCGGCTCGTCATCGAAAAACCGGGACAGCTCACTCCGGTGCAATACGACCAACTCATCGGCGATCTGGTGAGCTTTCTCGTCTGGATGGGAGAGCCGGTAAAGGGGGCGCGAGTTCGCACGGGAATCGTCGTGTTGTTTGCTTTGATCGCGCTGGCCATGCTCGTTTACTTGCTGAAACGCGAATATTGGAAAGACGTTCATTGAGTCCACGCCTATGATGACTTTGTATTCGGGCACGACGTGTCCCTTCAGTCAGCGCTGCCGCATCGTGCTGTTCGAGAAGGGAATGGATTTCCAGATCATGGATGTCGATCTCTTCAACAAGCCCGAAGATCTCGCGGTGATGAATCCATACAATCGCGTGCCGGTGCTGGTCGAGCGCGATCTGATTCTCTACGAATCGAACATCATCAACGAATACATCGACGAGCGCTTCCCACATCCGCAGCTCATGCCGGCAGACCCGGTTATGCGAGCTCGGGCGAGGCTGTTCCTGTTCAGGTTCGAGAACGAAATGTTCTGCCACATCGACGCGCTCGAAAAAGGCAACCAACGAACGGCAGACGCCGCGCGCAACATCATCCGCGACAGTCTGACGACGATTTCCCCCGTTTTCATGCGGCAAAAGTATATGCTGGGAGAAGAGTTTTCGATGCTCGACGTCGCGATTGCGCCGCTTTTGTGGCGCTTGAACTCGTATGCGATCGAGCTTCCGAAAACCGCCGCGCCGCTCATGAAGTACGCGGAACGTTTGTTCAGCCGTCCGGGGTTCATCGATGCATTGACTCCGGCCGAAAAAGTCATGCGCAAATGAAAGAAATCGCCGCGAAGCCGTATCTTTTGCGGGCCATCTACGAATGGTGTGCCGACAGCGGGCTTACGCCTTATCTCTCCGTTAAGGTCGATGAGAACACGCGTGTCCCCAGGGAATACGTCAAGGACGGAGAAATCGTTCTCAACATCAGTCAAACGGCAAGCCGCAATCTGAAGCTTGGAAATGACGTCATCCAGTTCACCGCGCGCTTCAGCGGGGTCTCCACCGAGATCTCGATCCCGATCGACTCGGTGCTTGCGATATTCTCCAAGGAGACCGGGCGCGGGCTCTTCTTTCACAACAAAGACAACGAGCCGAAAGACAGCGAAAGCAATTCGCCCAAGCTGACGCCACCCCCGCGCGGCAAGCGCCGGCTCAAGATCGTCAAATAACAGCGGGATCAGGATCGACAATTCAGAATTCAGAAGAGCAACGGAAGCGACTCGCGCCCACGTTTTAGTTTTCTCTCGGCGTTGGTTTAAACTAAATCCGAATCCTGATTTCTCAATCCCGCCTTCGTGCCGACATAGCTCAGCTGGTAGAGCAGCTGATTTGTAATCAGTTGGTCAGGGGTTCGAATCCTCTTGTCGGCACCATCCTTCGCACACGATGAAAATGCGGCTGACACGCGGAACCATGTATTTCCAATTCGCCGGCATTCTGGCGCTCACGTTTCCGTTGGCGTGCGGTGCAGTTTCGGACTCTTCCGACGCCAGCGGGGCAGCATCGGATCCGTCATCGTCACAGCCAGCTCTGGTCGACCGCAATCAAAACGGGATCTCCGATGGTCTGGAGGAAAAGCTGGACAACGCGAACGCAAGCGATCGCTTTCGGGTCGTTGTGACATTCAGATCAAAACAAACCGATCCGGTCGCTGCGGCGCGCGCAGTCGTTGGCGATTTCCCGGTCCAGCGCAAGTTCCGGATCATTCCCGGTTTCGCGGGCGACCTCACTGCGAGTCAAATACGGACCCTGGCGGCGCATGCCGATGTACTGCGCGTCGAAGAGGATTTCACTGTCCGCGGTCAGCTCGATTCCGCGAGGCGGGATTTTGGCGTCGATGCGGCACGCGCGAGTTTCGGGCACAACGGGTCCGGAATCGGCGTCTGCATACTCGATACGGGAGTCGATCAGGCGCACGAGCAGTTCGACAACAAGACGATTGCGTTCTTCGATGCGGTAAACGGAGAAACTGCTCCCTATGACGACAACGGCCATGGCACACACGTCTCGTCTATCGCAGCCGGCGACGGCATGGGAAGCGCTGACGCCGCGCTATATTCTGGCGTGGCACCACAAGCCGGACTGCACGTTGCCAAGGTGCTTGCTGCCAATAACACCGGCCGGGAGAGCGACATCATCGCCGGGATCGAATGGTGTGTCGATCAGCCCGAGGTAAAAGTCCTCTCGATGAGCCTGCGCGGCGCTCTGGTGAGCGACGGGCGCGATTCCCTCTCGCAGGCAGCGGAAGCTGCGGTCGATACCGGCAAGGTCGTCGTCGTTGCGGCTGGGAATACCGGGCCGGCTCCCGGCACTGTCGCGTCTCCGGGCGCCGCCGAGAAAGCGATCACTGTCGGCGCGTGCGCGGAGTGGTCGCGGTCGGAGAACGAGGACGGTGTATCGGCCGGCATCTATATCGTCCCTTTTTCGAGCCGGGGGCCGATAAGCGATGGCAACGGCAACCCCCGCGCTTATACCAAGCCGGACGTTTGCGCGCCCGGGCATAGCGTCACCGCAGCGGAAGCCGGAAACTCGACGGGTTACGTCGCAATAAGTGGAACGTCGATGGCGGCGCCGTTTGTCGCCGGCGCCATCGCGCTGGCATTGCAAGCGAATCCTTCGCTGACTTCCGCGCAGGCGAAGCAACTACTCGAAGCGACCGCGCAGGACCGCGGCGAGCCCGGCAAGGACACGGACTGGGGCGCCGGGCTCATCGACGTTACGGCGTTGGTCGCGAGCGCGAAGGGAATGGCAGGCGCCACGTCCTTTCCTCCCCACCTGCGGATCGAGGGCTCCGTTGCGAGGAATGGCGCAAAGGAATTTTCGTTCAAGGTCGCGGATCCCGCCGTGCCGATTGCGGCGATGGTCACGATTGACGGCAGCGCGAGATGCGTCTCCTCCGTTGCAGGCGGCTGCTTGACGTTCGAGTGGAGCCCGGACCTGGATGCGAAACTCCTCGATGCCGTGGGAAACGTGCTCGCCACTTCCAGGTGCGCAGGAGAACCGCCGACGCCGGCGCTAGAACGTGGCGAATGCGGAGTCGAAAGCGACACGCCATTTCTCTTTGCGCCCGGCCGGCAGGAGACGCTGCGAGCGAATGCGAGCGGTGCCGGCGAATATCGGATCCGAATCGCTCCTTCGAGAGACGAAGCGAACAATGGAAAAGGCGGCAGCTTCGGGCTCGATATTTCGAATGCGCTTGCCTCAGATCCGGGCGTTTGCAACGGGCAGGCGCCGACCTCGGGCTGCACTGTAAACGGTGTCGCCAACAAAACTTGCCTCGGTACTCCCGCCGATGACGTCATCATCGGCACGGCGGGCGCTGACGTCATCGTCGGCCTTACCGGAAACGATACCGTGAATGGCGGCGCGGGAGACGACCTCATCTGCGGCGGCTCAGGCAACGATACCTTGGCCGGCGGAAGAGGAGCGGATCGGCTCTTCGGCGAGGACAACGATGATGTCTTGAGAGGTGGGCGCGGCGCTGATGCATTCGATGGCGGCGCGGGCAACGATCAGTGCTTCGGCGGTTTGAATGGCAGCGATGGCGCCGCGGATTGCGAGACAGTGGCCGGCATACCGTAATGCGACAACGACGATTAGATCGTCAGCGCGCTCAGAACACCAGCATTCCCAGCATCACTCCAAAAATCAGAATCACGAGAAAGATCGCGAAGAAGATGAAGAACAGGATCTTCGCAATGCTGCGCGCCCCCGACGCGATGTTGGTGAAGCCGAGAAAGCCGGCGACGAGCGAAATGACGAAGAAGATGACGGCCCATTTGAGCATTGGTTTTTTCCTTCTTCTAATGAGCGCTCGTTTGGATAACCGTCTGCGCACTTAGTTCGATGCCGACCTCATGCTTCTGCTTCAGGGACGCGGAAGACGCTAAGCTATAATCGAACCGATTCCACATGAAAATCCACGAGTATCAGGCGAAGCAACTTCTGCGCAAATTCAGCGTCGCCACTCCTCGTGGAATCGCTTGTGCAAGTACTGCTGACGCTGTCGATGCCGCGCGCGAGCTCGGCGGCTCAGTCTGGGTTGTCAAGGCGCAGATTCACGCAGGCGGCCGTGGCAAGGGCGGTGGAGTAAAGGTCGTGAAATCGCTGGAGGAAGTCGAGCATCACGCAAGGCAGATCCTTGGCATGAAGCTGGTAACTCCGCAGACCGGGCCGGAAGGCACAACCGTCAGACGAGTCCTTATTGAAGAAGGCGTAGACATTGCGGACGAACTTTATGTCGGCGCAGTCGTCGACCGCGGATCGCAGCGCGTGGTGCTGATGGCTAGCTCGGAAGGCGGGATGGATATCGAGAAAGTCGCCGCGGAAACTCCGGAAAAAATCCACAAGATTTCCGTTCATCCGATTCAAGGCCTGAGCGCTCGAGACGCGGAGGACGTCGCGCACAAGATCGGTATTCCAAAAGATGCGATCGCCGAGGCATCGAATTTTCTCGTCGGTTTATACCGTGCGTTCGACGCGACCGATGCATCGCTCGCCGAAATAAATCCGCTGATCGTAACTCGCGATGGCCGTGTGCTGGCACTCGACGCAAAAATAAATTTCGACGGCAATGCGCTGTATCGGCAACCGACAATCGCGGCGCTGCGCGATCTCGACGAAGAAAACCCGGCAGAGATCGAGGCATCGAAACACGATCTCAGTTACATCGCGCTCGATGGAAATATTGGCTGCATGGTGAACGGTGC
>WUUC01047299.1_pt1 | contig 23183 bp, 34 predicted proteins | sample 6278441 | NCBI WGS metagenome assembly WUUC01 (sample SAMN13675441, study PRJNA597444) | soil metagenome | isolation source: soil | place: USA: Washington | collected 2017-10
CTCATCGATCTCATGGCGTCGTCCACTGATCATCTGCGCGCAATTCGGCAGGCACTGACAGGTACGACGGTCGCGCTTCCGTCCATCGGCGGAGCTGCCACGGGGTCACCACTTATTGGCGCGGTTAACGTGAACGTCGGCGGTGACGGTATCAGTGTGGCGAACGCGGAGCAGATCGGACAGAAGATCGGCGCCGGCATAGTACGCGCGCTGCCTGAACGTGCACGTGATGCTCATGCTGCACACGGATTCAAGGGAAGTGTAAGCCTCGAGGTCCGGTCATAGTGGTCATCATCAACGGCACGGATCTCACGACACTCGGCTTCGTTGCGGAGAACCGAGGCCTGCCGCGCCTTCTCGGTCGAGAAACCCGCATCGTGCGCATCCCGGGGCGCCTGGGCGGTGTGCGCGGGGGCGGCGATGTTCCGTCGACGCGCCTCGAGGTCCCGGGCAATTTGATTCGCACGTCGCACGCGAACCTGCTCACTGCGATCGACAACCTGTCGGCCGCGCTGCACGGTGAATGCGTTATCCGTTTCAGTGACATCACCGATCGCGAATGGATCGGCTGGCTGTCCGCAGTGAGCCGCGTCGGCGCCACGGGGATAGACTGGATCGGTACGGTCGCACCGGTCACACTCGTGTTCGATTTGCCGGATCCAACGGCGCGCGCGCAAGCCGCCACGACGGGCACGAGCCTGTCGCCGGTGCTCGCGCTCGGCAATGCACCGAGCCCCATCAACGTCTCAGTGCAGAATGGAGCTGGCGCGGCGATCACGGACATCACCGTGCAGGTGCTCGATGGAAGTGCGGCTGTAATCACGGAGCTCATCTGGTCTGGCAGCGTTCCGTCGAGCGGCCTGTGGGAGCTGACGTCGGATCCATACTTCGAGGTGGCTGTCAACGACACGAACGCAGTGTCCGGGCTGTCACCCGGGAGCCGCTTCCCGATCGCGGATCCGGCGGAGGACGCGGTAAGCCTTCAGATCTTCGTCTCCGGTGGCGCATCGCCAGCTGTGAGCTGGTCGTATCGCAAGCGGTGGTAGCGTGGATCGGCGCCTGCACCTCGAGATCTGGAATCCTGCCTATAACGAGCGTGTCGCCATCGTCACGCGTCTGCATGCTGCGTCGACGCGGCGCGTACTCCGCGGCGAGGAAACTCTCGACGTAACGTTCTCGCTCGAGGAGCCTGCTGCCGCTGCTGTCGCCGGCGGCTGCGTTCTCGACCTCACCGATGACGTTACGGGAGAGCACACCGCGTGGCGGCTCATTACGCCGCGCAAGGTCCAGACGAACGATGACGATCGCACGATCTCTCTGCAGGCGCGCGCGCTGTGGAATGATCTGATCGAAGGCATGGTCCACCAGGACCAGCTGGCCGGCAGTCCCAAGCTGTACGAGTTCGGCCTGAGCGATATCAGCGTCGCGGACATTCTCGCTGATTACATCGTACCTGGATACGAAGGCGCCAGCCCGGGCGCCGGCGTGACGTTCGCCGCCGGCAATATCGAAGCGGGCGTGGATACACGACTCGTTTCGCTCACGTTCGACCGTACCACGCCGCTCACCGCCCTGCGCCTGCTCGAGGAGGCCGGTGACTGCGAAGCGCAGTTCCGGCTCGACGGTTCGATCTACCACATCGACCTGTTCAACCGCGTGGGGCGATCGAGCGGTGTCGAGATCCGGTATCAGAAGAACCTGCGCTCCGTGGAGCGCATCGAGGATGCGACGGACGTCGCAACGCGGGTGCGTTCATGGGGTCTCGGCCTGCTCACGCTCGCGGACGCACAATGGACGTTGCGCGAGGTGCCCGGCCAGCCGCAGCGCTGGGAGTTCCTCAGTGACATTCCGCTGGTCGTACCGTTCGTCCCGCACTCCTCGAGCAATCCGATCTTCGAGGACAATGCGTTCGTCGGAATGTGGTTCATTGTGCCGCGCACATCGACCTCATACGAGATCACCGCAAGCAACGCTGCAGGCGGATACATCGAGCTGGATCTGAGTGGCCTGCCGGCCCTCGTTGACGGAGACATCGGCTATTTCTCAGACGATGCGCTGTCACCGATCGATTACCTCGAGAGTCCATCCGGTGTAACCGAGTACGGTGTGCGGCTGGCGCCGCCGCTCGATGTCGAGATCCCGGACGCGGCCAACATTGTTCCGGATCCTCAGCTCGACGAGTGGACAGCGGGCGCGCCTCACCACTGGTTCCCTCTTCCGGATAGCACGCCCACCGATCCTACGATCACGCAGGAGACCGATCGCCTGTACGTGCGCCACGGCTCGTTCGGCGCGCGCGTCGTCGCGACTGCAGCGGACCAGGGGATCTTCAGCGTTGAGGCCGAGCTGCCTTCCGACCCGCGCAGGCCATACACCGGATTCCGCGTGGGCCTCACCGTCATCAGCGGCCGCGTCAAGATCGAGCTGCATCACTCGAACACGATCATCTATCCGGTCAACACGCCGGCCGAGCCACCGGCGACGGACGCGTATCAGGAAATCTCGCTGCTCGCCGATGATGAGCCGCTGCCGGCGGGATCCGCGCATCTGGTGATCAAGGCGTTCGGTGGTCCTGCCGAGTTCGTCCTCGATTACGTGATGATCACGGCGCAGGTAGGCGACGAGGTTCCGAATTACGTGAACGGCGCTGGCGCCGAGCATCTGTGGGACGCGACTGCTTCAGCGCTGCTCGCTGCGGGGCAGCCGAAGCTGCAGATCTCGGCGCCATTTGCTGATCTCCATCGCATCGATCCGACAAGGTACCGTTTCGACGAGATCCGGATCGGTGACACCGTGCGCGTCGTTTCGCGGCTCGGCGACGAAGACGTGCGCCTGGTCGAGCTGTTCCGCGATGAGCTGCACGCGGAAGCGACCGACGGCATGCTCGCGCCGGACCTCGAGTATCGAATTCCTGCGCTGCGTAATCAGCTGAGCCCCGGTGTCTTTGCTTCCACTCGCAGCAGCGGTGCTCCCGCCGCAGCGCTGCCATCGGCGCTGCTCGCCACGCCGTCCCGCTTCATGGCGGCAACGGTCGGCGCTCCGACGTTCACGACGCTCAGTCCAGGCGTTCGTGTAGCAATCTGGCCGCACGACGTCAGCGCGACAGATGCCGGACACTCGATCGGAGTTGAAGCGGGTGCGCTCTGGTATGGCGTGGGCAGCGCGGCGCACTCGCACAAGTGGTACGCCGGCGAAACACACATCGCCACGCTGGCCGGCACCGGCGCATTCACCGCGCGCGCCGTACAGGGCATAGGCACGGATCCGGCCGCGATCCCGATGTACGTCAAGGGCGCGCCTTCCCAAACCGCCGCGCTCATCCGCGTCAATTACTCCGACGACACGGAGGTTGCCACACTGTCCGCGGCCGGTGGCTGGACCGCGAAGGCGCAGCGCGCCGTAGGGTCTGACCCTTCGGTGATTCCGCTCTATGTGCAGGGCGCAGCGGCTCAGTCCGCCGCCTTGATCCGCGTCAACGATTCCGGTCTGACGCAGCTCGCGGCACTCGCGCCCGACGGTGCATGGACTGCGCGCGCGCTCAAGGGTATCCCGACCGACGTAAACGCGATTCCGCTCTACGTCGAGGGCGCCGCGGGTCAGGTGTCGAACCTCATCCGCGTAAACGATAACTCGCTCGCTCAACTGTTCGGCGTCACAGCGGCAGGCCGTGTCGATATTGGCCCCGCCACCGCGCTCGCGTTCGGAAATATCCTACGTGGTCGCGTCAACAGCGCAGCCGCAGCGAACACCTACCTATCGCACTTGGAGTTCCACCAGACCGCGGCGTCAGACGGGTTCACGATGGCCGCCATCTCCGCGTCGGGAATCTCGGAGCACGCGAGCGGACACGTCACGACGATCGGCGCAATGCAGGCCGTCGCACAGCACACGGGCGCGGGAACGGTCGGCAACCTGCGCGCGATCGATGCGCGCGCTGTAGGTAACGGCGCAGGCCTCGTAGACAACGTTGTCGGCGTGCACGTCAATGAGCCCGGCACCGACAACTGCACGAACGCATTCGCCTTCTACGCTCAGGACGTGAGCAAGGGAGTCAATCGCTACGGTCTGTATCTGGAGGACGTGAGCGGCGGCGCGGGCGTCAACTATGCGATCTACACGAACGCGGGCGCGGTAAGGTTCGGCGGAGCCGCAACGTTCGACGGCGCGGTCACGTTCAATGCCGCATTTACATTCGCGGGGGATCTTGTCGTCGGCACCATTCGCCGCGGCACAACCGACGGCGCCGACAACAGCCGGCTCCTGCTCGCTGGTGGCGGCGCCGTGTCGGCTGACCGTGGCGCATACATCAAGATCCACGGTAATGAGTTCGGCTTCGGCGAAGATGGTTTCATCGACCTCCAGCCGGGGACAGCAGTCGGGGCGCTCGTAAGAGTTTCCGGTCCGTTCAGTGTCACGGGCACGTTCACCGTGGCAGGCCTTACATCCTCCACTGGTGGTTTTGGCGTAATACGTACCGCCGGAAACATTGCGTTCGGGTGCGCCGTTACTGGTGACAGTGCCAACCGTTTCCATGCGCTCGTAGAGGGCACGCTGCAATGGGGGCCGGGCAACGCTGCGCAGGACACAAACCTGTATCGCAGCGCCGCAAACTCGCTACGGACGGATGGCAACTTCGCCGCAAGTGGTGCGATTACCGCATTCGGTAGCGCCGCCGCCCTCTTCTTCGATGACAGAGATACGCCTGCCCAATCGTGGGCGTGGTATTCAGATGCCAGCGTCGCGTACCTCTGGAACAACGACGGCGGCGGTGAGCATGTATTCGGCGTTCCGTATGGCGCGGGATACCTGCGCATGGAGCACACGAGCCTAGCCGCCCCGACATTCACAACGATCAGCAGCGGCGCGCGCATCGTCCTCTGGCCGCACGATCTCGGTGCCGCGAACGCAACGCACGCGATCGGTGTCAACTCCGGTACCATGTGGTACGGTGTTGGCGCTACGTCGCACTCGCATGTGTGGTATGGCGGCACAACCGTGTGGATGGAGCTCGTCGCAGGCACGCTGATCCTCGGCGCAGATCCCGGCGGCACGCAAAAGCTCCGCGTGGCTGGACCGATCCGCGCGAACGAGGGCAACTTCTACGCGAGCGACACCGCAGCCGTGACGCTGTTCGCTCAGGGAATCGCCAGCCAGACCGGCGCGCTGGTCCGCATTAATGACAGCACGACAGCGGCGATGATGACGCTCACGGCAGCAGGCGCATTGTCGATTGCGGCCGGAATGACCGCGACTTCGTTCAGCGGTAGCGGCGCGAGCCTGACGAACCTGAACGCGAGCAGCTTCGCGAGCGGCAACGTGCCATATGCACGGATGCCATCGGGATCCGGCTCGTGGGATGTCGGCGTCGGCAACACATTGACCCTGACGCGCACTGTGGTCATCGGCACGGACCCCGGCGGCACGGATGCGTTGCGTGTCGGCGGTGCAATCGCGGCAGACGCCGGCAAGTTCCAGACGGGCGCCACGACTGCGATACGGTTGTTCGCGCAAGCCGTGAGCGGACAGACCGCGGCGATCTTCCGCGTGAACGATGACGCGGCAGGTGGCATCTTCCGCATTCTCGCGGACCGTCAGGTTGTGTTCGATAACCTGCCCACAAGTTCGGCGGGATTGACCGCGGGGTCAGTCTGGAATAACGGCGGCGTTATGAACATTGCGTAAGCCACACTAACGGAGGACGGAGTCATGCCGCAGCTCAAGAAAGCTGATCTCGTGGAGGTGTTCAATGCACTCGGCTCGATCGTGAATGGCGATGTGCAGGCGGACGGATCGCTGCGCCGCTATCGCGTTCCGCCGAAAGTGCAGGCAACGCTGGGGCGCGCGTATCGCGAGCTCAAGCCGAAGGTGATGGCGTTCCAGGATGACGTACGCGATCAGGAAGTCGTCTTCGCAGACGGAAAGGATACGATTCCGCGCATGATTCGCGGGCCTGATGGAGCGTTCATTGCGAATCCGCGTTACCTAGAGTTCCGGGAAGCGCGGCGCGGCCTTCTCGAGGAGACGGTCGAGTGTCCGTACACGGTGCGCCTCGCAGACTTTCCCGATGACTGCGATGCACCGGTAGCCGGTCTCGGCGAGCTCGTAAAGGAATAGCGCTGGACCCGCAGCCGTCGCTGCGGCTACATTTCAGACGGAATAACGTGGTCTATTCGGCCCGCACATCCGGACAAACCGGGTGTCGCGGGCCGTTTTGCATCGGTGAGCGGAGCAAGATGAACGGCGCCGAAACCGCTGAACGAGGAGCCTGATGCCGTTCAACAATATGACTGACATGCGCGGAGCGGATGTGGCGTTGCTGTCGTTCTGGCTGGGTCTCCCGGGGGCGGTGCGCTATGCCATCGTCATCCTGACGATCCTCGGGGCCGGGTGGACCGCGCGCGGCACGTTCACCGAGTTCCTCGGCCTCGAGGCGCGCGTCGAAAAACTCGAGCAGTACCACGCTTTACAGGACGAGAAGGACGCGAAGCAGGAAGCGCTGCTGCTGTTCCTCAGCTGCCGCGCGGTCGAGATGGATAAGTCGCGTAGCCCAGCATCGTGCGTGCACTACGTACGGCAATACGACACGCTCTATGAGCTGCTGACGAAGTGAGCGTTGCACATGGCCGAGGGCTGGAACGTCGATACGCTGCTCGAACACATGACGGCTCTGCGTCAGGCTGACTGCAGAGCGACGGAGCAGCGTTTCCGCGACCAGCAGACCGCGGTTGACGCGGCGCTCAAAGCGGCGAAAGAAGCAGTGCTCAAGGCGGAGACGGCCGCAGAACGCCGCTTCGAGTCAGTGAACGAGTTCCGCGAGACGCTGGGCGACCAGCAGCGCACGCTGATGCCGCGGCAGGAAGCGGAGATCCGGTTCAAGCAACTGGATGATCGGGTGGCGGAATTGGCGCAGATAAACGCAAGGCTGACAGGCGCAAGAACGGGCGGGCGTGAGATGTGGGCGTATGTAGCTGCCGGTGTGGGGATGCTGATCGGCATCGTGTCGATCGTGCTGGCGGTACTCCGGTCAATGGGAGAGACACCATGACAACGCAGGTACTCGCAAAGACGAAGTCTCTGTTTCTGACAAAGACGTTCGGTCTCGGCGTGCTGGAGATCGCGCTCGGTCTGGCAATCCTTCTGATGGAGGAAGTGCAGCGCGCAACCGAGGCGGGCGAGCCGATCGGATGGGGACTCGTCGTGAAAGGAATCATCACCATCGCGTTGCGCTACTTCACGAAGCAGCCGGTGACAGCGACCGGCAAGCCTGCGAAGTACGTCGAAGCGCCGACGCGCACCGAAGTCGCGGAGATGGGTCTGCCGACGCGCGCGCCGGGAGCGCCATAAATGAGCGCAGGCATGGAGGGGCTCCCGACCGACGCAAAACCGTCGAAGGACCTGAGCCTGCTCGCGCCACGGTTTGCGCGCGCGGTCATAGCCGCCATCGCCGAGTGCAAGGCCGCGGGGCTGGACGCCGTCGTGTTCGAGGCGTACCGCTCGCCGGAGCTGCAGAAGATTTATTACGCGCGCGGCCGCACGGTGAAGCCGCCATATCACACGGTCACGAACGCGAAGTCGAATCTGCACAGCTGGCACGGGTACGGTCTCGCGGTCGATGTGATACACGAGACGATGCACTGGAATCCGCCCACGTCCTGGTGGGACAAGGTCGCGAAGATCTTCAAGAAACACGGCTGCGACTGGGGCGGCGATTGGACGCAGGTCGATCTTCCCCACTTTCAATGGGGTGGCATGCGCAAGTCGCCATCGGACCGCGCGCGCGCGCTGTGGAACTCCGGTGGCCCGCTCGCAGTGTGGCGCGAGGTCGGTGCCGATGGCGTCGCAATAACGGAGGAGGTAGCGAAGCCGCGCGTGTTGTCGCTCGGAGTGATCGGCGACGATGTGCGGGCGTTGCAGAAGGCGATTCGCGCGCCGCAGACGGGCGTGTACGACGCAATCACTGTTGCGTATGTACGCGGGTTCCAGCTGGGCGCTGGACTGGATGTCGATGGCGACGCCGGCCCGCAGGTGCGGAAAGCGCTGGCACTGGACGCGTAAACGAGGGCCACGACGGAAGCCTAACCATACGGGGGAGACATGGCCGAGAAACTCAGAGTAGACCCGGTCGAGACGCCGGAACTGCAGAACGATCGCGAGCTGCTCGCGAAGATGCGCGCGCGCCGGTGGAAAGCATTGCGCGCGTCGTTCCCGTCCGTCCGAGCAGACATCGCAGATTGGGCAGTGCGTATGGAAGCGCTGCACGGTCCGCGTGTGAAAATCTGGGAGAATCTCGTCGGCTGGGTCACAGCGCTCTACATCGCGCGGTATGGCGAGAATGAAGCGTACTGGCCGGAGGAGCTGACGGACGACGACCTGACACGTGCACTGGCATGGGAGCGCGGGAATCTCCCGCAGACAGTGCGTTACCTGGACCTGGAGGACTAGGCCATGGCCGCAATGTCGGATTTTTTGGAGGCGGAACTGCGCAAGCACATCTTCCGCACCGGCAGCTACACCAAGCCGACGGACCTGACCATCCACCTGTACACGGCCGCACCGGGCGAGACCGGCGGCGGCACTGAGGTCAGCGGCGGCAGCTACGCTGCGGTCTCACGGCCACCTCTCGACGCGAACTGGACGGCAGCGAGCGCGACCGATGGCCTGACCGACAACGCCGCAGCTATCACATTTCCGGCGCCGACGGCGAACTGGGGCAGCATCGTGGCGATGGCGATCAAGGATCAGGTGCCGAACTTCCTGTTCTACGGCGCGCTCGGCACGGCGAAGACGGTGAACAACGGCGACCCCGCGCCGAGCTTCGCCGCAGGCGATCTCGACATCATCTTCGCGTAACGCCATGCTGCTCACGAGCACGGCGGACAAGGTCCAGCTCGTCACGTCGGCGGCTATCGCGACGGACGTGCACGCGACGTATCTGGACCACGATGCGGCGGCGAGCCCGGAGGACCGCGTAGTACCGGGCCGCCGCAACACGGCCATCGCGACAGCGACGACGACGGACATCGTGACGTCGCCGGGTACGGGTGTGACGCGCAACGTGCGCGAGATGCACGTGCGCAATAAGCACGCGACCGACCCGCAGTCGGTTACGGTGCGCCACACCGATGGAACCGTCACGGTGGAGTTGTGCACAGCCACGCTGCTCGCAGGTGAGCGGCTGTCATACAGCGATGGACGCGGCTTTGAAGTCTACGATGCGGCGGGTGCGCTGAAGCCTGCCACTGCCAGCGTGCTGCTCGTCAAACGCCTGGGCGCCGACCAATCCAACAGCACGGTAACACCGACCGAAGTGACCGGTCTTACGCTGCGCGTCGAGCCCGGAACCTACACGTTCAAATACTCGATCCTCTACCGTGCGGCCGCGACGACGACCGGCGTGCGGTTCAGTGTCAACCATGACGGCACGGTTACGTCATTCGTTGCCGAGATGCGCTGGGTCGATGTTTCCGCAACGGCTGCGACGGCGGCGGCGGATCAGGACGCAGTGCTCGCTACCGGCTCGGTGCTCGGTGCAATGGCAGCGCGCGCCAAGAGCACGGCGGGCTGGGGCACGACGATCAGCGTGGACACCGCAGACGCCGACATGCTGATGATCATCGAGGGCTTGATGGTCGTCACTGTTGCCGGCGACCTCGAGCTCTGGCATGGCTCCGAAGTCGCAGCGGCCAGCACAGTCAAGGCGGGCAGCGTGCTCGTGCTGACCAAGGTGGCGTGATGACGATATTTGTAACCGCATAGGGAGGCGACATGCCATTTCTCGCAAGCAACGGAGTGCTCGGCGACATACATCAGTTGGCTAGTAAGCGAGCACTTCACACGAAGGGGATCGCGCAGCAGCGGCGCGCGACGCTCGCTGCCGGCAATGTCACATCGTCATTCGTGATTTCCATCGATGCGGACGTGATGGCGATTCGCACCGAAATGCAGGGCTACGCGGCGACGCCTGGCATCGGACCGTATGTGCAAGCGAATACTCCCGGTGCTCCTGCTGGCTATGATGCTGTCGCGGAGTGGCAGACGATGATTGCCGCGCTGCAGGCAGTGTCGGATGAGATCCGCGCCACGTTCCCTGTCGCTGCCGGCGGCTTCCTGCTCGCGCGCACATGGGCAGCCGAACGGGAGTTCACCCCCGCGCAGACGGCGGGACTGCGCACGCAACTGGACAACCTGATCGCAACGATCAGCTGAAATGGCGTTCCCGCAGATCGCGACTGCGAGCGAGGGCAACAGCGGCGGTACCGCATCCAGTCTGACCGTCACTCTGCCCACGGGCATCGCTTCCGGCGATCTGATTGTCGTCGAAGTGTCTATCGATGGCACGACGGCGGCGACGTGGCCGAGCGGATGGACGCAGCTGTACGCGGCCAATACCGGTCCTGTCGCGCGAATAGAGGTGCGCTATCGCGTTGCTGATGGCACCGAAGGGTCCAGCATTTCCGTCACGACCGCGTCGACAGAATCCACCTACATCGCGCGGCGGATCACCGGCCACAATTCCGCTATCGAGGCGGCTGGAACACCAAACACCAGTGCTGGCAGCACCACGCCAGATCCGCCGTCCTTCACGCCGAGCTGGACCCAGGGCGACACGCTCTGGATTGCTGCGTGCACCTATCGCTCGTTCGGCGGCGGCAACGGGCTCACGGCATACCCGTCGAACTACTCCCTGAGTCAGCTCGACCACGACGTCGGCGCGACCGCGGGCGGATACGGTGTCGGTGGCGGATCAGCGGCGCGCGAGCTGAACGCCGTAACGGAGAATCCCGGCACATTCACGCAGTCGCTGGGTGAGGGCTGGGTTGCGAACACATACGCGATCGAGGCCTCTGCGGGTGCCCCCATTGCACTAGATGCATCGCTCAGCGCATCTGCCGCCGTAACTGCCAGCCTCACCACCGCGATTGCACTACAGGCCGCGCCGGCGGGCTCCGCAACGGTCGCTGCCGAGCTTACGACGGCCATTCGTCTGTCGTCGAGCGTCAGTGCGACTGCTGCGGTCAGTGCCGCACTCGCACTCGATCCTCGCACCACGCTGGGCACGTTCGATCGGCGGCTGCGGGCGCTCGCGTGGTTCGACGGACTGCCGATCGAAAGCTGGTTCGCGGATGACCTGGTTCGCGTTGCTGTTGACAATGCGATCAGGCTCGATGCCGAGCTGACTGCGACAGCCGCTGCGGCGGGCCAGCTAACTACCGCCATTCGTGCGGCGGCGGCCGTAACCGCGACGGCGTCCGTCAATGCTGCGCTCACGACAGCGATTCGGCTGGCAGCAACTGCGACGGCGACTGCGACCGCCAGCGCGGCGCTGACTACAGCCATCCGGCTGAGCGCTGCAGCGAGTGGTACGGGCACGGTCGCGGCTGCGCTGACGACTGCCATCCGGTTGCAGGCCACCGTCAACGCGACAGCCGCTACCAGTGCCGCGCTCACGACCGCAATCCGCTTTACAGCGGCGCTCAATGGTGTGACCACGGTCGCTGCGGAGTTCACGGCGCCGGTCAGCACGCTCACGGCATCATGCTCAGCAGCCGCGAACGTCGCACCCGTGCTGACCACGCACATACGCATGAGCTGCGTCCTCACCAGTACGGGCGATGCTGCTGCGCAGTTGTCCACGGCGATCAGGCTCATCGCATTGCTCGATGCCATGGTGACGCTGGGCGCGCAGCTCACGACCGGGTTGCTGCCCGTCGTCGATATTCCCGCCGCCAACATAGTGATGACCGCGAGCGGCAATCGTTACGTAGCTGCAGGCGTAATAGGGCGCACGGTCGTGACCGCCGCGTCACAACGCAGAGTGGAGACAGGATCATGAGCGACGCCGTGATGGTGAAGCCCCGCAGGGTCGCGGATATTTATCAGATCAGCTTTCGTAAGGATCTCGCGCCCGCCGAGACGCTAGCGGCGTTCACGCTAGAGATCCGTGATTCCGCAGGAAATAACGTGAGAACACAGTTCCACACCGATACGCCCCCGGCGCCGGTAATCGCCGCCGATCAGGAGACTGGAGAGGCCGCGAAGGCGGTGAATTTCTGGTTGCGGAAAGCTGCGACGGATGAGGAGCAGGTAGAGGAAGCGTACGACGTTTACCTCGAGGCGGATACGTCTACGGGCCGACATCTCGAGGCGCGCTCGGAGAACGCGAACCGTCCGATCATCAGAGTCTACGCCTGACCGTCACAGGCCAGGGTTATCTTCACCGAATGCGTCGACGACTGATCGATCCACCCGTCGGACCGTTCTCACCACTCGCCGAGCTCGAGGCCTGGCTTGCCGAGCTCGAGCGCGATCGCGCTGCAGCAGCTCCGGATGACAGGGAGGACTTCGATCTCGCCATCGATAGGGCGCAGCAGTGGATCTCCCTACAGCGCAGCCATGATAATCTCGAGTAGCTCTTCCTCCGATGGCTCGCGGTAGCGGATCGCCGCCGGCTCCGGTACGTCCACGACGCGATCGCCACAGGTTACACGCACGAACGGACCGCCTCCGGTGACTGGCACGCGGTGCGTCGGATAGAGCCGCCTGCCGCTGGACCAGCCCATCGAAAGCATCCGCTGCAGCTCGTATTTCTCGCCCTTGTATTCCACCTGGAATTGGCCGGGTCCGACCTTCGTCGACGTCATGCCGTCACGGTAACGAAGGGGTGTGACAACGAAACTGACAGGGTTCGCGACCGTCAAAATTCTTGACATAGCGCGACGCTCTGGTATACTTCGGTTCAGTTTCGGTTCCTTTTCGGTGGAGACATTCATGCGTAGGCGGTAGATGGGCGAGCGGACGCAGATCGAGTGGACCGATGCCACGTGGAATCCCACGACGGGTTGCACAAAGGTCAGCGCCGGCTGTGACAACTGTTACGCACACACTCTCGCGCATAATCGCCTCGCCGACGTTTATCGCCGCAAATTGCCTATCGTTCAGACACCGGAAGCTGAGGCGGATCCGTTCGCGGTACGTATATGGCCTGAACGGCTGAAGCAGCCGGAGAAATGGTCCGACGCACGGATGATCTTCGTGAACTCTATGTCGGATCTGTTTCACAACGACATACCAGAGGAGTACCTACGCAACATCTTCGAAGTGATGCTCCGCGTGGATCGCCATGTCTACCAAGTGCTGACGAAACGGCCTGCACGCGCTCAGAAGTTTTATCAACGGCACGCAGATCTATTCGCCCGTAGGCCCATGCCTGAGCATATCTGGTTGGGTACGTCGGTGGAGCACAACGACGTCGCTTACCGTGTGCGTCAGCTGCGCGATGTGCCTGCCGAAATTCGCTTTCTGTCGTGCGAGCCGCTGCTCGGCCCTCTCACTCTCGACCTGACGGGTTTGCACTGGGTGATTGTTGGCGGTGAAAGCGGTGTCGGATATCGCGCTATGCAACCTGAATGGGCAACCGAAGTTCGCGACCAGTGCGTCAATGCTGGCGTTCCATTCTTCTTCAAGCAGTGGGGAGGCAGGACACCTAAAGCAAAGGGTCGGCTGCTGGAGGGGCGGACGTGGGATGAGCTTCCGCTCGCACTTCACGAACTCACTGTCTGATCAGCCGGTACTTTCGATAGGGCGGCTTCGGACGCGTCTTCTCAATTACCTCCTCCACACGACTGCCGAGCACCAACTTCAGGGCAGCGTTGTGGTCCTTCTCACGAAAATCATACCCGAATGCAAGCACTAACGCGCTACGGATAACAATCCATTTCTGCGGCTGACGCACTGCGGACAACGTCTGGACTATCTGTTCGGCCGCTTCTTGTATAGTTGCGCGGAGCTGTCGCTTGGGCTGGAACAGCGCCATCTGCTGCTGCGCCTCGGCCCGCACGGTGTCATCAAACAGCGCATCCTCTGTGCTGGAAATCACATCGTTCATGTGTACCAAGCCATGCTCGTTATTTGTAGCATGCACCATGTAATACTTTGGTAGCGCATCGTACTTCGGCCGTATTGGAATAGGCGTGACATAACGAAAGTGCTTTTGGAAGAGCTGCAGATATGACCATAGTAGGTCGAGCGTCGACGGATTCGCTCCCTCCTCTACGCTGTCGATCAATTCGTTATTAAATTCAAGGCGTTCAAGCAATCTGCGGAAAGCTGCGGCGGTTCTCTCCGTGCGATCGTCGTGATCCTGCTTTCGGATCCATCCGAGAAAGCGTTTGAACAGTTGTGGGGGAACGCGTACCAGTACCTCCGTGGGCTCTCTCTGTTTGGCACCCAGCAGTGGTTCCAGCTTTTGAGCCGTTAAATCAGCGACGCCGTAAGGGTCAATGAAGAAGATTGTGGGAACGCCTCGCGTGGAATCTACCAGTTCGGCCAGTATCTCCACGTAATTCGCCGCTATCACGTATGCGCGGGGAGGGTTGTTCTGAATGTACGGCTCGAGTGCCTGCCGTAATGCTACGAGATTTTTCGCGTCTTTCTCGCAAGCGATCACCGTAAGTCGGAGACCGGTTCTTACGAGGTGAGGATCGTCGTTGAGTCGGGCAGCGATCAGCGGGGAACCTGGCATGCCGTTACCGTACGTCCCCGCACCCGCGCACGTATCGACAAATACGATCTCGCTGCTTCTCGTCCCCAGCTTATAGGCGAAGATGCGCAGATACTTACCGAGTATCTGATGCTTATACTTCGCCCAGTCGCTACGTTCGTCAAAGAAGGGATCTGCCACACCTACAGCCTGGTCACAGGATCGGTGGTGATGTCCCACACACCCGCGATTGGCGCTAACCTTTTCACGAGATAGATCGCGTTAACGCAGTCCTGCCGATTCACATATCCCTCGCCGGAAACTGCGACTATTTGATTGTTGTCTGCCAGCAGTCGCGAGCGCCACTGCTTTGTCGTGTCTTTAAACACCGAAAACATAGCCATTGCCCGCCTCCGCCTCGGTGGATCTCCCGGGTCGGCGCACTCGCCGTGTTAGGGAAGATTGCTCCTCTAAATTAAGAGGCCGCGCATGGGCATTTTTGACCTATGTCGCGCAATCGCCACAGCCGCGGCGGATCAGCCTGAGCTTGAAGGAGTTACGAGCTCGCGCGCGCGTCGCAGATCCGCGAGCGCACCCTCCACGTCGTACGGCGGCGTCAGCGAGTTCCAAGCGTCGAGCATCAGAATGGCGATGTGGTCCATCGTCCTGAGCGGCATACCGCTCGTGTCACAGTCGATCATCCATTGCCGGTACGGCAGCTGCGGACGTACGTCCTCAACCTCACCACGCTGCAGCTGCGCGATGCGCTCGTCCAACCAGGTACGCACATGATCGGCGGCACGGTTGCCCGGAAACGTTGTGCGCCAATCCGTCACGCGATGTTACTTCCGGCCGCGGCTGCTCACCCGAACCTGGCGTCTGTCCTGGCCGCCACGCTTCCACTCTATGAGGGTGGACGAGATAGGCGCGGTGACGAGGCGTTCGTCATTTTTCCATATGTGCACCACTGCGCCATCGATCTGCACGAGGACCTTTGAGTATGAGGTCCCTTTTCCTATCGCTACGGTTACACGCTCAGCTGGTTCTGCGGCGGCCATCGATTCCTCCTGTGTCGTATCGTCAGTGCTTCATTCGGGAATCACTTCCACACCTCGCGGCACGTGCGCACGACTTCCTCGAGCTGCGGCACGAGCTCCTCTTCATCCGCGCTCTTCGGCGGCACGCGCACGACGCCGCTGTACCAGCGCCAGCCGCCACGTCGCTGCATTGCCACCCAGTACCATGGATCCGGATCGCGTGCGACAGGCTGATCGTCGCCGAGCAGTTCCCAGGTGCCGGAGGGACGGGTGATGAGACGCGTCATCGACCTTGCGTGAATGCGTTCATTTCGCGCTGCGCCAGCAGCAGCCGGTCTTTCGCAGCCGCGACGCTGTCGAATGCTGCCTGGAGACGGGGATGGAGCATCCCGCCCCACACGTCGTAGGTATAGGCGAGCCGCAGCTTTTCATCAGCAGTCGCGCGTGGCTCGATCTTTCCGGCAGCGACCATGCTGTCGAACAGGACGATCGCTACGCTATCCCGTTCTCGCTCAAGACGAGCATGCTGCGCCGCAGCGAATGCCTCATCGAACTGCAGTTTCTCAAGACGCTCTGCATCGCTGGCGCACGCAGTAAGGAAGACGGTTGCCGACAGCAAAATCATTCGAGCCATTCATCCACCAGCTTTCTCATTCTCATCACTTTCGGAGCGAGTTCCTTCACTCGATACACCTGCCAGCCTCGATCGTCGATCGGTGCGCGCTGTCGAATAACCGCCTCGATGTATTCGGCGCCGAGCGTCGCGTCCGCGATCTCGCAGTCCTGGTGTGTAATGATTCCGGTCAGCGCGAAGAGATCCGCAACCTCCTCAGCCTCCGGCAATGGCCCGGCGAAATGCAACATCGTCGGTTCGTCGGCGTCGCCGGCAAGTGAATGTCCGCACTCGTGCAATTCGATGTAGATCGCGGCTTCGTGTGGAAGGTGGCGCGACAGGTACAGCCGTCGATACGAATCGTGCAGCGGGTGTGAGAGGTACGCGATGTCGGGCATATCCACGCGCCGAACACGGATCCGCCCGAACTCCAGCAGCTGATCGATCTCGTCGCGCGTCGGCCGACGTCCCCGTCCGTAGTCGGGGATCATCATGCGCGCATATTTGATCGCGTCCAGGACGCGTCTCTCAGCCCGTGTCCTTCTCACGACGGGCCTCGTTCCTGCCCCACTCCATGATCGCGTCCTTAACTGCATCGCTCGACCCGCGTTCCTCGGCATAATCCAGCGCGCCCGCCATGCGCCCATGCGGCGTGACATGCTTGGCGAATCTACGCATGCCCTCCGTCAGCTTGAATTCGGCAATGATGTATTCGAACTCACGTCGATCGGCCGGACTCAGACGCTCTGCCGCGTCCGAATTCGTGTCCTCTGCGCGATTCCCGTTCGTGGCCCCGGACACGAAATCCCGTAGCAATTCCTCGTTATCTCCCTTCAGCCTATTCGGACTGTAAGTCGGTTTCTGAAGACGCTTTACAAGATTCACGTCCATGCCCGACTCACGAGCCACGACCGCCGGCGGCCGAGTCCCATGCTTTTCGCGAAAGCGGTCGATCAGGGCCTGTAGTTCAGGTCTGCTCACGTCAGGCTTGACTCCCGATCATATCGGGTTATGTTAGGTCACGTCACGTTATGTCCGCTCACAACGCGGTGGGTGGTCAGTGAGCAGTCCTCACAGTCTAAGAGGCCCCATGGCCGCTGACAATCAGGCGACCGCCGTACCAGTCCGGAACCGCTTCAAGGCGGCTCTCACCCTCCTGCCGGGAGAGGACGGGCGCCACGGACACACGGTGGCGTCGTGGGCTCGCACGCTGGGCCACACGGAGTCGCTCGTGTGGATGAATCTGTCAGGCGAGCGGTACACCCCTGAGATCCGCGCTGATATAGCTGCCGTGCTGGGCATGGCCGTCGAAGCGCTCGACGCCGAGATCGCGCAGGAGCGCGCAGCAGCATGAACCTCGGCTCCGAGCAGGCCAACCGTCAGCATCGCGCCGCGCTGCTCGCGCTCGTCATTCAACGCAGCATGGCGAAGCTGGGTATCGCCGATGCGCCGGCGCAGGTCGTCGCGAACATGACCGATTCCGCATGGGACGCGGCCGCGCGTGAGGCTGGCATTTCCGCACCGAGCGCAGACACGCGTGAAGCCGTCGTCGAGCTGTTCGCAGAGATCGAATCCGCCGACGAGCAGCGTGTCGCATGACGCCGAATCGCATGTCCGCTGCGTTCTCGGAATTGTCGCTCGCCGAGCAGGTCCGTCTGCGCCTCGTCGATGCCACACCGATCGTCGAATACAACTATGGCTTCGGCGCATTGCTCGACGCATGCCGCGCGACGGATCCGGATGCATTCATGGTGGCGACGTCATCGGTGACCGAGAACACGTCGCCGTTCCTGGCCTCGATCCAGAATCTGATCATCTGCATGCGCGCGGAGCAGCGCGAGAACGGTGGTGGGTCACGTGATCGTGGTCGCATAGCGGACGATACATGCCCTGCCGGCGAGGATGTAATTCCGCGTGGAATGGAAGTCGGAACCCTTACGGCTGCGGTTCGGTGACATGCGGACCGCATCACGACGCCGGGATCCGATGCTCACGCAGCAACGCGCGCTCCGCGGAGGCCTCGCACTGCGCGCGGCCTGCGGCGATGCGTCGACCGCATCCGAATGCCTCGGCGTCAGCGAGCGTCTCGCGCGCGACTGGTTCAATGGCGGCGACGGATCGCCGGTCAGCCGCAGCCTCGAGCTGCTCGATAGCGTGCCGGATCCTGCACCGCTCATCACGGAGCACAAGATCGCCCTCCACCGCAAGCTGCTCACGATGAATCCCGATCAGCTCGTCGCTGAGTTTTTCGAAGTGCTCGAGCGCGCGACTGCAGCCGAAGCCGCGCAGCTCCAGGAGAAGGTGCGCTGCGCGCAGCTACGCGATCTGAATGCGCTGCGTGAGGCATCGTCGCGTGAGGCGACGCTCGACGAGAAGCTCGCTGCCATCTGCGATCGACTCGAGGAGCTGCGCATCAACCCCTGGCAATATCAGGAGGCGCGACGCTCATGACGGAGAGGACGCTCGGCGTGCTGCTGTGCATCGCAATCGGCCTGACCCTCGGCGGGATCATGCACACGATGCTGTATCAGCGCGATCGCGCTGCACGGCTCGACGAGCAGCTCATGCAGCGCCTCGACGAAGAGACTGTGTTCTGGGCAGAGGAAGAGGCGCGGATGCGTGCGCTCGCCGACGCCATGGAAGATGACACGCCGCGCGTGCGGCTGATCGGAGGAATGTGATGAAGCAAAACGATGGTGGGCCTGCGTTCGCGCGGCCGGCGAGTGTCGATCCGAGCAGTGGCACACTGTCCGATGGCGATAGCGTCATAGCAGAGCAGCGGGGCATGACGCTGCGCGATTACTTCGCGGCGCAGGCGCTGGCAGGTTATTCGGGCAGCGAGCACGAGTATGCGACCACGAGCGCGACCGCCAAGCACTGCTACGACCTGGCCGACGCAATGCTGCGCGCACGTGAGGCGGACAATGCCTGACTGGATCGAGAACACGCTCTACTTCTTCGGCGGCATGCTGCTGATGATGGCCACCATCGCAATCGGGGCAGTGATCGGCGCCAGCACCACGGAAGAAGCTGCGCGGCGGATGTGGGATGAAGCGGAAGAGGATCAGCGCGAGATGATGCGCGCGAACGCCGAGCCGGTAGTCGGGCTGCTACGAGTAACCGAGTCAGGGGCCGACCCGGCCCGCGGAGCGGGTGACGTGGAGCGGAATCACGGAATGGTCTCGTAGCAGCCGCTGTAATCGGCGGGAGTGGCGCGACCAGACGCGCGCCCTGCGGGGAGTGCCCGGCTCCCCGCACCCGTCACCGAAATGAAACGCTGTCGGTCCCGTGCCCTGGTAAGCGAAGGGATCCGACAGCGCTCGCGACCGGCGAACCGGTCATGTCTCAACGATAGGGGAAGCGATGGACACGGTCAACAACAATCGCGCGCGGCGCCGGCAATGCTGGCTGCGCGTGCTGATTCGGAGGCGGCCATGACAACGCGTGCAACGAAGCCCGTTGCGCGCGAGATCGATACGCCGCGTGGGACCATGATCGTCACACTCACGAATGCCGGCGTGATTGTGCGCCGGAAGGGATCGCGCACGTCGCTCGGTCCCGTACCCATCACAACGATCGAGGACGTCGCTGCGAAGATGGACGCGGCGGCTCGTGGTCATGCGGTGCCGGCACCGCGGCCGCGTCGCTCGAAGACAGGTGCACGATGAGCGAGCAGAACGGGCAGTCCACTGCCGTCGCCACGCAGCCACGCAACGCAGCAGTCGAGCAGATCCGCCAGGCAGGCGCGGCAGCAGTCGCCGAGCAGAAAGCCGTGCGGGATATGTACGTCATGCTCGAGGGAGTCGAGTGGGGCAGCGGCAATTCGCTGGTGAAAGGCGCCGACTTCTCCCGCGCCACGCGCGCCGCATTCGCGAAGTTCTGCGTCGTCACGCGCGCGAACCCGCAGATCCACGTCGATCTGCTCGGCGGCAAGCCGTATCTGAACGCGCAGTATTACCGCGACAAGTGCTCGGCCGATCAGTACTTCATCGATGACGTGCAGATCAACATCTCGGTGTCGGTGGCGGAGCAGCTGCGCGCGCAGGCGAAGCAGGCACTCCAAGAAGCGAAGGAACTCGGTCTGCCGGAACCGACCGGCGAAGTTCAGAAGCTGCTCGAGGAAGCGCGCACGCTCGATCGACTGCGCTCGGAGTACGGCGTGCCGGAATGGGCCACGCACGCGTACGAAACGCGGATTCGCCGTTACGTCGAGAACGCGCCGCTCGATGCGATTCGCCGTGGCGAGCTGGCAGATGCCGAACAGTTCATCCGCATTGTCCGCGAATGCAATTGGGCAGGCGGCAGGGGCATCGTTCAGAAGAAGCGCAAGGACGGATCAAAATACGAAGTGGAAGCGGATCCGATCGGCGACGCGGAGCCAGCGAAGACGGCGCGCACTCGCTCCTTCCGTCGTTGCGCACGCAACGCGTTCTCCGCCTGGTTCGATCAGTTCGACGATGATATCAGCCGCGCGTCCGAAGTTGTCGAGGCTGAATGGACGGAGGTCCGGGACGACAATCGCGAACGCGCCGCGATCACCAGCGGTGAGACGCAGACCGTCGTCACCGGCGCCGGCGAGCCATCAGCAGCTGGATCCGACGGCGCGCGCGACCTGCCGATTGAGGACGCCGAGGAAGTCACGGAAGAGCCGTTCACCCCGGAGCAGAAGACCGACGCGCGCCGCAACTACTTCGGATCGCTGAAAGCGATCAGCATTGTCGGCGACGACGCGCGGAAGCAGTGGCAGCTCGAGAACAACCTCGGCGAGTCGTCGAAGGAATGGGGCCGCGTCGAATATGCACGCGCGCAGCAGCTGCTCGAGCCCAAGATCCGTGAGCGCCTGATCGGCGTCGTGGGACATCTCGGGTTCGAGTCGATCGACGATTTCGCGCGGTCGAAGAACGCCGAACCGCCGACGTCGGTGCAGCACCTGAAGACGCTGCTCAGCTACGCGCTGGCGGACGCGGGCGAGTCATGAAGGGTGTCGCGATGAGCGACCTCCACCTGGGATTCCGGCAGTTCGCAGCGACAGTCGCGGGCCGGAATCAGCGGGAGGTCGATGTCGAGCGTGCATGGGAGCAGGCCGTCGAGCTCACGATCGACGAGCAGCCTGATCTCATCACGCTTGCCGGGGACAACTTTCATAATGCACGGCCGTCATTCCATGCGGTGCGTGCCTTCCAGCGCGGCATCCGGCGCCTGGTCAGCGAGACGGACGCGCACGTCGTAATCATCCTCGGAAATCATGAAGCTTCGAAGACAGCCGAAGCTCTCTCGCCGGTCGTCGTCGTCGAAGGCGAGCAGCGGGTGCACGTCGTGACCGAGCCGAAGCGTCTTATTCTGCGACCGCGGAACAGTGGTCGAATTGCCGTCGCGTGCCTACCGTTCGTCGCGCTCGCGGACGAAGAGCGTTACACGATCGCACCGGATCCGGATGCACATGTGAACGTGTTGCTCGTGCATGCGGCCGTGCGCAGCTCCGCCACTCCTGACGCCGTGCCGTCATTCTACGCCGGCGAGACCGCGCTCGACGTCGGGCGCGAGGCCTCAGCGTGGGACGTCATCGCCTGCGGAGACTTCCACGAATACCGCGAGCTGCACCCGAGCCGCCTCGCGTTCTACAGCGGATCGACCGAGCGCACCAGCTCCAACATCTGGCCGGAGACGGCGCCGAAGGGCGTGGTCGTGTACGACACCGAGTCGAACACGATGGCGCTTCGCGAGATCGAAACGCGGCACGTCGTGTCGTATGACTACCACGATCTCATTTCGTACGGAATCGAACCGGATGCGTTCGGCGTGAATGACGCGCTGGCGCAGCTCGTCGACGATGGCGGCGATCTGTTCGGCGCGATCGTGCGCCTGGTCGTTGAGGGATTCCCGCGCCATCAGCGCACGGACATTGACTACGCGCTTGTCCGCCAGCTGAAGGAGCGGACGCGGCACTTCCAGCTCGATCTCCGCTTCGCCAATCCCGAAGCGACGGAAGCTGGCGACCGTCGCGATCGCGCAGTGCGCACGCTCACGGATGAAGCCACGGACTTCTTTGCCGCGGATCCGGCGCCGGTGCGCGAACTCGTGCTGTCGTACCTCGGAGGTGGCGTATGAGAAACGCCTGGGAAGAAGCCGCCTTCTATCTGGCCACGCACCTCACGGATGGCAACGATCCGTATCGGTTTGCTCATTTGATGAGCCTGTATCCGTACGACGCTCCGGGCAGCGCAGCGCTGCGAAATGTCGGCGTCGCACTTCGCCGTGCATTCGAGAGCCGCTCGCCGGAGTGGCGCGCGAAAGTCGTCGACGCCGCAGTAGACATCGAGCGGGAGAAGCAGCAGGAGGCCTCATGCGGCTGATCAGCCTCCGCCTCTACTGCTTCCGGCAGCACGCGCAGACGTCGATCGAGTTCCCCGAGAGCGGCATCATTGGGATCATCGGCGCGAATGAAAGTGGAAAGTCCACGCTGCTGGAAGCGATCAGTTGGGCGCTGTACGGCAGCGACGCAATTCGCGGTGTGAAGGCCGGGATCCGCTGGAAGCGCGCGACCGCGCGTCGCCAGGCCGAAGCCGAGCTCGTGTTCGAAGTCGGTGGCAACCGCTACCGCGTGCTACGCCGCGAATCGGAAGCGAAGCTGTGGGAGGTCGCAAGCGGCAACGTCATCGCAGCGAGCACATCGATCGTCGATCAGGAGATCACGAAACTGATCGGCATGGGCTGGACTGAGTTCCGCTCGACGTATCTCACCGCGCAGCGCGACCTGGCACGCATCGCTGCCATGGGCCCGACCGAGCGGCAGCAGTTCTATCGCGAGGTCATGGGCATTGGCCGGATCGATACCGCGCTCGATGGCTGCCGCAAGCGGAAGAACATGCTCGCCACGGAACTGGGCGGGCTCGCGCAGGGACTAGGCGATCGCGCGCCGCTGCAGGCCGAATACGATGCGGCCCAGGACGCGGTCGCAGAAGCCACGGCAGCCCTCGAGGTGGCGGATCACGCGCTGCACCACGAGGAACACGAGCTCGCCGCGGCCGAGGCCTCGCTCACGTCATTGCAGGAG
>WUUC01157742.1_pt1 | contig 23160 bp, 6 predicted proteins | sample 6278441 | NCBI WGS metagenome assembly WUUC01 (sample SAMN13675441, study PRJNA597444) | soil metagenome | isolation source: soil | place: USA: Washington | collected 2017-10
TTTAAAGACAAAACAGCTTTAATTAGCCCTACTAATCCGGCGGCTGTATTAGCATGCCCAACGTTTGTTTTTACAGAGGAAATCGCGCAGAAGTTTTTTCTCTCCGTAAAGTCTTTAAAGGCTAATGATATACCTTGGATTTCGATTGGATCACCAAGTTTTGTACCCGTTCCATGTGTTTCGATATAACTTATAGTATTTGGGTCAATATTGGCTTTTCTCCACGCCTTTTTAATGACTTCCGCTTGTGCAAGACTACTAGGAGCCGTAAGACTGCCCGAAAGGTCGGCGTCCTGATTAATTGCCGAGCCTTTGATTACTGCATGTATATTATCTTTATCTAAGATAGCTTTATCGAGAGGTTTGAGTAAGACGGAACACACTGCCTCTCCACCAATTGTCCCGTTCGCCTCTGCGGAAAAAGCTCGCGCCTTACCGTCAATAGAGGTAATTCCAATATCATAATTTACATTCTTAACGGGATGCAGATCCAAATTAACTCCACACACAACAGCGCAATCAGCATCGCCGTTTATCAAGTCTTGGACGGCGTAATGTAGTGCTACAAGGGAAGATGAGCAGGTAGTATCGATCATTAGTGCACTTCCTCTAAGCCCGAAGAACCTTGCTATTCTTCCAGCAACAACGGCATTCATGTTACCTGTAATTGAAGTTGGATCGAATTCTTCAGAAAGACGGTGATAGTTCAAATTGGTATCTCCAATGAAAATCGCGGTGTTTGATCCTTTAAATTTATCTGCGTTATATCCAGCATTCTCAAAAGTTTCATAGACTACCTCCATTAGCAATCTTTGATGCGGATCCATGTATTGGGCCTCCTTTAAAGAAATATTAAAGAACTCATGATCAAAGATATCAACATCATCAATCCAACCCAGTAAGCTATAATCAGCGTTGAGGGGAATAGTGGTATTTTTTTTCCTTTTTAACGACAGCTCCCTAACGCTATCCTTCCCTTCACATAAGTTTCTATAAAATTCTATTACATTGGAAGCTTCGGGAAATCTTCCGGCCATTCCGATTATTGCTATCTCCATTATAGGTCAGGGTTTTAATAACGTTTATGTAGAGGTTTATATAAAGCCAGCTGTCAAAAAGGTTAACTATAGTGCTGTGGGTATTAGAATGGCTAAAGGTTAATAGCCATATTAAAATTTTCTTTATCCTGATTAACTTCTATCTGTTTTAGTATTGCTTCTTTAACTTCTGCAACAGAAATTTTATCAATACAAGGCTTTCCATAAGGGCACTCAACTCCCAGTAAAATATCTATGCATGGAGCACAAGAGTAGTTTTTATATAAATTAATGTTATTGGCATGCCCCCAAACTATTGGAGTAGAAGGGCCGAATAGTATAACACCCCGAATATTAAAAGCATTTGTTGCATGAGCCAAGGAAGAAACCACACCAACGAACGATTTAGAGTGTTTAATTAGTGAAAAAGATTCACGTAAAGTTGTTTTTCCTCGGAGATCGATGGCATTTTCTATTTTTTCTTCATTACTCGCACCTAATTGAATGAATGTATATTCCGGCATGGATCTAATAAGCGCCTCCCAATTTGTTATAGGCCAATTTTGATTTTTAGAGCAATTGGAAGTAATATGGATAGTAATAGGGTTTTTATACTCTGAAAGAATTTCTCTTCCTCTCTGATCCTCTTTGTCGGTCAGAAACACTTGAATAGCGTTGTCAACAGAATCCAATTCCAACATTTCTGCGATGATTTCTATTGCCTTCTTATTATAAAATTTTCCTGGACCTAATACCCCGTAGGCAGGTTGAATAAATTTTGCTAGTTTAAAATAATAGAGGAAATAACTAATAGGAGTAGATACAAATGAAACTGCTCGAAGAGAATCAATAAAGGGATTATTTTTAAATACCTCTTTATGTACCGGAAATGGATAGTAAACTATTAACCTAGATTGTGGATATTTTTCTTTAATTGCCTTAAAAGAAGGAGTAGTTAAAAGAGCATCTCCTATTCCTCCCCAGGATATAATCCTAAAAATATTTTTGCTCCTTTTAAAAATCATTTAATTATTAAAATTCTAGAATGACTTTATCATCATTAAGATTAACCGTCTCTTGTGTGTCGATCTTCTCATTAAGAAATATTTCATGAGTTTTTCTGTAAAACATTTTTTTTTCACTCCAAACAAAATTCACCTTACCCCACTCTACCGCACTTGCCACATCCGGAAAAAAACCCCTCCCGTTAAAATTCGCACTGGTATTACAGAGGACGGGTAGCCCACTCAACTTTTTATATTCCGTTAATAATTCAAAAATTACTGGATTATCAGCAAAACCTATGGTTTGAAGCCTAGCTGTGCCGTCTAGGTGACATATTGCCGGTATTTTCTTCTGCCATCCATCTCTTAGTTTATGATCGTATAACATGTAGGGGTCTGGAGTACCGGGATCGAATATTTCAGGCGCATCTTCCTCTATACATATCGGGGCAACCGGCCGATAGCCTTCTCTATTCTTAATTAAGTTCAGTATTTCCTTTGTCGACGGGCTTACCGCTGAAGAAATAATACTTCTGTTCCCTAAGGCTCTTGGCCCTAATTCAGCACGTCCATGGAGAAGTACCACTGGTTCATTTGATGTGTGTATAAGGTTTGCTAATTCCTTTACGGATAATGTCATCTCGTTCCATTCGGAAGAAACAAGCTCATTTTCTATGAAAGGACCTAAGTACACGCACCACTCCAGATCATTACGGCCCGTACTGTTCACCATTTCACAACAAGCAGCTCCGATGGCAGACCCGGAATCATTTGGAAATGGAGGCACCCATATTTCATTGAATAGCTCACTGGATCTTATTGCACTGTTCCATTTGATGTTTAATGCGCACCCCCCAGCAAAACAAAGGTTCTTTGTATAATTTGTTAAGCTAGATACTTTATCTTCTAAAGTGTTTATTAATAATTCTTCCAGAAATACATGGAAGGTGCACATCATATCTTCCGACTTATATCCATTAACTTCTCCATAATAAACACATTTATCAATAAATTGAGTGCTTATGGCTGCGTTTTTATCTTTAAGATCATTTTTGTAGATATTCCAAAACTCGTCCAGTAAACCCTTTTTCAAAGTACCCAGAGCTATATACGCCATCAACTTCCCAGCGATATTCATATCTTCCATGTCATGTTTGCTTCGAAAGGGTTCAAAACGGTGACCAAAAGCACTGTACACATGACCATTTAATAAGAATAAAGGTTTTAGGTTCTCTATATTATTCTTTTGAACATCATAATAAAACAATTGCGGGCACATTGACCCGTCCCATACAAGGATAAAAGAACTTTCTGTTTTTTTAGCGAAAGGACTAGTACAATACGCACCAAGGGCATGGCCTGATATATGCATATAACTCGAATACTCTAAACTAATTGCAGAGTTCGAAAAGTGCTTCCCTTCTAAGAGATTATGATTAATCACCAAAGAACCATACTTAGCTACTTCAAAGAATAAATCCATGTCCCCATCCTTTGTTTGAATAGTATGATCCCATCCATCAATCACTATTTTATCTACATCTTTAAGAGAGTAATTGTATTGTTTAAGAAAATCTCTAATTATTTTAAAATCTTTTATATCAGTAAAGCGTGGATTATTCGCTATCTTCTCCATTTCATGACAAAAAATAAGCTTGCCATTGTCAATGAGGGCCACAGCTCCGTCATGTGTGAGTTTTATCCCGCAGATTATCATTTAAAAAAGTTTAGATTGAAGTAATATTTTTGCGATCTAAAAAGGTACTTACCAACAGAGTAGCAATTCTTTATAGCTCTTCAGCACGCAGTACGTATAACCGACTATACTTTTATGTCGAATATCTTTTTGGTTATCAATACAGAAGAGTATTATATTTTGACAACGGCATCCGCACATAAGTCACGCATAACGTGTCATGAACTTTTTGAAAAACTAAAAAAAGCGATGAGCCACTTTGATAGAAACAAGACAGCTCTATTACTTTGAAAAACAATATTAAAAAAATTTATCAAAAATTAAAACTCAAGTACTTCAAAAGTAGGTTTACTTTCAAAAGTACCAGCCAGCTTTTGAATTTTTATTGCTTGATCCATAACTGTTGCGTAATCGAAAAGATCGCCTATTTCCATACCATGATTAGGGAAAGTATTATCAAGTAAATTAAACAGCTTAATTATCTTTAATGAATTGCCACCTAATTCAAAAAAATTGTCTGCGACTCCTATTTCGGTTCTATTCAGAGTCTGCTCCCAAAGGCTAATAAGCGCCGTTTCGATAGTATTTCTTGGGGCGAGATATTTTAGTTTGATTTGTGTTTCTTGTAAAGAATTTAAAGCAGTAACGTCTATTTTTCCATTAATAGTTAAAGGTATAGCATCCAATGAAACCCATCCACCTGGAATCATAAACTCAGGCAACGATTTTCTGAGGTAGTGCTTAAGCTCTTGACTAGAGACTTCATTTTTGGCAACATAATATGCTATAATCTGCTTTTCTTTCTCCCCTTTTACAAGAACAGCTGCTTTTTTTACAGTGGGGTGTTGTAAAAGCATTCCTTCTATCTCTCCTAATTCTATTCTATTACCATTGATCTTTACCTGGTTATCCTTCCTTCCTAAATATTCAATCTCACCGTTCAACAGCCACTTACCCAAATCTCCCGTCTTATAAATTCTTTCATTCTTGTCTTCAACAAATGGATTTGGAAAAAACTTCTCTGAAATTAAGGAATGGCCCATGTAACTTTGCGCGACTCCAACTCCTCCTACGCAGATTTCACCCACGGCTCCTATTGGCAATAAATTCATTTGTTGATCTACTATGTAGATTTTTAGATTTTGAATAGGTTTTCCAATGGAGCTTATTTCATCTTTATACGTTTGCCCAATTTTCTTTACTGTACAACCAATAGTGGTCTCGGTAGGCCCATATTCATTATAAATATTAATAGTTGGATTTAATTTTCTCAAAATTTGAATATGTTTTTCAAGTACTTGCTCTCCACCCAAAATAACTGATTTGACGTTTGTTTTTTCTAGTGCAAGATATTCTAATAAATCAACATGCGAGGGCGTAAGCTTTACCGTATTAACCTCCGTATCCTCATTAAAAATATCAAATAAAACAGCGCTTATTTCCTTATCCTCGTATACGTGTATTGCGTCTCCCCTTAGAAGAGTAGTGTATATGCTTGTTAACGTTAGATCAAATGAAACCGAAGTAAAGAAGGGAAAAACGTTTCCACTTTTATTTTCAAAATAATACTCATTTGCCCAAGTAAGATAGTTAACAAAGCTGTGATTTTGAATTTTAACACCTTTGGGTGTGCCTGTAGATCCTGAAGTATAAATTGCATACGCTGGACTTCGAGAAGTATTTACTGGTTCCAATCGTTCTGACATCTGCTGTATTCCTTGTCTTTCAATATCTACAACAAATAAATTCCCTTTATAAAATAAGCTCACCTCCAACATTAAGCTAGAGTCTATTATAAGCGCCTTGGCTTTTGAATCAGCTAATATATACTGGACTCTCTCTTGGGGGTAATTGCTATCTATTGGAAGAAATGCAGCACCAGCTTTTAGAATCCCTAACATCGATATTATGAGTTCTTCAGAACGGGGCATGAACACGGCTAAAATATCATCCTCTTTTATATGGTATTTTGATCTTAGACATAGTCCTAATTGATTAGCTGCATCATTAAGTTCTTTATAGCTCATCGACTTTCCTCTAAATACGATGGCTGGTGCATGAGGGCATTGGTTCACTATCTCTTCAAAAAGCAGAGAAAATGTTTTATTGTCAGGAAGTGGCACATCTGTACCGTTAAAGTCCTCTAATAGCAGTTCTTTTTCTTTTTCTGATAAAAGGGAAATATCATGAATTGAGGCACCAGGTTCTTGAATTACTAACTTAATTAACGCCGTGAAGTTTTGGCATACACGATTTATAGTAGTCTCTTTAAACAGGTCGGTATTGTACTCCAGAATCAGAAACAACTTATCTCCGTGGTCTTTAAATTTAAAGGACAAATCAAATTTACTGATGGCTGAGGTTAGTGGAAATTCCTTTATTTTAATATCTTCAAAAGCATTGAGTTCCTCTTCTCTTTCAACGCCAATATTTATCATTTCCACCAAAACATCAAATAAGGGAGAACGACCGGGAACTCTAGCTAATTTTAAATCTTCAATCAACTTATTAAATGGGTACAACTGATATTTATAACTATTAAAGACAGTTGTTTTAACCTTACTAAGCAAGCTTACAAAATTATCATTATCAGATATTATAGTTCTTAAAGCAAGGGTGTTCAGATAAAAACCAATTTGATCTTGTGTATCTTGATGTTCGCGACCTGCAATAGTAGACCCAACAATTAAATCTTTTTGATCGGTATACTTATACAGTACTACGTTTACACAAGCTAAGAGAAAGATAAATAAAGTTGACTCTTCCTTTTTGCTAAATACTTTTAATTGTTCTGTTAATTCGCTTGGTATTTCAAAAACGGAGGTGGCTCCATTGTACGTTTTGATCTCCTTTCTTGGAGAATCTGTTGGAAAGTTTAAGAACGGCAATTCTCCGCTGAACTGATCGTTCCAATACTTCTGATATTCGTTAGCCTCTCCCTCTAACTGTCTATTTTGCCAAAAAGCATAATCTTTATATTGAATTCTCAGTGCAGGTAAAGAATTTTCAAGATTTTTACTGTAAGCGCTGTAGAGACGCATAACCTCTTTAATTATTATTTCCATTGACCACCCATCTGATATGATGTGGTGCATTGTAAAAAGGAATGCAAACTTATTTTCTTCCAAATGAATTAGCTTCGCCCGTAGCAATGGTGCTTCATCTAAGTGGAAAGGTGTAACCAATTCTTTTGCAGCGTACTCTTCTGTTATTCTATTCTTATCTGTTGTATGTCTTAGATCTATGTATTCGATAAAACCTGAATGATGTTTGTTAATATATTGCTTAGGTTGACCATCTACTGTGAGGAATGATGTTCTTAGGATTTCATGCCTTTCAATCAAGGCTTCAAAGGCCTTTTGAAAAGATTTGATATTTAAATCTCCTTCAAAAACATAGGCGCTGGGCACAAGATAAGCCAGGCCTCCTTTATCGATCTGATCTAAGATCCATAATCTTAATTGCGAATGTGACAACTCATAGTATTCCGTTTCACTTAGCGGTGTGATGCTCTCAAAAATAGTTTTATTTGTGGTAGCGATAACATTAGCAAGAGATTCAATAGTGGAGAACGTGAAGATATCATTTAATTTGATTTTGACGTCTAGCTCTTTGTGAATTCGGGACATCATTTGAATTGCTTTCAACGAATGACCACCAAGATCAAAGAAGTTTTCATTAACGCTAATACTTTCCTTGCTTAATACTTCTTTCCAGATACCTACTAATATTCTTTCTACTTCATTTGAAGCTTCTTTCAATAGCTTGTTGCCCCTTATATTAACCACATTTGGATCAGGCAGTGCTTTATAATCAATTTTTCCATTAACTGTAAGCGGCAACTGTTTTAACTGGATGAAATAGGAAGGCGTCAGATAGTCGGGTAAATACTTGGAGACAAATTCCTTTAGCTCGGCTACATTTACATCTAACCTACTTATGAAGTACGCGACCAGTAACAGATTACCATCAATATCTTTCTTTGTTGTAATAACGGAATCTTGGATAAGCTCATTTTTCTTTAAAACAGCAGATATTTCCTCAAGCTCTACTCTTATCCCTCTTATTTTAACTTGGCCATCTTTTCGCCCTGAAAATTCAATATTTCCATAATCTATCCATCGTGCACGATCGCCTGTTTTATATATTCTTTCCCCTTCTTTTAAAGGGTTAGCAAGAAACTTTTCCTTGGTAAGAGTTTCCTCGCTTAAATACCCTCTAGCCAATCCAACACCTGCAACATAAAGTTCTCCCTCCACTCCTATCGGAACAGGTTGCAAATTGCCATCTAAAATAAATACCTGGGTATTAGCTATTGGAAACCCTACCGGCATCCTTTCTCTTTTTGCATCCTCTGTACCCACTTTATAAATGGAAACACATACACTACACTCGCTTGGACCATAGGCATTAAAACAATTGGCAAAACTACTACAATACGTGATGTCCTTTACGTGCGCAGGCTCTCCAGCTGTAATAATTACCCTTAAAAAGTTTAGGCGCTCTAAATCTAGAACTGATAAATAAGTCGGAGGAAAAATTACTACGCTAACTTGTTTACTCTCCAAATAGGAAATAAACCCATCGATATTATTTATATTTTCTTCATCAATTACAACTAGCGTAGTACCGGAATATAGGGCCATAAAAATTTCAGCAACTGAAGCATCAAATGATAAGGATGCAAATTGTACAATTTTATCTTCCGGCTTTATACCAAATTTTTGGATTAGATCGAGAGCCATATTGATGTTACTTCTTTGTTCTATCATAACACCTTTGGGCACACCTGTTGATCCTGAAGTATAGATCACATAACCCAGATCTCTTGATGTACTGATAGATGCTAAGTTCTTTGGTTTTCCCTCCAACAAAGGAAGTTCAATATCCAAAGCAAAAATTTGTCCTTTAAAAAAGTCAATATCAAAGATGAAGTCAGAGTCAGTTAAAAGTAATTTGATATTTGAATCTGAAGAAACATACTTTTTTCGTTCTGTGGGCAAAGTGGCATCAATAGGAAGGTAAGCCCCTCCCGCTTTCAAAATCGCTAATAATCCAATAATCATTCTCTCGGACCTATTGACCATTAAACCTACAATTTCATTCGGTTGAATATTGTAAGTGGTTCTTAGATGGTGGGCTAAGGAATTTACTTTAAAATTTAATTCTTCATAGGTTAGGGCGATATCATTATACTGTAAAGCAGTAGCTTTTGGAGATTTACTTACTTGCTCTTCAAATAACTCAATCATGCTGCTCCTTTCGGATTGAGCTAATAGTGTTAAATCCTCATTCCTAGACGATAATAGTATTCTGTTTTCCTCCTCCCTGGTAATAAAATTTAATTTATACACTGGTTGATCACCATTATTAGAAATAGAATTTAATAAGACTTCAAAGTACTGAACCATTCTTTCCATGCGGCTCTGTACAAACAAATCAGTGTTATACTCAAAAATTACTTCAATATTTTCATCTATCTGAAAAAAAATAATTCGAAGATCGCCTGTAGCCTTAACAAATCCTAAATCATAATTTTTAGTTGTGATATTCTCCATTTTCGGAGCCATGTCTTTTGATGACATTGTACTCATATTCACTACGATGTTGAATAAAGGAAAATTGCTTCTAGTTCCCTCAATATTTAATTTTTCAACTAACGAATTGTATGGATAGATCTCATGCTCATATGCAAGCAGTACATTGTCTTTTACTTTTTTAAGAAGACTGACAAAACTTTCATTTTCATCAACCGAACTTCGTAAAGCCAAAGTATTGACATAAAAACCGATTTGATTTTCCAAATCAGTATGATACCTTCCTGCGGTCGGTGCGCCTACAACAATATCTTTATATCCATAATACTTAAACAAAAACGCGTTGAAAGATGCTAAAAGAGTCATAAAAAGACTGCAGTCCTGCTCTTTGCTCAAATTGGAAATCTTTGAATAAAGTATAGGGTCAATATTGAACCTTACTTTTGCTCCCTTATTAGTTTTGGTTAAAGATTTTGGATGATCAGGCTTTAAATCAAGTACTGGAATTTCCTCTTTAAATTGTTTTAACCAATACTCCTCCGATTGCTTTAGTTTGTCGCTCTTTAACGCTGCATTCTGCCATGCAGCGTAATCCCTATATTGAATACCCAAGGGTTGTAAAGGATTTTCTAATCCTTTATTAAATGCATTGTATAAAATCAGAAGCTCATTGACAAGTAGTTTTTGTGACCAGTTATCAGATATAATGTGATGCATTACAAATGAGAAAACGTACTTCTTATCCTCTACTTGGATAAGACACGCTCTTAACAACGGACCGGTCTCAAGATTAAAAGGGGTTTCAATTGCTTCTGTATGAATTCTTCCAATTGTTCCCTCAGCTTTTTCGTTGCTCCTTAAATCAAAAAATTGAACTCGGAAATTAGATGCTTTAAGACTATTTACCTTTTGCTTTAAGACACCGTGCACTACAGAAAAGGTAGTTCTTAAAATTTCATGTCTATCTACAATAGAATACAACGATCTTTCGAACGCATCCCGATTTAAATCTCCCTCGAAAATAGAGGCCGCTGGTAGATTATAAGCATTTGTCTCTCCTTCAAACTGATTAACAAGCCACAGCCGCTTCTGACCATTAGAGACATCGTAATACTCCTGCTTATCAACTGGAAGTATTTTCTCAAATTCCTCCTTCTTGGTATTAGCAATTAATACATCCAGTTGTTTAATTGTAGGATTAGAGAAAAATTCACTTATTTTAATTGAAACTTTAAAATCATTATAAATCCTAGAGATTACTTGAATTGCTTTAAGGGACGTTCCACCAATTTTAAAAAATGATATCTTCCGACCTATCCGGCCAATTTTTAAGACCTCCTTCCATATTCCTTCCAAAACTCTTTCTCCTTCGTTTTGTACTTCCTCATAATCTTCATCATTAATTATCAAGGCTTCTGGTTTGGGGAGTGCTTTTTTATCTATTTTACCATTTATGCTAAGCGGAAATTCTTCTAGATAAATGAAATATGACGGAATAATTGCTTCATTTAAATATACCTTCAATTGTTCTCTGATATCTTCCTGAGAAATGTTAGGATTAGTATAATAACAAATTAGATCATTTCGACCTTCTTCGTCCTTATGCGCAATAACTACTACCTCATTTATACCTTCTACTTGTAAGACAGCTTTTTCGACTTCCTTAAGCTCTACTCTAATCCCATTAATCTTTACCTGATCATCCAGTCTTCCAAGAACTTCTACACTGCGGTCTTTTAAATATCTACCTAAATCGCCTGTTTTATATATAATATCTTTCCTATCCTTAATCAATGGATTTTGCACAAAAAGTTGTTCCGTCAGTTCGGAATTTTTGTAGTATCCTTTACTCATATAGGATGTCTTAATGTATATCTCTCCTATTTCACCGATACGACACAACTGGTTGTTATTTATAATGGCAATAAATGCATTGTCAATTGGCTTACCTACATGAATCATTTTAGAAGGATCCTCTGGAATATCCCTAATTACATGAAAGGTCTTGGCCATTGTAGTTTCGGACGTCCCATAAAGATTTATTATGTCCACATGCTCCCCTACTTTCTCTCGCCATCTTTGAATATCACGAGAATAAATAATTTCTCCAGCTAAAAAAACATATTTTAGTTTTTTAAATACAGGATTAGGCCGATCGTGACTAAGTTGTTTTGTTATAAGTCTAAAAATAGAAGGTACGCTATGCACCAAATGTATTGAGGCTTCTTCCAACCAATTAATCAATTGTTCAATATTGGATTTTATATCCGCAGGTGGAATACATAATGTTCCTCCATTACTCAAAGGAAGTAGGATGTCTCTTAAAGAAGCATCGAAGGTAATTTGGCTCAATTGACCAACTCGAATACTTTCGTCGATCTGAAACTCTTTCGTCTCCCACTGAATAAACTGCGTAAGTCCTTTATGACAACCTAGAATAGCTTTTCCCTCCCCAGTTGATCCGGAAGTATATACCAAATAACAGCCATCCTCTCCCGAGCTTACAGTAGGAAGGTTTTCGAAATTATGTGTAAAAGGATTCTGTAACTGGTAAGCATTATCAATAAAATTATACAGATTAAAGCCATTCTCTTCAAAAACGATTAAATGATCAATCTCTACATCAATCTCTTTAAGCAAAGCTAATAAAGGAGCTTTTAAACCCCTGTTCGTAATAATTATTTTACAGGAAGTATTTGAAAAGATTTGAGTCTGCCTTTTTATAGAAAAACTCAAGTCAAGAGGTAAGTATATTCCTCCTGATTTGAAAATAGCAAGTAATGAACTTACTAAATTTATACTTGAGGGAAGGACTGTTGCTACTACGGTTTCCTTATTTACTTGTAATTCTCTGAGGGTATGTGCTAAGTTATTAACTTGTCTATTTAGATCAAGGTAAGTTATTTTTTTAGCACCTTCTTCAATAGCAATGTTGTCTGAAGATTTTCCAACCTGATATTCAAAAATATTATGTATCAAATCTTTATTCATAATGCTCAAAAATTCTTGTGAGGTTTATCGATTATTAATTTATGTAAGAGTTGTCCAAGGGCCAGGTTTTATAATCATTCTTCCAAATCCTTGTCAGATCCTTTTCAATAAGAGAAAATATGCTAGGATCGCGTTCCATATCTTTGCGGATATTAACCTTATCTAGGTGGAAAGACTTAACCTCTTGACTGAAGGGCATGTTACCAAAGTCATAAAATCTTATTGCCCCATCCACATCCCTTACAGAGGTTACCTTATTCATATTGTAAATACTGGGTGACCATGGAATATCAATAATTCCGTTTTCAATTGCCTTAATTGCCCCTTTTGCTATTGATCCGTTACCCAATTCTATTATACACTCCATCATTTGATTCACTTCCATTCTCAAAATTCTTTTTTCTACTTCTAATTTTCGTGTATCTACTTTAAAATGATGTGCTAAGGAAGCACCTTGTTTACATATCCGTAGGGCCTTCGCATTGTCGTATTTAGTAGGTATCTTAATAGCTTCCACAGGAGTTTTAACCATTACTTTGGTCGCACCTGCTAAATTGGCGGTTATGGAAGAGTTCAGTATAAGCTCTTCCGCCTTTTTATAATCCTCAGGAAAAGCTGCCATAAATTGGTGAAACACTGTTGTGACCCTACAATTAAAATATTTGTACCGCCTCAAGTATCTGTTAACCTGCTCTTCAATTGTTTGAATAGCAGCAATATCTTGAATGCGATTTCCTTGTTCGGCATAACCGACTGTTATACTTGAAATCCCCTGCTGGGCACTTAATATTGCTTGGATTATATTTACAACTATTGCTAAGGAAGGCTCAATCAATGTTGCAGTAAGTACGCCGAAATATTCTCTGTTTATTGAGATGCCATTTTTGCTTTCATAACTGCTACATAGTCTGTCTACATATTGCCAGTTTCTTAGGGACTCTAAGGGACTTGTAAGCTTGTCATAAGGAAGAAGATAACAGATAAATCCTCCCTCAAATCCTGATATTCCTGCATTTAATGCAATTTCATAAGTAAACCTATGATCAGGCCCTCCTGCCCGTAATTGAAATGGATTATTTAAAGCATAAACTAGTCTTTGAACTTCTTTCACTCCATATACCGGTATTGGAAAGCCATTCAGGACTGAATTTTTTCGGATCTTACTAGTCTCTAAGCCAAGTTTAGCAGTATCATAAAGCTTAGCTCTGGATGCTGAATCCAATTGCACTGAACTAACATCGCTTCCGGCTTCTTTTAAAAATCTTAACAAATCAATTTGCAATTCTATATCTGCTACCCCAGTTCTCGGCTGGTAAAGTGGTGCTCCCCCTCTTACTTTTCGGTTCCATAACAAAGCATCCAAAGTAATACAGTGGGATTTATGTGCAACTTCATTAAAAAGCAAATCCTTCCCTGTTTCATATTCTTTGAGGACTTCAACCCTTTGTGCAGTAAGTTCTTCTTCGGTCAATTTCCTATCAATAATGAGATCATAGTTAATCTTAGGATAAGAATTGTATTGCTTATTAAAAGTATAATTACTTCTTTTAGGGATATTATATTTGATAATATTTTTATTTATATCCTCTAGAATTTGTAAAAAGTCAATAGGTTTGGGATAGACGTTAGTAAAGCCCATGTTTATAAATCGCTTTTTGATCTTAAAATCCGACTCACTAACTGAAAGGCTTCCCCCTAAATACCAAAGCTTTTTGCTATCGTCTCTTAAAATATAGTTACTTAAAAGCTTAGGAAATTCTTGAAGGTATAATTCGGCATGTCCATTTTTATTAGAAATTAAAATAATATCGAAGTCCGGAAGATGTTTGAAAAAACTGTCAAGGCTATTCCTAATGCCAAGACTTTTAACATAAAAACCGGCTTCTTTAAAGCCTAATTGTAAAAATGAGATTCCTACAGAATGAGCGTCATCGCCTATTCCGCCAATTAAAATTCTATATTGGTCCATTAAATAATTGATTACATAGGTAAAGTTTCTGGATTTGTGAAGAGCGATGTGGTGCTATAAAAGTTAAAAAAATACAATAGACAATTGATGAAGTCTTTATGGCTATAACATAGGACTTTTTGATTTATGCAAAAAAATGGTATTAAATTGTATAACCAAGATTTATTGAATATGTAAAGAGCCAGCAAATGCATTGACAGGTTACAAATTTGGCATATCGAAGACTTGTAAAAGGATATTAAAAGTTAATACAACAATTAGCAAATCACTTTCATAAGGTATGTTAAGTTTAAAGTTTTCTCTTTTGTATAAATTTTTTAATCTTTCTACCGTATCCGGATTAAAATAACCTTGTCTTTTGATTCTATCATAAGAAAGCAAATCATTTACCCAAAGAATATTATTCTGTAAAAGTTGCGGACTACCGGGGGCAACAAATCCGAACTTTTGTCTAGTACATATTGAAGCGGGTAAATATTTTTTCCCAACTTCCTTTAAAATATATTTTTCAACCAAACCATTTAATTTGAATTTATCAGGAATGGTCTTAACAAAATTAACCAAATTAATATCTAGAAATGGATATCGACCTTCTATTGAATTTGCATAACAAACTCTATCACAATGATCCGAAATTAAATGATCTGAAAGCCGCAATTTCAAGTCCAGATAAGATCTTTTTTGAAAGTAACTCCTCCCCTTTAGCTTCGTTTTATCTATTCCTAATCTTTCAATACAATCAAAATTTTGGTAATTTGAATTTACTCTATCGGAATATAGACTCTCCTTTACCTCTTTAAATTCATATTGATTTTTTTCATAAAAAAAATCAGGATCGCCCCAAAGCTTCATTCGAACTTCATCTTCAAGATAATCTGAGATATCTTTTTGAAAACCTCCTGGACTCCTTTGAGTATCGAATCTATATCCTACGTATCCGGCTAAAAATTCATCAGCGCCTTCTCCTGAAAGTATAACTTTTATATTTTTTTTATTTACAGACTCTGATAGTGCTAAAGAACATGTATTATAAGTTTCCTTTAATGGGCTTTCGGAATAAAAAATAGCCTGTTTTAATCCTTTTTCTATATTCTGCCAATTAAAAGGAATTTCATTATGAATGGAATTAATGTGTTTTGCAACCAATTGTTGATATTTCCTTTCATTTATCTCATCGTTTACCAGTTCAGGGAAACAAATGGAAAAAGATTCATACCTATTGTGAGGATTTATTTTATGCATTAACGCACCCACCAGAGAAGAATCAAGACCCCCGCTTAAATAAAATCCAACGGGAACGTCAGCATTTAATCGATATTTTACAGACTGTATTAACAGCTCCTCAAGTTGTTCAATATAAAAGGACTCTGGTTTAGGATTAATAGTATTTGGTTCAGGATAGATCAAATCCCAATATTCATGAGTTCTTACTTCACCTTTTTCAGCTATTAGGCAATACCCAGGTTTTAGGCTATTAATCCCTTTAAACATAGTATATGGACTCACAAGACCTGGAAATGAAAATACCTGATCTAGGCCCGTTAAGCATACTTCTTTTCTGATTAAAGGATGTTTTAGGATTGCCTTAATTTCAGAACCAAAAACAATTACTGAATCTACTATAGAATAAAACAAAGGACAGATTCCAAAGTGATCTCGCACTAGAAAAAGTAAATCCTTGTTGGCGTCGTAAATAGCAAATGCAAATTGACCATTAAGTTTGTTGAGAAAATCTACTCCAAATTCTATATAAAGGAATAGAATAACTTCAACATCACAGCTAGTTTTAAAGGTATATCCTTTTTTAATCAGATCATTTCTTAATTCTTTGTAATTATATATTTCACCATTACAAATCAACGAAATGGATTTATCTTTATTAAAAAACGGCTGATGGCCATTTTCTAAATCTATAATACTTAACCTTCGGAATCCAAAGCCTAAATTCCTATCAATAAAATATGAAGCTTCATCAGGTCCTCTGTGTGCTATCGTATTGGCCATGGATACGAGAACCTCCTTGTCAATTCGATACTTTGATTCTAAATCATAAATACCAACAATACCGCACATTACTTTTCTAAGAACAGAAGAAACATAAGAAAATATATCAAGGTTGGAAGAGGCAAGAGTTATATAAGTTCCATTTTCTTTAAAAACTCCTCTTCCTCATTTTGATTACCAGTGGATAAGAGCTTAATTTCCGAAAGCAGTTTGTAATTGTCCTCAGTAAATGAATAAAGGATATTGACAAGATTGTCCTTTATTCTATCTATGCTTTCTTTCAAGAATAAGTTTGTATTATATTCAATATTCAACTCGATTTCATCTCCTAAGTCGGCAAAGTCAAATGTTAAATCCGCTTTACTTATTGCTAATTCTGTATCTAAAGGTTCAAACGAAAGGTTTTTTATATCTTGTTGTTTGGTTGTCAAAACAGAATTCTGGGTTTGCACAATTACTCCAAACAAAGGGGGGCTATTTTCTTTGTACTGCAAATTCAGGTCATTAACCAAGACGTCAAAAGGATACGATTGATATTTAAAAGCCTCTAACGATATCTGCTTTACCTTTTTCAAAAGTGAATTTAAGGTATCATTATCGTCAATTTGTGTTCTTAAAGCCAATATGTTAAGGTAAAAACCTATTTGATTTTCTAAATCAGGGTGATCCCTTCCTGTAATGGGAGTAGCTACAATGATATCGTGTTGACCTGTTACTTTTGCCAAGAGTACTTTAACCCAAGTTAGAGAAAACATAAATAAACTGACTTCGTATTTTTTGCTGATTTTGTTTAATTGCGCAGTTAATTCGGTGTCTATTTTATAGGATTCTCTCTTCCCTTCAAATGTATTTATAGAAGGCCTATCAAAATCTGTTGGTAGGTTTAAAACAGGAAGTTCTCCTTTAAATTTTTCTAACCAATACCTTTTGTGTTCTTCCAAGAATTCATCAGAAAGCTTTTTATTCTGCCAAATGGAAAAGTCTTTGTATTGTATTGAAAGCGGAGGAAGATCCAGCTCTTTTTTATTTAAAAGAGCATTATAAATAGCAATTACTTCGTTTACTAGGATATGCATCGACCATCCGTCTGACACGATATGATGCATGACTAGAGCAAATACAAAAGACTGATCTTCGATTTGCAATAATTTCATTCGAATTAATGGAGGAACACTGATATCAAACGGAGTTTCTGCAAGCTCATCAACTATTATTTTAACTTGTTCTTCTTTATTTTCACTACCTCTTAGATCAACAACGTTAAGCTTCATCCTTGAAAAAGAATGTATTACTTGCTTAGGACTTCCTCCAATTGATACAATTGAGCTCCTTAGAATCTCGTGTCTCTGAATAATTTTATTAAAAGTCTCTTCAAAAGCTTTTATATCCAGGGATCCTGTGACAGAGTAAGCAACGGGTATATTGTTCAACTTTTGCTTACCGTTCAATTGTTCTATAAACCATAATCTTTTTTGGGCATGGGATATATTGTAGTAATACTGCTCTTCCAATGCCGGAATAAATTCATATTCAGTTTTGTTTAGATGTAAAATTTCTCTCGCTAAAGCTTCGATCGTAGGATATAAAAAGATTTGATTTATAACATCCAGTTTTGTATTTAGTTCTTTTTTAACTTGAAAGGCTATTTGAATAGCTTTGATAGAATCTCCTCCTATCTCAAAGAAATTCTCATTCAATCCTATTTCCTGAATGCCTAAAACGGCCTCCCAAATCTCTTTTAGTTTGCTTTCAGTATTATTTTTTGGCAATTGACTTGCCTTTGCCTGGTTCTCTTTAACCTGAATTTTTTGTAGGGTCTTAAAATCAACTTTCCCACTAATTGATAATGGGAATTCATCCAACTCCATTAAAAAAGTCGGAATCATATAATCTGGTAGTTTTTCTTTTAGATGTTTGTTAAGGTTCTTTACATCAACACTGTTGTTCTCCTTTACTTTATAAAAGCCCACTAATTGTTTTGCACCTTGCAGATCTTCCCTGGCTAAAACAACCGCCTGCTTTATTGAGTCATATTCCAATATTTTTGCTTCAATCTCTTTAAGTTGTAATCTATATCCTCTTAACTTAATTTGATCGTCTCTCCGACCTACAAAATCGACGGCTCCGTCTAAAAGAAATCTTCCATAATCACCGGTTCTATACATGCGACTATAAAATCTATTCCCTTTTTCTTCGTTGGAGGATTTTTGGCCTGTAAAGCTAAAAACTATATAATCCTTTAAACTACCTTTATTCATTACGGCAAAGGGAATACGGAAAATTTTAATATTTTCTCCACCTAACTCATAGAGTAGTTGAACTAACTTTAGCTTGTCGTCCTCTTCGTTTTCTCCTGTAGTTATTCTATCCTTTTCCGGCGTATATGTTGTTTTATCTTTTACATATTCATCTCGTATAGGATTTATTGGTAATAATGTTTGCAAAGCGAATTTTCCGCCTGGCTTTAATACCATTAAAATATTTTTAAGTAAATTCATAGGCTTTTCTACTCTATCAAGCAATAGAGTGGAGATCGAAAAATCCAGTGAGTCTTCAGAAAGCTGATATCTTAATCTAAAATTTTCTTCATCTAAATCAACTTCCCCAAATTGCACACTCAACTTTTTATTCCTCCCTTTTTGGATAAAGAATGGGTTAAGTTCTATCCCTTTAATCTTTGCTCCGAGCTCGCGAAGATTTTCCATTACTTCTCCATTTCCAAAACCAAGTTCGATTCCTTCAAGCCCTGTAAACTCGTTTAAATCAAAAATTTTCTTTAATATTTCCTTTGTTAGACCAAATGAAGCATTTGAGTCATCGAACCCTTCATGAAGACATCTAAACAATCGATTAACCCTTATTTGGTTCTGCTCATTTTGTTTAATAAAAAGTTTTGTACTCTCAGTAATATCTTGGTCAAGGTGTTCATCCCATTTTACAACATCAATCGAAGTTAGCTCTGTTGAAATTCCCGCTGTACTTTGAATATTATGACGTCTATTTTCAACATTGATAAAGTTAGCATCCTTACTATCGGAGAGAGGGATTTCTACCTCAATAAATTTATCAGCCAGGAAGAATTTATTAGGGATAAACTTAGAATTGTTCTCATTGTGGTTATTTAAATATCCCCTTGCAATACCTGCCCCCGACAAATAAATTTCACCTTGAATACCCAATGGTACAATTTCCATGTTGGAGTCTAATATATAAGTACTAGTATTATCAATGGACGTACCTATTGGAATTGAACCAGAAGAAATACTTTCAATATTGCTTACTCGATAAAGGTGGGAAATAACAGTATATTCTGTAGGGCCATAAGCATTTACAAAATTAGTTTTCCGTGACCATTTTTTCGCCAACTCAGCACTACAAATCTCTGCCCCAGAAGCGATATAAATGTTATTGTCATGCAAAAGGTCAACATTTACTTCCTTTAAAACGGATGGCACAAATAATCCAACGTTAATTTTATTCTTATTGATAAAAGTAACTAATTGAGATGGTTCTAAATCCTTCTTTTTTAATATATGCAAAGTTCCTCCGTTAAGAAGTGCCATAAAGGTGTCTGCTACCGCTCCATCAAAACTATATGAAAAGACTTGAACAATGTTTGTCCCAACAGAAACATTAAAAGTTCTTCTCTGCCAATTGCCCAAGTTAACCACACTAAAGTGTTCAATCATTACTCCTTTAGGATTCCCAGTCGAACCTGACGTATATATGACGTAAGCTAAATCCCTAGAAGTATTTGCATTGATAAGATTCGGAGATGATGTAGAAAGCGTATCTAGCTCTAAATCCAACACAAATATTTTGTTTTCATACCCTTCAACTATTGACAAATATTCAGATTCAAGTATTAAGACTTTTGCATCTGAATCTTTTAGTATATACTCTAATCTTTCTGAAGAAAGGGCGGGGTCTATAGAAACATAAGCCGCACCTGATTTCAAAATAGCTAATATAGAAATGATCATTAGCTCGCTTCTATCTACAATAATTGCTACAACATCGTTTGGCTTAAGTCCATATTTTTTTCTTAAGTATGTTGCCAGTCTATTCGCTCTAGCATTTAGATCTTCGTATGTTAATTTGACGTCATTGTTTACGATCGCTATTGCCTTTGGAGCCTCCCGAACAACTTCTTCAAATTTTCCTTGAATTGTTTTATGTTCTAAAAAACTTTGCTTCGTATCATTAAATACCTCTACTAGTTTTTCTTTTTCATCCGGCGATAGAATGTCAATGTTTTTTAACGGAGTGTCCAAAGAATCCAAATAAGGGAGCAACTTTATTAAATGGGAGGATACATTTGCAATAAACCAGTCGTCAAAAGAATCTGAATCGTATTTAATCTCTATTTTGTGCCCTTCCCCGTCATTTTCAATGGATATTATTAAGTCATATTTAAGTAGATCAATAGAATCTAAGGCGTGAACTTTATTGTGGTATATTAAAATGTTTGAATTGTAAATATTCCCTGAAAGATTGTTAATGAGGTTAATATTATAATTCTGGTATTTATAACTCTCCTTCAGCACAACTGCCACATGGCCTAAATATTCTCTAAAACTTTTTTTTCTCGGAACCTCAAAAATTAGTGGAACGCTACCGGGTGACAATAAAGCATCAAAACTTTTCTCATAGGGTGGAGTATGAATAATAATATTCTCTTGATCAGTGTATTTTTGAAGTAATATTCCAAATGTTCCAACTAAACATATAAATGCTCCTATCTCGTTATTATTTCCGATGTAATTGATTCTCTCGGAATTCCTTTTATCGATAGTAAAAGTAAGAGACTTCAAATCTCTACCTTTCAATATAGTTTTTATAGTCTTTTGAGTAAAAGTAAACCCTTCTTTCTGATCTATAAATTTGCTCCAGAAATTGAAATGAAAATTATAACTACTTCCCGTAAAAATGACATTATTATTATCCATAAATCCTTGATTATCCTGGGTTTTTAATTATTTTAGTTATTGGTTAAATCAATGCTTATTATTTAAAATAATTATTATTCTGGGTATACTATTAATAAATTAGGTGAAACAACAAATTCTGTGTCGGAGCGCTCATTCTAAAGCGGAAAGCGTACTTAAAAAATCTGAGTTTTCCTGTTCTTCCTCGCTACTCATAAAAATTCTTAAGTCCGATAGAGAGACTTTTATATTTTCAGCAAATTGCTTTGATACGTAAGCAAAGTTATCTATAAGGTTTTGTATTGTTTCTTTTATAAATAATTCTTCCTTATATATAAGAATCAATTGAACTTGACCTTTCGTCTCGATGAATTTAAAATATAGATCATATTCCGTTAGGCCAGTTTTATCAGGGACAAAATAGTTTACATTTATGTTTTGCAAAGATTTCTCTTGGGCATGAAAAATTTTATGCTGTAACTGAATTAATACAGTAAATAGCGGCTTTGCCTTGTTGTTGAAATTCAATTTTTCATTGATAAAATCGAAGGGAAGTGCATTTTCATACCCTTCTAAAATCGTTGTTTTAACGTTTTGTAAAAGATCTTCAAACGTGTCCTCCTTACCTATTGTAGTTCTTAAGGGCAAAATATTAACATAATATCCAACCTGATTTTCAAGATCGACATGTTCTCTTCCTGCTGTTACCGAACCTAACACTATGTCGCTTTCTCCTGTATATTTCATCAACATAACGTTAACAATAGAAACTAACGTCATATATAAGCTCGCACCACTCTGCTTACTTAAATGGTATAAATCATTACTTACTTCATGCTCAAATTCATGTACTATACTATTACAGCTCAAACTATTTATGCCATTTTCCGGAAAATCTAGCGGCAACGGATGATCACTAAACTTTTTAACCCAATAGTTAGACAGCTTTTCCAGATCGTTGCTCAATCGTTTATTTTGCCATGCAGTATAGTCTTTATATTGTATTGTAAGAGTGGGCAAGTTAATCAGTTCACTAGTGCAGTAACTATTGTAATAGTCTAAAATCTCATTTATAACTATTTCCATTGACCAACCATCTGCTATAATATGATGCGTATTAAATAAAAATACATACACCTCTTCATCCAGCTGAAGTAATTTAGCATTGATTAAAGAACTTTTTTGCAAATCAAAAAGGTATTCCACCTCGCTATTGGCTCTATTTCTCGCTTCTTCTTCGGGATTTGGAAATGCTCTAAGATCTTCGTATTCCAATATAAAATTAAAAGCATCTGGGGAATGGATTTTTTGCTTCAATTCCCCCTTAATGATAACAATAGTAGTACGGAAACTATCGTGTCTTTCCACTAACATCTGTAAAGCTTTCTCAAACGCCTCCCTATTCAAAGCGCCCGTGAATAAGAAAGACTCTGGCATGTTAGACCCAGTGTAACTCTCTTGACTAAGTTGGAGAAGGGCTATTGTTTTCTGCGAATGCGAAAGATTATAGTAGTCTTGCATTTCAATTGGCATCAATGCTTGATAAGCAGATTTTGTTGACCTTCGAATAATCTGTTCTAAATTTGAAATTGTATCGTTTTCATATATTTCGGCTATCTTAATAACTACGCCATAAGTTTTATGAATCCTGCCGATCATTTGAATTGCCCTTAGAGAATTACCTCCAATTGAAAAAAAAGAAGCATCCTTCCCAATGTTCTGATACCCTAGAATCTCTTTCCAGATTTTCTCGAGGGTTTCTTCAATCTCACTTTTCTGCTCAGAAACGGACATGAGTTGAATTTTTGGAACAGGTAACAATTTTCGATCTACTTTTCCATTCTTATTTAATGGAAAAGTAGGCAAATTGATTAGATAGCTTGGGATAATACTTTTATTTAAAAAAAATTTCAGATGATCTCTTATATCCTTTTCAATTATATTCCGACCGATGTAATAACAAACTAACTCATTATCTCCATTTGAATTTAAAA
>WUUC01179311.1_pt1 | contig 23155 bp, 17 predicted proteins | sample 6278441 | NCBI WGS metagenome assembly WUUC01 (sample SAMN13675441, study PRJNA597444) | soil metagenome | isolation source: soil | place: USA: Washington | collected 2017-10
TCCGATCACTGCCGATCACGACACGGCAGGACCAATGACGCGGTCCGTGGCCGACGCCGCGATCATGCTGGGCGCGATGGAAGGCGCGGCGCCCGATCCGAACGATGCCGCCACCAAAACCTGCACCCCGCCACCAGGTCGCGACTACACCAAGTTTCTCAATGCCGACGGCTTGCGTGGCGCGCGAATCGGTATTCCGCGCGCGTTTTACTACGACCGCGTGTCCCTGCCGGGCGAGGAGCGCGCGCGTGGCGGCCTCAACGCCGAACAAGCCAAGGCGATGGCCGACGCCATCGCGGTGCTGAAGCAGAAGGGCGCGGTGATTGTCGATCCCGTCGAGATTCCGAGCTTCGTCGCGAAAGACGCCAACGCCAACTTCCTGCTGTTCGACTACTGCGCCGGTGCGGAACAGGCAAAGGGAAAAGATGCCACTTGCACGGTCAGTTTCAAGTATGGAATGAAGCGTGATTTCAATGCCTGGTTGCAGACGCTCGGTCCGAACGCACCGGTCAAGAGCTTGACCGAGTTGCGCGAATGGAACCTGAAACACGCGCGTGCGGGCGCAATCAAATTCGGGCAGTCGCGTTTGGACATTTCGGATGAAATGGATCTCCAGGCAGACCGCGCGCGTTACGAAGCTGACCACAAAAAGGATCTTGCCCTCAGCCGTGCACAGGGGTTGGATGCAGTGCTCGATACCCACAAGCTGGATGCTATTTTCACGCCTGGTGGGTCTGGCGCGGGCCTTGCGGCGCGCGCGGGTTATCCGATCATCGTGGTGCCATTCGCGTTGGTACCGAATGCGCCGACGCCTGCATTGCCGTCAGGATTCGACGCCAAACCCGCACCGTATGGCGTCGGATTCACGGGACGTTCGTGCAGCGAACCGCGACTGATTGAACTCGCCTACGCCTTTGAGCAGGCAACCAAACGTCGCGTACCACCTCCGTCTGCGCCGTGAGGTCACGCGAGGCAGAGTAAGATCGGCGGCGAATGGTCATCGATTTCCATAATCACTACTACCCGCCGGAGTATCTCGACGCGGTGAAGAAAGGGCCGGCGAAAGTCGGCCTCGACTACGACTCGGAGGGCAATCCGCGGCTGCATTATCCTGGCGATTACAACATTCTCGTCCCCGGCCATCGCGATCTCGATTACCGGGAGGGCGTGCTGCGTGAGCACGGCGTCGACGTCCAGGTAATCACGTTCACGACGCCCGGCGTGCACTTCGAGGAGCCCGCCGCGGCGATCGCGATGGCGCGACAAATCAACGATGCCTTCGCGCGGGAAATCGGCCGACGTCGTCACTTCACCGCGCTGGCAACCCTGCCGCTGAACGATCCCTCAGCATCCGTGCGTGAATTCGAGCGCGCCATGAAAGATCTCGGCCTCCCTGGCGCAATGGTGTTCAGCAACGTCAACGGGACGCCTCTAGCCGACCCGGCGTTTGAACCGCTTTGGAAAGCGGCTAACGACTTGAACGCCGTCATCTACATTCATCCCGCCCACCCGGCCAATGTCCAAGGGATGGAGGACTACTGGCTGACGGCTCTTGTTGGATTTCTCTTCGACACCACGCTGGCCGCCGCGCATTTAGTATTTGCGGGTGTCCCGGAGCGTTATCCCAACATCAAGTGGGCCCTTACGCACATGGGCGGCGCGCTGCCGTATCTGGCAGAGCGCTGCGATCGCGGTTACGAAGCGTTTGCCGACTGCCGCCGCAACATCACCAAGAAGCCGACCGAGTACTTCAAACAGTTCTATTACGACACGGTCAACTTCAATCCAGATGCGATTGAGTTTGCGATCAAGTTTGCCGGCTCGGACCACATCATGGCGGGCAGTGATTACCCGCATCAGGTGGGCAGCATCCCCAAAATGCTCGACTCGCTGAGTAAGGTGGATGTCACGGCGCAGGAGAAAGAAATGATTCTCGGCGGCAACGCCGCGCAGCTCCTGAGGTTGAAGCCCAAATAACCTCAACACACGACACACGAAACACGACACGAAACACGAAAATTACACAAGACAGCCACGGGGACACGGAGGCACAGGGAAAATTCTCTACGTGTCTCGCTGTCTCGGCCGCTGTAGAAATTCTAAAGAACACATCCGGTCGAAATGAATGGGCGCCGAAAGGGGATCGTTGACGCGCGAAGCGATTGCAATAAAGCGGAGATAGACGCGAAACGAAAGCGGGAAATCATCACCAGATAGCCACGGCCAACAGAGACATCGAGACGCCGAGAGAAATTGTCCTCCGTGTCTCTTGTGTCTCCGTGGCTATGAAGAATCAGGAGAAGTTATGCGATCGAAGTGGGTGACAGGCGGCGTGCTGACGGCGGTGTTTGCGGCCGGCGTTGGTGTCGGCGCGTTACAACAACAGTCGAACCAAACGCGACGCGAACCGCAATTCGAGAACGAACACGTGAGCGTCTGGAAGTCGATCATCATGCCGAATCAGCCGCTGGCGCTGCATCGTCACGAGCTGGGACGGACGATTGTCGCCCTCAAAGGCGGCACCTTGGACGTCGTCAATGCCAAAGGCGAGACGATGAAGAAGATGACGTGGGAGACGGGCAAGGCGTACTGGCTCGCTGCGGATCCTCCAGGCGAGCAGCACGGCGACATGAATCGCACGAAGGAGCCGATCGAAGTTATCGTGGTGCAGATGAAGAAGTAAGACGGGCGATAAAGTCCTCTACCGCCTGCCAATAGATTTCGGGCACGCGCGGGACGGCGTCATTGTGATCCCCGCCGGGGATGGTGATGAACGTCTTTGGCTCGCGCAGCTGCTCGTAAAGACGTTGCCCTAAGTGATACGGGATGACACTGTCGTCGTCTCCGTGGATGACAAGCACAGGTTGTTGGACCTGGGCCATCCACTCGGCGGTGGGGAAGCGATAACTCGAGAACCACGACAATGTCCACAGCACCGGGTTGATGGCCACAACCGATCGCATTGTGGGGAATCCGGCTTCGAGCACGACGCCGTCGGCCGGATAGTGGGCCGCGGCGTACGCCGCCATCGGCGTGCCGAGCGAACGCCCCCAGTAGATCAATGGTCGGTCGGCGCGGCGTAACTGCGCGCGCACAGTGCTGATCGTCGCGGCAACATCGCGATAGAGCCCTTGCTCGCTGGGGCTCCCGGTGCTCATCCCGTACCCGCGGTAGTCCACCGCGACAACATCAAAGCGTTGCTGCCATAGGCCAACGAGAATGTCGGCCCACATCGACAAGTTGCCACCGTTGCCGTGAAAGTAGACCACTTGCGCCCGCGCGTCGTCTCGGGGCAAGTGCCAGGCGCGCAGCGTTTCGCCGTCGTCGGTCGCCACCGGCAGCGCCTTGAACGCGACACCAAACTGTTGCGGCGTAACGTCCTCACCCCGGATCGGAAAGAAGGCGAGTTTGGGCTCAGCCCGCCGGACGATCCAGCTGAGAACCGCGAAAACAATCACCAGCGTGACCAGTGGCGCAACCCACGTCATGCTCAGACGCATGCCGAGGAGTGTAACTTCCCGGCGAGTTAAGCTGGTGCGATATGTATCGTCTCGCCAGAGCCCTTGTCGTCGGCATTGCCAGTCTCATCTTTGTTCAGCCAGGCCTGCACGGTCAGGCGGCAACCTCGTTGCGCGCCACAGCGACGGTCTTCGACGTGATGGAGAAGTCGATCGAAGAGCTTCAGCGCGCGATGACAAATGGAGAGGTGACTTCGCGGCAACTCGTCGATCTTTATCTCGCACGCATCGAGGCCTATGACCAGCGCGGCCCGGCGTTGAACGCGATCATCAGCGTCAACCCGCAAGCGCGGGCAACTGCCGCCGCGCTCGACGATGAGCGGAAGCAGAAAGGACCACGCGGCCCACTGCATGGCATTCCGGTACTGGTCAAGGACAACTACGAGACAACGGAGATGCCAACCGCAGCGGGCACCATAGCGTTGGCGGCGTTCAATCCCGGTCGTGACGCGTATCAGGTGCGTCGGCTAAAAGATGCTGGTGCCGTCATCATTGGCAAAACCAACATGCACGAACTCGCTGCGGGGATTACAACGGTCGGGTCGCTGTTCGGTCAAACCAAAAACCCCTACGATCTCGATCGAACACCCGGAGGATCCAGTGGCGGCACGGGAGCGGCGATTGCGGCCAACTTTGCTGCCGTCGGAATGGGCAGCGACACGTGCGGCTCGATTCGAATTCCCGCGGCTAATAACAATCTGGTGGGATTACGCGGGACGCAGGGCCTGTCGAGCCGAACGGGGATCGTTCCACTTTCGAGCACGCAGGACATTGGCGGACCGTTAGCGAGAAGCATTGTCGACCTGGCAATCGTCCTCGATGCCACGGTTGGCGCGGACGCCACCGATCCCAGCACCGCCATCAGCAGGGATCAAATTCCGAAGTCATACCGTTCCGATTTGCGCGCCGACGCGCTGAAGGGCGCACGAATTGGTGTGTTGCGGACGCTGTTCGGAACGGCGCCTGAGGATCAGGAGGTGACCACTATCCTCGAGAAAAGCCTGGAGGCTTTAAAGAAAGCCGGCGCCGAAGTGACCGACGTCGTAGTGCCCGGTCTCGACGAGTTGTTACGGGATAGTTCGATGATCAACGCGGATTTCAAATTCGATCTCGCCGACTATCTCGCGAACGCGCCTGGCGCGCCGGTCAAGTCGCTGGGGGAGATCCTCGATCGCGGTTTCTATCACACCGCTCTCGAATCGACTTTTCGCAGCCGCAACGCGGTTGAGCGGCGAGACACGGATCAGGCGCGTCGCGCACGCATCAAGCGCGTTGTGCTGCGACAGGCGGTCGAAGCGGTGCTCGCAGAGCATCGCCTCGATGCGCTGGTGTATCCGCCATTGCGACGCCGTCCGGCCCGGGTCGGCGAGAGTCAGAGCGGATCCACCTGTCAGCTCAGCGCGCATTCGGGACTGCCGGCGCTGAGTGTCCCCGGTGGATTTACGGCTGATGACATCCCTGTCGGCTTGGAGTTGCTCGGAGCGGCATGGTCTGAATCGCGCCTGCTCTCGCTCGGCTACTCAATCGAACAGACGTTGAATCTTCGCCGCGCCCCGTTCAGTACTCCGGCGTTAGTTGCTGGGAAACCGCGGCCCACATCGCGCGTTGACGTGACCGATGGCCAGGCGACGATCACATTCGAATACGACGCGACGACGGCGCGCATCTTACATTCCGTCGTACGCAAGGCGCCGGACAAAGATCGCCTTCGCAGCATCTGGCTGCATACCGGCACGGTCGACAAGCCGGGCGCGGCGCGGCATCAGCTTTGGACCGACGGCGGACCCGCACGCGGGGAGGTCACGCTCAAGGCGGCGGAGCGACGCGACCTGACGGGTCAGGGTCTACTGGTACGCTTTTATGCACGCGACGGCGAAGTGCGCACGGTGCCGCTGAGACTTCCACCGAGCTAGCGTCGCGTTAGGGTGATGGGTGGCGCGGGCAGCGCCGTATCGCTGGCGCAACGAGTCGAGCGCGTCAATCCGGCGATGACACTCCGCGCGGAGGCGTAGCGGTTGCAGCAAGGACATCGACCAGCACGCGTCCGTCTTTCATGACCCACTTGACGCCGGTGAAGAGCGCGTCGATGCGATCGAGCGGATTACCGTCCACGGCAATGAGATCCGCAAGATACCCGGCGGCAACCCGGCCCAGTTGTTTGTCCATTCCCACCAACCGCGCCGCGGTGGTGGTGGCTGTCGCCAATGCCTCCGCCGGTGTCATGCCCGCTTTGATGAACCATCCGAGCTCGCGAGTGTTCTGGCCGAACATCGAGTACACGGCGTCCGATCCCATGCCGATTCGCACACCAGCTTTCACCGCGCGCCGCACGGAATCCAGGTTGCGCTCGATATAGTTCTGCAACGCCGCGTCCGAACCAGGCGCGAAACCGTACTCGTCTTTCGCGTCGATGTAGTAGCGATTGTGATCGACGGTGGGTACCCACACGATGCCGCGCGACGCCATCTCTGCGAGTGTCGCTTCGTCTAGGTCGGCGCCGTGTTCGATGGAATCGGCACCCGCACGCACGGCATCTCGTACACCGCTCGCGCCGTATGAGTGAATCGCCACCTTTTTGTCGAGAGCGTGCGCCGCATCCACGATGGCTTTCATCTCGTCGAAGCTGACGGTTTGCGTACCGTCAACGTTCTCGAAACCGCCACGCGATCCAAACACCTTGATCCAATCGGCACCGGCCTTGACTCGTTGTTCCACTTGCGCTTTCAATGCGTCAGCAGTCGCCGGGCCGCCTTGCTGAGCGCCAATGCCACGGCCCGAAGCCAAAATACGTGGACCCGGCATCGCACCGCGCGCGATGAGGTCGCGCATCGCGAAGTCCATGTCGTTTCCGGCATTGAGATCACGAACAGTGGTGACGCCAGTTTCGAGCGTCCGGCGCGCGTTGTCCTGTGCGAGGTAGACCGTCACCGCCGGAAGGCGCTGTTGGCCGCGGGGTCGCGTCCCGGGGGCGCGATCCCAGAAATACGTAATGTGCGTGTGCAGGTCGATAAGGCCGGGTAGACCGGTATAACGACGGAGATCGATAACGGTAGCCGCAGGCGGCCGTGCGTCCCCAGTGAGTACCGACACGATGCGATTGCCTTGCACCACGACGGTCGCGTCCTTGATCATCCGCTCGCCGTCCCACAGTTGCCCGAAGCGGACTGCGGTGACCTGCGCTGAGGCAGTGCTAGCGATCGCCAGAAAGATCGTGATGCTGAGCAAGCGCATGGCGGTCAACCTTTCCAAGGTGGGTCCGGGGCAGTCGGTCGAGGAAGATGACTTCGCGCGGATATTTGTAGGGTTCCAAACGGCTCTTGGCAAAGGACTGAAGCTCGGATGCAAGCGCCGCGGAGGCTTGATCGCTGACGACGAAGGCGCACGGTTTGACGAGTCCATCGCGGTTTTTGACGCCGACGACGGCGACTTCGGCGACGCTCGCATGTTGCAGAAGACAGTTTTCCAGTTCACCCGGAGCGAGCCACTTGCCGCTCACCTTGAGCATGTCGTCCGCACGGCCCCCGTAGGTGAATGTGCCATCAGGATTCTTGCGCAGCATGTCGCCCGATACATACCATTCGCCGCGAAACGCGCGGACGGTTTCGTCCATCCGTTGCCAATAGCCGATCGCGCGGGAGTCTCCCTTGACCCAGAGCGCGCCAATTTCGCCATCCGCGACTTCATGGCCGTCCGCGTCGCAGAGCCGCACCTCGAATCCAGGAACAACGTGCCCGAGCGTGCCGGGAATTACGGCGCCGGGCCGATTCGAAATGAAGATGTGCCACATCTCCGCGGTGCCGAGGCCATCGAGTAATTCAATGCCGAATGTTCTCTTCCACCGCTCGTAGAGTTCTGCGGGAAGGGCCTCCCCGGCCGATGTGGCGAGCCGTAGCGATCCGAGATCGGGCCTTGCGTCGGATGCGCTGTCGGCAGCAGCCACCATCTGCTGCACCATTGTCGGCACGTTGATGAGAACAGTTGGCCGGTGCCGCGCGACGAGCGAAAAGAGCGTCTCCGGCGTACTACGTTCGGGGAAGAGCACACACGAAGCGCCAACGGAAAAGGGAAACAACAGGTTCGATCCCATCGCGTAGCCGAAAAATAATTTCGGCACCGCGATGGTGATGTCGTCCGGGCCCATACCGAGGACGCCCTTGCCGTACAGCTCGGTGGTGTTGACGTATGAACGATTGGTTTGCACCACGGCTTTCGGTTTACCCGTCGTCCCGCCGCTAAACAGCCAAATCGCGGCGTCATCCCGATGCGACGGAAAGGGAGCGTATTCAGCCGGCGCCGCATTCAGCCGGCGTTGAACCTCATCTCCGTCAAGAATCAGCAATTGTGCCGGAGATGGCATGCCTGCGATCGCTGCTTCGAACTGGGGTTGGTGGGCGCGGTCTACAAACGCCGCCCGTGCGCGCGTGTATTCGAAAAAATAAGTAAGCAGATCGGGCTGCAGGTCAGGGTTGACCATGACCACGACGGCGCCGCGCCGGAGGATGCCAAAAAGCGCACCGACATACTGCGCACTGTCTGGAAGTGCCACGATCACACGCTCTTCAGGCCGGATGCTGTAATCATCGAGCACTCGCGCCACGCGTGAGCTCAGCGCGGAAATCTCGAAGTAACTCCAGGTTCGCTCTGCCTCTCGAACCGCGGGTCGATTGCCCATTCGCTCGTGCAGCCGCGCGTCCACGAAATGTGCGGCGAGGTTGATTTGAAGCGGAGCGGTCACGAGCTACACGGTATCGGGTACGGCGGACAAATTCAAAACTGGGCGTCGATACGTTAGGCTGTCAGCTGCCCACATGCCGGTGCATCACATGATCGCTCTGACGTGGCCGGCGGTGCGCGCGCTGGCGTCGGACCGCTTGATTGCGATTTTGCCGCTCGGCGCGATTGAAGCGCATGGGCCGCATCTCCCCCTTGGCACCGACATCGTGATCGCAATGGCCATGGCAGAAGGCGGCGCTGAGGTCTTGTCGCAGCGCGGCCTGGATGTGCTGTTGTTGCCCCCGTTGCCAGTGGGGCCGGCGCCTTTCGCGCGCTCATTCGCCGGCACGATCGATTCACCGGCAGCGGCCACCACCATGCAGATCGCAGCCATCGCACGGAGTCTGCAACAGCATGGGATACGTGCGACAGCGATCGCCAATGCGCATCACGATCCGACCCACGTCGCAGCTATCCGCGCTGCCGTCGAGGACGTGTCTCGCACCCGCGATGGTCACCTCGTGTTTCCCGAGCTCACCCGACGGCGCCTCGCGCAGCGGATCGGCGGCGAGTTTGCAACCGGCGCGTGTCACGCGGGACGGTACGAAGGATCGATCGTCCTGGCGCGCGAACCTGAATGGGTCGATGCCGAGCGCATGCGAGGATTGCCCGCAAACCCAAGCTCACTGACTGAGGCCATCAGGCGGGGCGACGATTCGTTTGAACAAGCCGGCGGTCCGGATGCCTATTTTGGCTGGCCTGCCGATGCGACGGCCGCAGAGGGCGAACAGCTGATTGCAACGCTCGGCGCCGTTCTCGCCGAGGCCGTGGTCGAGGCTCTGGAAAGTAGCCCCGCACATCGCGACGCCCCGATAAAATCACACCCGAACGTGATGCCGTTGCAAATCATTCACCCCGCCGAGCGCGCGCGCCCGCGTGGCTTTTCACACGGCGTGCTTGCCCCTGCTGGTACGCGCGCGTTATACGTCGCGGGTCAAACGGCTGCGGATGATCAGGGCGTGGTGACCGACGTTGCCTTCACCGCCCAGTTCGAGAACGCGTTGCGCAAGGTGCTGGACGTCGTTCGCACCGCCGGCGGAGACGCGACGCACATCGCGCGCATGACCGTCTATGTCACCGATGTCGAAATGTATCGCGTCAGTCGTGGCCCAATCGGAGACGCCTGGCGCCGTCACATGGGCACACATTACCCGGCGATGGCCTTGATTGGCGTGTCTGCACTCGTTGACCGTGGCGCCCAGGTTGAGATCGAGGCCACAGCAATCCTCCCTGCGCCAGAGGGTCAATGAAAACGCCGACGACGTTCGCGTACGAGCACGATCGCGACACCGGTATCGCAACCGTAACGCTCAACCGTCCGCAGCGGTTGAACGCGCTGACATTCGAGAGTTACGACGAACTGCGGAACACCTTTGACGCCCTCGACACCGAGCCGGACGTGCGCGCGATTGTCCTTACCGGCACCGGCACGGCCTTTTGTTCGGGCGGCGATGTGCACGACATCATCGGTCCACTGACCTCGCGCGACTACCGCGGATTGTTGGAGTTCACGCGTCTGACGTGCGATCTGGTGTTGCGTATTCGCCGCTGTCGGCGCCCGATTATCGCCGCCTTGAACGGCACCGTCGCCGGCGCTGGCGCCGTAATCGCAGCGGCTTGCGATATTCGGATCGCTGCAGCAAATGCGAGAATCGCATTTCTGTTTACCAAGGTCGGCTTATCGGGCGCGGATATGGGCGCGGCCTGGTTACTGCCTCGTATTGTTGGATTCGGCCGCGCCACTGAGTTGCTCATGACCGGCGACTTCATCGACGCTGACGAGGCCTGGCGTATCGGGCTCTACAACCGAGTCGTCCCGTTCGAGCAACTACCGCAAGTGACACGCGAGTTTGCCGAGCGTCTTGCGCGCGGCCCATCGTTCGCCCTTGAAATCACCAAGGACGCGCTCAATCGCGAAGCCGCGATGGATCTGCCCGCTGCGCTTGAAGCCGAAGCGCAGATTCAGGCGTCGTTGATGATGCATGCCGATTTTCGCGAGGCTTACGAGGCCTTCCGAGAAAAGCGCCGGGCCCAGTTTCGGTGACGCGCGCGTGACCAGTCCGTTGCAAATCGTCTGCATAGGCGGCGGCCCCGGCGGGCTGTACTTCGCCCTGCTCATGAAGCGCGCTAACCCGCAGCATCGCATCACGGTGGTCGAACGCAATCGACCCGGTGACACATTCGGGTTTGGTGTCGTGTTCTCCGACGCCACGATGGCGGGCATCGCCGAGGCCGATTCCGAAGGCTACGCGGCAATTGCGCAGCATCTTGTGCACTGGGACGACATCGCGGTCCATTACCGCGGTGAGGTGATCAAGTCCACAGGACACGGGTTCAGCGGCATGAGCCGGCGCACGTTGTTGCGCGTCCTCGAAGAGCGGGTGAGGTCGGCGGGCATCGATGTCGCATTCGAGCACGACGTCGATTCGCTCGCCGCGTTCGCGGAGGCGGATGTCATTGTCGGCGCCGATGGCGCAAACAGCACCGTTCGACGTCTGCTCGGTTCGCGAGTGCAGAGTGAAGTCGAGACCCGACCCAATCGATTCGTCTGGCTCGGGACTACCAAACCGTTTCCCGAATTCACGTTCTACTTTCGCAACGACGACCACGGTCTCTGGCGCGTGCACGCGTACCAGTACGCGCCCGATCGGTCCACCTTCATCGTCGAATGTCGCGACGAAACCTGGCACGCCGCAGGTCTACGCGAAAGCGACGAACACCAAACGGTGCAGTTTCTCGAAGCGCTCTTTCGCGAAGAGCTCGATGGCCATTCGCTCATCGCGAACAAAAGCGTGTGGCGGCAATTTCCCACAGTGCGCGTCACGCCGTGGTCTGCCGACAACATCGTGCTGCTTGGAGATGCGGCACACACCGCGCACTTTTCAGTTGGGTCCGGCACGCGGATGGCAATGGAAGATGCCGTCGCGCTGCGGGATGCATTAGCCAGCGCCAATTCCGTGCCGGTCGCGCTTCACCAATACGAGGCCGCCAGGCGTCCCCAGGTCGAAAGCCTGCAGCGCGCCGCGCACGCCTCGCTGCAGTGGTTTGAAGACACCGAACGATACGCGCAGTTGCATCCGGTGCAATTTTCGTTCGCGCTGCTGACACGCTCGATGCGATTGACACATGAGGACCTGCGTCAGCGCGATCCAGTGTTTCTCGCCCGGGTTGACGCGTGGGTTGAACACGAAGCCGCGCGCCAGGTGTACGGCGACGGCGAAGCTCGGACTGCGCAGGCGCCGTCTCGCCCTCCGATGTTCACGCCTTTCCGCCTGCGTGAGCTCATCATCCCCAATCGCGTGGTCGTCTCGCCGATGTGTCAATACGTGGCGGACGAGGGTTTGGTCGGTGACTGGCATGTTGTCCATCTCGGTAGCCGTGCCATTGGCGGCGCCGGCCTGGTGATGGCCGAGATGACCGATGTGAGCCGCGAGGCTCGAATCTCGGAAGGGTGCGCGGGCCTCTACAAGCCTGAGCACGCCCAGGCGTGGCGGCGTGTTGTGGACTTCATCCATCGCGAGACGCCCGCCAAGGTGGGCGTGCAGCTCGGACACGCGGGTCGCAAAGGCGCGACGAAAAAGCTATGGGAAGGGGACAGCGAGCCATTGCCGTCGGGAGGATGGCCGCTGATTGCGCCGTCGCCACTTCCGTATTTTCCGGACCGATCGCAGACCCCGCGCGAGATGTCGCGCGCTGACATGGACGCCGCGCGAGCGGACTACGTCGAGGCCACGCGCCTGGCGCTGGAGGCCGGGTTTGATTTGCTCGAGATCCACATGGCGCATGGATATCTGCTTGCGTCCTTCATTTCTCCGCTCACCAACCAACGTGATGACGACTACGGTGGGCCGCTTGCCAATCGCATGCGCTATCCGCTGGAAGTGTTTGACGCCTGTCGCGAAGTGTGGCCCTCGCACGCGCCAATGAGCGTGCGGATTAGCGCCGTCGATTGGGCGCCTGGAGGCTTGCAGCCAGACGATGCCGTGGAGATTGCGCGGTTGCTGCGGTTACATCATTGCGATGTCATCGACGTGTCGGCCGGGCAGACCGTTCCGCATCAACAACCACGGTATGGGCGGCTGTTTCAGACGCCATTCGCCGATCGGATACGCCACGACGTCGGGATTGCGACGATGGCGGTCGGCAACATCTCGTCGCACATGGACGTCAACACGATCATTGCGGCGGGCCGTGCCGACCTGTGCCTGCTGGCGCGCGCCCATCTTTTCGATCCGTACTGGACGCGCCACGCAGCATACACTCTCGGCTACCCCTTGCCGTGGCCTGATCCATACAAATCCGTCGAACGTTATACTCCCCGTTTCGAGTTTCGCTTTGGTGGAGAAGTCTAAGGACCCTTGATGACGACGCGAACGCTTCCTCCTGCAGACCCATGCACGTTTGTGATTTTCGGCGCCGGTGGTGACCTGACCAAACGGCTCCTGATCCCGTCTCTTTACAACCTCGCTGAAGAAGGACTCTTACCGGAGCAATTCTCCATTGTCGGATTCGCGCGCTCGGCGACGACGGTTGACGAATTGCGGCAAGTGTTCCATGACGCCGTCCTCGAGTCGGAAGGAACACCTGTTGACGAAGCGGCGTTTGAGCGCGTCATGCGCGGGTTCCGCTACGTGCAATCGGACTTCGATGACGAGGGTGGCTGGGACCGATTGGCGGAGTCGCTGAAGTCGGGCGCGCAGCCGTGCAATATCCTGTTTTATCTCGCCACCTCGCCCGAGCAATTCCTCAATGTGTCCGAACGGCTTGCCGCGCGCGGCCTGTTGCAGGAGGACAACTGCTGGCGGCGCGTGATTGTTGAGAAACCCTTCGGCACCGACTTCGCGTCGGCACGCGAGCTCAATCGCCGTCTGACAGCGGTAATGAACGAGTCGCAGATCTACCGCATCGACCATTACCTGGGCAAAGAAACCGTTCAAAATATTCTGGTCTTTCGCTTCGGTAACGGGATTTTTGAGCCGATCTGGAATCGCCGTTACGTCGACCACGTGCAGATCACAGTGGCCGAATCGCTTGGCGTGGAATTACGCGGTGGGTATTACGACCAAACTGGCGCGTTGCGCGACATGGTGCCCAATCACCTGTTTCAAATACTGACGCTCACCGCCATGGAGCCACCCAGTTCGCTCGACGCCACCGGCTTGCACAACGAGCAAGTAAAAGTGCTCGACGCGATCGAGCCAATTTCGGCTGGTCAGTTGGGGAAAAACACCGTGCGCGCGCAGTACGAGCGCGGCAAGCTCGATGGCAATGCGGTCACAGCCTATCGCGCCGAGCCCCGCGTGGAGCCGGCCTCACTCACCGAAACCTACGCAGCATTTCGAATCGAGGTGGATAACTGGCGGTGGGCTGGTGTGCCGTTTTACCTGCGCACCGGCAAACGGCTGAAACGGAAAAAGAGCGAAGTCGCGATTCAATTCAAGCAACCTCCGCTCGCGCTTTTCCGCCAGGCGCAGATGGCCGCGCCGGAGCCGAACGAGCTCGTGATTGCGATCCAGCCCGAAGAAACCATCAAGCTGCGTTTCGCCGCGAAAGTTCCCGGACCAGAAGTGACGACAAGTCCCGTGGTGATGCGATTCACCTACGAGGATCACTTCGGCGTGGAAAAGCAAACGGGCTACGAGACGCTGCTCTACGACGCGATGACCGGCGATCGCAGCCTCTTCAAACGCGCCGATATCATCGAATCCGGATGGTCGGTGGTTGATCCGATTCTGACTGGCTGGGCCGAAAGCGGCCGCGACCTCGGTCGTTACGAAGCCGGCAGTGACGGCCCGCCCGAAGGCGATCGCCTGCTCGAACGCGACGGACGGCATTGGCGACCGCTGTGATTGGGTGATTGAGTGATTGGGCGGTTGGGCGGTTGTATTGGGTGATTGGGTGAGTGGTTGATTGCGTTTAGTGATTGGGTGAGTGGTTGATTGCATTTAGTGATTGATTGATTGGGTGATTGCATTGAGTGATTGAGCGATTGAGTGATTGCATTGCGGGATTGGTAGTCGGGCGATTTGTGACCCAACAATGAGCTAACCGTGCCGGCGCAGTCAATCACCCAGCCACTCAATGCAATCACCCACTCACTAAATCACTCAATGCAATCGCCCACTCACTAAATCACTCAATGCAATCGCCCACTCACTAAATCACTCAATGCAATCGCCCACTCACCCAATCACCCAATGCAATCACCCAATTACCCAATCACCCCAATACAACCACCCAATCGCCCAATCACCCAATCACCCAATTACTTGGGCTCCTGATGTCCGCCGAATTGAGCGCGCATGGCGGACAGCAGCTTGTTGGCGTAATCGTCTTCGTTACGCGAGCTGAAACGACTGAAGAGCGCCGCGGCAAGTACGGGTACAGGGACGGCGGCATCGATTGCCGTGTGCGCGGTCCAGCGGCCTTCGCCTGAATCGCCAACCTTGCCGGCAAACCCCGACATCGTTGGATCGGCAGCGAGTGCGCGCGACGTCAAATCGAGGAGCCAGGAACCGACTACGCTGCCGCGCCGCCAGACTTCGGCGATTTCCGCAAGTTGCATGTCATAGCCGGGGGCATGCTTCATCACGTTGAAGCCTTCGGCATAGGCGGCCATGATGCCGTATTCGATGGCGTTGTGGACCATCTTCACGAAGTGTCCGGCGCCGTTCGGACCGCAGTGCAGATACCCCTTTTCGGCCGCGGTGAGGTCGCCGCTACGGCCCTCCGCACGGGGCGCGGCAGCGTGCCCCGGCGCTAACGCCTCGAAGATCGGATTGAGCGACTGCACGACATCCGGACGTCCGCCAATCATCAAGCAGTAGCCGCGGTCGATACCCCAGATGCCGCCGCTCGTGCCGACGTCGACGAAATTGATCCCCTTCTTGCCCAGGAGTTCGGCGCGGCGCGTGTCGTCTTTGTAGTTCGAGTTGCCGCCATCGATGACGATGTCTCCCTTGGACAGCAGTCCAGCGAGCAGGTCGACCGTCTCGTCAACCGCCGACTCAGGAACCATCACCCACACGACGCGGGGAGCGGAGAGCTTTTTGACCAGATCGGCGACCGACTCTGCGCCTGTCCCGCCTTCTTTCTCGATCGCCCGGATCGGTTCGGTGGTTCGGTTGTACGCCACGATCTTGTGTCCCGCGCGCATCAACCGGCGCGACATGTTGCCACCCATCCGTCCAAGACCAATCATTCCGAGCTGCATCAGGCTCCTCCGCGCGACAGTGTAATCTGGGTGCCAGGTGAAACGGTTCAAAGATCTGACCGAACGCGAGATTTTGGCCCTTGCGATTTCCCTCGAAGAGGAGCACGAGCGAATCTATGCCGACTTTTCGGAAAACTTCCGCGAGCACTTTCCGGCCAGCGCCACACTGTTTGGCGAAATGCGGGCGGAGGAATCAGAGCATCGCCGCATGCTCACGGAACTGTTTCGCGATCGCTTTGGCGATCACATCCCGCTCATCCGACGGCAGGACGTAAAGGGCTTCGTTTCACCAAAGGCGGTGTGGCTCACGACGCCGCTTCGTGTCGAGGCCGCGCGTGCCCATGCCGAAGCAATGGAGCTGGAGACTCGTCTCTTCTATGAACGCGCCTCGGCGCGGGTCACCGACGCGCGACTGCGGACGCTCCTCAACGATCTGGCACTTGCCGAACGCCAACATGAACACATGTCTGAGGCGCTCGAACAACAGCTGCGTCCGGAAGATGTCCAACGGCAGGAGGCGGCCACGCGCCATCGTCTGTTCGTGCTGCAAATTGTGCAGCCCGCCCTCGCCGGGCTGATGGACGGATCGGTGTCAACATTGGCGCCGTTATTTGCGGCCGCCTTCGCGACGCAAGATACGTGGTCCGCCTTTCTCGTCGGCATGGCCGCGTCGGTCGGTGCTGGTATTTCGATGGGGTTTACCGAGGCGCTGTCCGACGATGGTTTGGTCACGGGCCGCGGCAGCCCCGTCCTGCGGGGCGTGGTGTGCGGCGTGATGACCACAGTAGGCGGAGTCGGCCATACGCTGCCGTATTTGATAGGGAATTTTCAGATCGCGACCACGGTGGCGGTGCTCGTAGTAGCAACCGAGCTCATCGCGATCTCTTGGATCCGCTACCGATACATGGACACACCGTTTCTGCGCGCGAGCTTTCAAGTCGTCGTCGGTGGGTTGCTCGTGTTCCTCTCGGGGATTCTCATCGGCAGCGCGTGAGCATCAGACGGTGCGTCGCGCGAGATGACCACCCAAATGCATCGTGAGGTCGTACACCGAGGCGCCGCAAGCCGCGGCAACATCCTCAGGGCGCGACCCCTCCTGCCAATCCCACAGCGTCGCGATGTCGCCAGCTTGAACGGCCGGCTCACGACCAATCTCGATGATGGTGTGACTCGCCGACACCGACGCGATCACCGGGTACAAACGCGCCCCGATGCGCACCTTCGCCCCTTTGGCGGCAGTGCGCGGCCAACCGTCAGCATGGCCGACGGGCAGGGTGGCAACCCATGTCGGTTCTTTCGCCACATACGCGCGGTTGTACCCAGCACTCTCGCCCGCCTGCAATTGTTTCGCGAAGGCGACGCGGACGCGGAAGGCGCCGGCGGGGCGTAAGTCCATCTTCGTTTGCTTGCGAAACGCAGGCTCGGGATAGATCCCGAAGAGCGCCATCCCCGGGCGCACCATGTCGAGCATGGCGTTGTCATGCTGAAAGAACGTGTAGCTGGAGGCGGCGTGCCGCCGGCCCGTCTTGATCCCGGCGCGCGCGAGATCACCGGTCAGCGATTCGAACCGGCGAAGCTGCTCCTGATCGAATTGCAGATCCTCGGTGAACGTCATCATGATGCCGTCGATGACCACGCCGGGCCGCGCTGCAAGATCGCGGATCAACCCGGCGGCGTCACGGTACGGGACGCCGACGCGGCCGAGCCCAGTGTCAACACAGACGTGAATCCTGATCGAGCGCCCAGACTGTGCAGCAATGCGTGCCAGTTGTGACCCGATCGGCGTGTAGACCATCGGCATCACGTCGCGCGCGTGGAGGTCGGCCAAATCGCGCTCGTCGAACGGACCCATCAGCAACACCGGCGTGCGGATTCCGGCATCGCGCAATGCCATCGCTTCGTGAAGCTTCACGACCGCCAGACCCGACACCTGTTTCAGGCCGGCGAGCCCATTGGCGATCGGTACGAGGCCGTGCCCATAGCCGTTGTTTTTGATCACCGCCAGAATGGGACGGCCACCTGCTGCGCGGGATACTTCGATGACGTTATGCGCCAGATGATCCGGCCGGATCTCGAGCCACGGGTCAAAGCTGGAATCCCGTGGAGCGGCCGGTTGTGTTGATGTGCGGGCCGTTTGCAGCGGCGCCAAGGCGACAGCTGCCGACGTCTGAATAAATTCGCGGCGGTTCATTCATCGTCCTCGCGTACCACCATCGCTGTCGTGGTCTGCAGGCTGCGGACCATGCGCCAGTTCGCCGACGGCAACCACGCGATGCCCACGAAATAAAGCAACAGCGTGGCAAATGCAATGTAGCCATCAGCGGGATGTAACGTTGGCTGCGTCATCGTCCCGAGTGTGACGCCTTCGAACAGCATTTGCAGCGCGCGACCGACGCGCGTGTCGGCGGGACCTGATAATGACGCCAGCAACACGAACTTCAGCGTAAACGCGGCACCGAACATGACCAGCAGACCGCGCAGCAGTCGTATGCGATCGGGTTCGACGGCCAGTGCCTGCAACAACAGCGCAATGATGACCGCCCAGACAATCAGCGCGGGCAGACCGGCGGGAGGGACGACCAGCGTGAACACTTGCGCCGAGGCGATGAATGCGGTCAACAGCACGAGGAGTCCGTTGATGTTGGCGAGCGCCGTGCGCGCCGGGTTCATCAAACGTTCGGGAGCAATGGCGCCGCTGCGAACCAGGATCGCGAACAGGACTAACGCGGCGACGAGCGACGTGAGTGAGGGCGGCACCAGGGTCAGCGCGCTGCCGGGACGTACGCCACCAGCCAACACCACGGTGAGAAATAACGCCGGCAGCAGACAGGCTTCGTGAAACGGGGTCACTTGCGCGGCCGCCACAGCCGGGAGGGGTTGAAGTCAGAGACGTCGCGCGTCAGGCCATCCTGCAATTCGGCCCTCAGCTCATCGGCCGTGCGCATCTGCAGGCTGTTGTCCTCGATCACCAGGCGACCGTCGGGTGCCAAGGCGATGGCGCGATCGACGGCAGCCAATCCCTGCTTGAACAAGCCATCGTCGTTGTAGGTGCGGCCCCAGCCTTGACGATAAAAGCTGTAGGCGACGTAAAACTGCGTTCTGGCGTCACGCATAGCCGGGTCAGCGCGGGCAAACGCGGCGCGTGCTTCGACAAATTGATCCCGTTCGAAAAAGGCGCGCCCGTCGGCAAACGCCTGCGCGTCGACTGTGTACGCGCCGACGCTCGAAGTAAAGCGGCCGACCGCTTCGGCAAAGGTTCGCGGTTGCGTCAAGTAGAGCGACGCTATGGCAAACGCGTAAGCAAGCACTATCGCCAGGCCAACGCCGCGCGCAACTGGTTCACGCATGTGTCATCGACCTCGCGCGTTGCTGGCAAACGTGCCGAGTATCGGGTGATGATCCGACCCGTATTTTTTATCGATCCGCGTCGAAGTAGCCGTCCATTCCGGCGCTAATCGGAAGAAGAGATAGTCGAGACGGCCCATACGATGCGTGCTGCGCGTGTCTTCCAGAAGCAGGCTCCGTGACCAGGCCCTTGCCTGTGTGTAGGCATCTTCCTCCATCCCGCCCTGAATGGTATTGAAATCGCCGCCGATAACCGTTCCCGCCGTGCGATTCCCGTCCTGGAAGCGTGAACTGCGCAAGAGATCCAGCATGGCCGCCACTTGCCGTCGGCGCGGGTTGCGGAAAATCCACAACGAGGACGGCGAACTGAGCGGCTCGAGATGCGTATCGATCACGTTGAGACGCGTCAGCCCACTTGCGGTTCTGACTTGAATTGCCGCGCCGATCGCAACGCGGCGCTGCCGTTCAAACGGTAGCTCCAACGCGAGCGGGTCGACGAGCGGTTCGGTCGAGAGAATCGCGTTGCCGCGATCTTCGCGTAGCTCGGCGCCATTGCGCATGGATGGGACATAGAACGTAGCCAACTCGAGGAGGCGAGCATGATCGTGAACATCAGGTGCACGGGGATCGCGCGCCGAGATCGCAAACGCACTGCGTGCGTCGGCGGCGAACACCGGAACGTCCGGGCCGCGGCGATACAGCTCCTGTAACAGAAGGACGAAATGCTGCACCGGCTTGCCGTCCGTGAGTTCGCCTGATCGCAGCGCGGTGACGAGTTCTGCCAATCGCCCTTCGGCGAGATGCGCGTTCCACGAGACGACCACGACGTCGCGCAACGAAGGAACCAATGCGCGGTCACGTGCGACCGGACGCGGCACAAACACCGCTGGCCCCACAGCGCGGCACCACTGATCGATTTCATCTTGATCCTCGATCGGTCCCGCGTGCCAGGCAATGGCCACGCCGTTGGCATTGGACGCGCGCGCTGCACAAGGCGCTGCGGCGATTGAGTCAGTGCGTGCGCTGGTAATGAGCAACAGACCGGCCAGACCCAGGAGCGCGCACGCACGCCAACGTTGCATGTTTTCAGGATAAACCGACACCCGTATACTGCGCCGATGCGCTTCCTTGTCCTGGCTCTGCTCGCTCTCGCGTCAACGCAAACAGCGCCACCACAGCCTGCAACTGCGCCGCCGGCAACGGATATCTACGAGCTGACGTTTAGCGGCGCCGTCGACACGCTCAGGGAGGCGAAGCCGCGCGCGGTCGCGACAACAGCCGGCTATGACAACCAACCATTTTACGCGCCGGATGGCGGGACTCTCTTGTTTACCGCCAACCGCGATGGCAAGCAAACCGACATTTTTCAATTCGATCGGAAGAGTGGTCGCGTCACGCAGCTTGTCTCGACCACTGAAGGTGAGTATTCGCCCACTGTGACGCCCGACGGCAGCGGCTTTACCGTGATTCGCGTTGAGCCCGATGGTACACAACGTCTCTGGCGCTTTGACCGCAACGGAACAAACCCGCGCGTCGTGCTTGCGGACATCAAGCCTGTGGGTTATCACGTGTGGATCGATGGCGACCAACTCGCCCTGTTCGTTCTCGGCCAACCAGCAACACTGCAACTGGCGCGTGTCAGTACCGGCAAAGCAGCCGTGGTGGCGAAGGACATTGGGCGCTCGTTGCAGCGCATCCCAGCCAGCAGCGCAGTGAGCTTCGTACAGCGCGAGGCCGACAAACAGTACGTTGTCAAGAGACTCGATCCCGCGACTGGCGCAATCAGCACAATTGTCACGGCTCCGGCGACGAGCGCCGATCGTGACACCGCGTGGTTGCCCGATGGCACGCTGCTGATATCGGCTGGCACAAAGATTTTGGCCTGGCGTTCTGTCGCGCCCGAGTGGCGCGAAGTCTTCGATAGCGCTGCGCATAAACTCGGCGTCGTATCGCGTATCGCCGCGTCAGCAGACGGTCGGAGCCTGGCGATCGTCGTTGCCGAAACCGCCCGCTAGCGACCGGCACCGTCCCGCGACCGGACGCTGGCCAGAGCGCCTCGCGCGGCACGCTCCCAAAACCCGCCAAATGTCCGCCTCACATCCTTTGTAATCGGGCATGAGGTTTGCCCCGGGCGACACGCTTATGGACCGCATCACACAAGATCTCAAGATCGCGATTCGCGCCCTACTGCGGCAGCGCACTTTTTCGTTGGTCGCCGTGATCACCTTGGCGCTTGGTGTCGGCGCTACCACCGCCATCTTCAGCGTCGTCTACGGCATCCTGCTCAAGCCCTTGCCTTACGTCGAGTCGGATCGACTCGTGACCATGGGTCAGACGGCGAAAAGCGCGCCCGAGGAACCGGTCGATGGCTCCACCTCGCCAGTCAATTTCCTCGACTGGAAGCGTCAGGCCAAAACCATCGAGATGATGGCGTTGTATTCGGGGGGACGCGCGGTCATCAGCAATCAAGGAGAAGCCGACGTTGTCCCGATCGGGAGCGTGACGCCGGACTTCTTCAAGGTGTTCAAGGCGACACCGATCATGGGGCGCGAGTTCACGGCAGACGAGGACCGGCCCGGAGGCCCACGCGCGATCGTCGTCAGCTACGGGTTCTGGCAAGAACGTCTCGGCGGCCGCAACGATGTGTTGACGCAATCGGTTGAAATTAGCGGCGTGCCCTGGCCGATTGTGGGCGTAGCACCACGCGGCTTCGAATTTCCCGAAGGCGCACGTTTTTGGATGCCGGTGCGGAACAACAACGAGCAGTGTGGCCGTGGCTGTGTCTTTCTCAACGGGATCGGCCGATTGGCACCAGGAGTCAGCGTCGAAGCGGCGCAGCAGGAAATGAGGTCGATTGCGGAAGCGCTCGAGCGCGATTTTCCTAATGCCAACACCGACGTGACCGTGATGGTACAAACGCTGCACGAGCGCACCGTCGGCAACGTCCGTCTGGCGCTGAGCGTGCTCCTCGGCGCGGTGGCAATGGTGTTGCTGATCGCATGTGCCAACGTCGCCAACCTCGTCTTGGTGCGTGGCGCCGCGCGCCAAAACGAAATTGCGGTACGCACCGCGCTGGGCGCCGGGCGTCGCGGCTTGGTGTCGTACCTGCTCACCGAAAACCTCGTGCTTGCAGTTCTCGGCGGGGCGCTCGGCCTGGTGGTAGCGGCATGGGGAATCGATGTGCTGCGCGCCGTCGCCCCGTCGAACTTGCCTCGCCTGGACGAAGTTGGCTTCGACGTCCCGACCTTTCTCTTCGCCTTAACCGTGGTGTGCGCCACGACGGTGCTGTTCGGACTCGGCCCGTCGCTGCAGTTATCGCGTGTGCCGCTTTCGCAGGCGCTTGGTCATCGCGGCGCCATCGGCAGCGGGCGTACCAAATGGACGCGATCGACCCTGCTGATTGGTGAAGTCGGATTGTCGCTCGTCCTCCTGCTTGGCGCGGGTCTGCTGCTGCGCAGTCTCTCGTCCTTGCAGAACACCGACATGGGTTTTGATGCCGCCGGCGTGACCGTATTCATGGTGTCGCTGCCGCCGGCGCGCTATCCCGCGCCGCAAGTCATCGCGACGCACGAGCAACTTGACGAACAATTCCGCGCGTTGCCCGGTGTCACGCACGTCGCACGCATCTCCGGTCTTCCCCTGGGCGTGAGCGAAAACGTGTTGAGTTGGACGCGACCGGATCAGCCGCCACCTCCACCCGGGCAAGGGCCTGTGTCGCTCTACCGAGTGGTTGACGCCGACTACTTCGAGACGATGAAGATCCCGGTCCTTGCGGGACGGGCATTTGCACCCACTGATCGCGACGGCGCGCAACGCGTTGTCATCATCAGTCGCCGCATGGCGGATGTTTTCTGGCCGGGCGAAAACCCCGTCGGCCGGCCGATTCAGATCAGCGGACAGCAACCCGCCGTGGTGGTTGGCGTCGTCGCCAACGTGCGTTCGCAGACGCTCGCCACGCAGGCGCAACCTGAGATGTACGTGCCGCACATGCAGACCGGCCTGCGGTCGGTGATGTACGTAGTCAAGAGTTCGTTGGACTCGGCACAGGTGCTGTCGGCGGCGCGAGAAGTGGTCCGTCGTCTCGATGCCCGATTGCCGCTGATATTCCCGGGCTCCATGGCAGATCTTGTCGACGAGCAGTTGGCACGACCGCGGTTTTATCTCGTGCTCCTGGCATTGTTCGCTGTACTCGCCGTCGTCCTCGCGGCCGTCGGTATTTATGGCGTGGTGGCGTACGTCGTCACCCAACGCACACGCGAGATTGGCGTCCGCATGGCGCTCGGCGCGAAGCAACGCGAGGTCGTCA
>WUUC01086664.1_pt1 | contig 23139 bp, 21 predicted proteins | sample 6278441 | NCBI WGS metagenome assembly WUUC01 (sample SAMN13675441, study PRJNA597444) | soil metagenome | isolation source: soil | place: USA: Washington | collected 2017-10
ACGTCCACAACGTCGCTCATCTCCCAGAGCCGCTTAGTAACGCCAGCGGCCATAGCGGGCGTCGTGCGTAGCGTCTTATGCACTCGGACAAGTTTGTAATAGAGAAAGTGCAAGGCCATCGCGGCGGCGTGGTTTTGCACCTCCCTTGACCCACTGCCGAGTCCCGCTAATTGCTGGGCACGATCGAAGCGTTATAGTTTTCCGCCATGATTTCCGTCGTGATCCCAGCCCTAAATGCCGGGCAAACGCTCGGCCCGACGCTTGCGGCGCTGGTCTCCGCGGTCGTGGAGGGGGTCGTCCAGGAGGCCATCATCGCCGATGGCGGGTCGAGCGACGAAACCTTGGCGATCGCGGATGCCGCCGGCGCTCGCGTCGTGAAGGCGGCGCGCGGGCGCGGCAGCCAGCTTGCGGCCGGCGCCGCTGCCGCCAAAGGCGACTGGCTCCTTTTTCTGCATGCCGACACGCTTCTCGAGGCCGGCTGGGAGATCGAGGCCGAGAAATTCATGAAGGAGGTAGCTTCGGGGCGCCGTCCGCAAGCGGCGGCCGCTTTCCGCTTTGCGCTAGACGACCGGGGAGCGAAGCCGCGTCTTCTGGAGCGCTTGGTAGGCTTGCGCTGCCTGCTCCTCGCCCTTCCTTACGGCGATCAGGGGCTCCTCATCTCGCGATTGCTCTATGCGAGACTCGGCGGCTTCCGGCCGATGCCATTGATGGAGGATGTCGATTTCGTCCGGCGTTTACAGCGGCGCGAGCGGGTCATACTGAGGTCGCGGGCGGTGACGAGCGCGGCGCGCTATCGCCATGACGGCTATTTGCTGCGGCCTTTGCGCAATCTTCTTTGTCTCGGACTTTATTATCTTCGCGTCCCGCCGCGGGTGCTAATACGTCTCTATGGCTAGGCGAACGCGGCGGCGGGTAACCCGTCCGGAATTCGCGCCGCGGCTGATCGTGATGGCGAAGCGCCCCGAAGCCGGGCGCGTGAAGACACGCCTTGCACGAGATCTCGGCACTTCAGAAGCCCTCCGGTTCTACCGTACTTGCCTCAAACACACGCTGCTGCGGCTTGCGCCAGACAGGCGTTGGCGAACGCTCCTCGCGATCACGCCCGACCACCCGCCACGACCCCCTGTGTACGCCGCCCCGCGTGGAGCTCCGACGATGACGCAAAGGAAGGGTGACTTGGGCAAACGCATGCAACGTCTCTTTCGCCGCGCTCCACTTGGCCCGGTCATCCTCGTCGGCGCCGACATTCCCGGCATCAACGCGAGTGCGATCGCTCAGGCTTTTGGTCTCCTCGGCCACGCCGATGCCGTGTTCGGGCCTGCGGAGGACGGCGGCTACTGGCTGGTGGGTCTCAGAAGGCGCCCTCGCCTGCTCGCACCCTTTGCCGGCGTACGCTGGTCGAGCCCGAACGCGCTCACAGACACGCTCGCAAATCTGAAGGACAAAAAGATTGCGTTCACCGCAACCTTTAGCGATGTCGATTGTGCGGAGGATTTCCGTGCCGGTGCCAATGCCTGGCAGCGGCTGTTTCCAGCCCGCTAAGCTCGCCTGCCCTAGAGGCCGAACTGATAGGAGTGCGGCACCCAGCGATAGCTCGATGGGCCCGTACGCTCGACGAAGCCGATCGACGGGAACGGCATGTGGTAGGCGCTCACAGCAAGCTGGTCGGTAGCGACCATGTCGAAGATCCGCTTCCGCGTTGCTGCAGCCCTCTCCTTTTCTGTGTCAAAGACGCAGCGCCAATCGGGCCGCGCAAGCGAGGCGACATGATGATGCGCGCAGTCGCCCCAGAAGAAGAGCTGCTTTCCTTCGCTCTCGATCAAAAAGCCGAGATGCCCCGGCGTATGGCCGAAGGCCTCAACCGCACGCACTCCCGGAATTACCTCCGCTCCGGGCTTGAGGAAGGTGGTCTTCTCAGCAAATGGAACGAGGTTCTCACGGAAGCCAATTGCGAACTTCTCGAGTTCGCTTCCCTGCTTTCCTTCGGGCGCCCAGAAATCGTATTCGATGCCGCAAATGGCGTATCGCGCATTCGGGAAGAGCGGCTTTCCGCCTTCCATCACACCCCCAACGTGATCCGGATGCCCATGCGAAAGGATCACCAAATCGATCTCTTCAGGCTTAAAGCCGGCGGGCTGGAGCTGCGTGGCGAGCCAACCGCCCTTCGGCCGCGGCACAAACCCCCGTGCACCGTTGCCCGTATCGAAAAGAACGAGCTCCTTACCGGTATTGATGATCATCGGCGTGAAGCCCGGTCGATATTTGTGACTCGGAAGAAGATTCGATCGCATCAGTGCGTCCACGTCCTCCTTCGAGGCATTTCCACCGATCAGGGGCCATGGCCCGTCTATGAAGACATCGGCGTCGACGATCGTCGTCACCTCGAAGGCGCCTAGCTTGAAGCGATGGTGAGTCGGCTCAGACGCACCGAGCAGCGCTGCGGCCGCTCGCGCGCTGGAGCTTGTCGTTAGCGGCGCAAATGCCCCTGCCGCAGTTCCGGCAAGAAAACAACGTCGGGAAAGGCCCTGTCCTTCAGGCATGAGTCTGCGTGTCCCTCTTTCCGATAGATGTTTGGTTGAGAACGGCGTGGTACGCCGGAGCGACCGATCCGGCGCTAATCTTCTGGTTTCATGAGCCGCGGGATGACCTCGATGAAGCTGCAGGGGCGGTGGCGATTATCGAGCTGATCCTTGAGGATGCCGTTCCAACCGTCCTTGCAGGCGCCCGGAGAACCGGGCAGGCAGAAGATGAGCGTACCGTCGGCTTGACCCGCGCAAGCCCGAGACTGCACCGTCGAAGTGCCGATCGTCTTATAGCTGACGAGGTGGAACAGCGCCGAAAAGCCGTCGATCTCCCTGTCGAAGAGCGGCTTCACGGCTTCCGGCGTCACGTCCCGTGGGTTGAACCCGGTCCCGCCGGTCGTGACAACCACGTCGACATCGGGGTCCTTGATCCACTTCTTGACCTGCTTGCGGATCTTTTTGACTTCGTCCGGAACGATCGCGTGCTCGGCAATCTTGTGACCGGCCTCCGAGATCATGGAGACGAGCAGGCCGCCGGATTTATCCGTCTTCTCGTTCCGCGTGTCGGAGATGGTCAAGATCGCGATTCGGAGCGGAATGAAGGGCCGCGAATTATCGATGCTCATGGTAGGGACCGCTGTGTCACGGCTGGTCGAGCGCCGCCTTAATAAGGAGGAGGTCGCGCCAAGCGTAGCGCTTGGCCGCGGGATTGCGCAACAGATAGGCGGGATGAAGCGTGGCGAGCGCCCGAATGTCTCCGGTCGCGCAAGCGTAGCTTAGCCATTTGCCCCTTAAGCGCATGATGCCTTCCTGCACGCCGAGCAGGGTCTTTGCCGCGGCACCGCCGAGGAGAATGAGGAGCTTCGGCTGAAGGAGTTCGATCTGCCGCGCAAGGAAAGGCGCGCAGGCTTCGATCTCTTCCGGTGTCGGGGTGCGGTTCCCAGGCGGCCGCCAATACACGGAGTTGGTGATGTAAACCTCATTCTCGATGAGCCCGATCGAGGCGAGCATGCGATCGAGCAGCTGCCCGGCCCGGCCGACGAAAGGCTTGCCTTGCAGGTCCTCGTCGCGGCCAGGAGCTTCGCCAATCAGCATGATCCTTGCTGTCTCGTTTCCGCGAGCAAAACATAGGGACTTTGCCGTTCGCTTCAGTCCGCATCCGTCGAAGCTCGCGACAAGCGCCTGAAGCTCGGCGAGCGACGACGCTTCGCTCGCTCGCGGATTGGGGGCGCCGCGCGGCGTTGCTGGTGGCGCGATCGTCGGAGCCACCGCCGCGGGCGCGGACGAGGCGGCAAAGCGGTCGACCGGCATCTCGCCGATCGCCTCATCGACGCCCATCGCCTCGTACCAGGCGAGCAGCTCGCGCACGCCTTCCAGATCGGCCTTGTTCGCCATTTCCTCGATTCCCGCTCGATTTGACATTATCCGGCGAGACCGCCAATTCAGCAAATCCTCCTCATTTCCCCGGAAGGAACGAAAGGCCCGTGAACGAGGAAATCGAACGCGAAACCATGGAGTTCGACGTCGTCATCGTCGGCGCGGGTCCAGCCGGGCTCGCTGCGGCGATCCGGTTGAAGCAGCTCGCGGCCGAGAACGGCAGCGAGATCTCCGTGGTCGTGCTCGAGAAGGGCTCGGAAGTTGGGGCGCATATCCTTTCCGGCGCCGTGATCGATCCGATCGCGCTCGACCGGCTTCTGCCGGATTGGCGGGATCGGGATGCTCCTCTGCAAACGCCGGTGAGCGAAGACCGCTTCTCCTACCTCTTCGAAAAAGGCGGCCTCTCTTTCCCAACATTCCTGATGCCGCCGCTGATGAACAATCACGGCTGTTATATCGGCAGTCTCGGCAATCTCTGCCGCTGGCTTGCCGAACAAGCGGAGGCTTTGGGAGTCGAGATCTATCCCGGCATTGCAGTCACCGAAGCCATGCTCGGCCCCGACGGCGCCGTGCAGGGCGTCATCACCGGGGATATGGGCGTCGCGCGTGACGGCTCGCACAAGGACAGCTACACGCCCGGCATCGCGCTCACTGGCAAATACACGCTCCTCGCGGAAGGCGCGCGCGGGTCTCTCACCAAACAGCTCATTCGTCGCTTCGAGCTCGACGCGAATTCGGAGCCACAAAAATTCGGCATCGGCCTGAAAGAGCTATGGGAGATTCCGAAGGAGAAGTACCGGCCGGGGCTTGTGCAGCACACCATGGGCTGGCCCCTCGACGACCGCACCGGAGGCGGCTCCTTCCTCTATCATTTCGGAGAGAATCTCGTCTCCGTTGGTTTCGTCGTACATCTCAATTACGAGAATCCTTACCTCGATCCATTCAAGGAATTTCAACGGGCAAAGACGCATCCGAAGATCAAACAGCATCTCGAAGGCGGGAAGCGCATCAGCTACGGCGCGCGCGCGCTGACCGAGGGTGGTTGGCAGTCGGTACCGCAGCTTGCCTTCCCCGGCGGGGCGCTGATCGGCTGCGCGGCCGGCTTTATGAACGTGCCGCGCATCAAAGGCAGCCACAACGCCATGCTGAGCGGCATGGCGGCGGCAGAGGCGGCGTTCGAGGCAATCGAGGCCGGCCGATCCCGCGACGTGCTTTCCGCCTATCCGGGGAGCGTCCGCTCAGGGGCAATCGCCAAGGACCTCAAGAAGGTCCGCAACGTGAAGCCACTCTGGTCGAGGCTCGGGACGCGTCTCGGCGTTCTCGTTGGCGGCATCGACATGTGGCTGAACACGCTCTTCCCCTTCCTCTCGCACACGCTGGGGCACGGGAAAGCGGATTATGTGAGCTTGGAGCGCGCCGCGGCGGCAAAGCCGATCGATTATCCGAAGCCGGACGGGGTCACCACCTTCGACATCCTCTCTTCGGTGTTCCTGTCCGGAACGAACCATGCCGAAAACCAGCCGGTGCATCTGCGGCTTACCGATCCCTCGATCCCGATCGAGAAGAACCTTCCCGAATTCGCCGAGCCGGCCCAGCGCTACTGCCCTGCGCTCGTCTATGAGGTGGTGATCGAGAGCGATCAAACCCGGTTTCAGATCAATGCCCAGAATTGCGTCCACTGCAAAACGTGCGACGTGAAGGACCCTGCGCAGAACATAAACTGGGTTCCGCCCGAAGGCGGTGGCGGGCCGAACTACGTCAACATGTGAGGTCCAAAAAGCCGCGAGAAAATCGGACCTTATGGAACTTCGGCCACAAACGCGCCGCCTTTAAAGGGCAAGGAAGAATTTGGGATTGCGGATAGTGTAAAAACGCTTAATCCTTTCCCGGGATCTTGAACCACCACAGTTTGGGGCGGCGTAAAGCCGTATGTGCATGCCGACTTTTGTCAGCGGGGCCTCCCGCCGCTGGGCGTGGAGGACAATACTCGTAGCAGTTTTGCTCGCAGCACCGGCGGCCTATTCGGAAGTCGGTTCGGCGGAGCAGGAAGAGGGGGTCGGGACACTTCTCGGCAACTATCTTGCCGGGCGCGTCGCTCGCAACGATCACGACACGACCGCAGCGGCGCAGTTCTATTCTCGTGCTCTCGCCGGCGATCCCAAGAATGAGCTCATCCTCGAGCAAACCTTCTTGCTCGTGACCGCTTCGGCCGAGTGGAACCGAGCCCTTCCGCTTGCACGCGATCTCGTCAAGCTTGAGCCGACGCATCGCGTGGCGCAGTTCCTGCTGGGACTCGAAGCCTTCAAGCGCGGCGCCTATCAAGAGGCCGACGAGCACTTGGCCGCGGCTCGGCAGGGGCCGATCGCCGACCTTGCCTCTATTCTTGCGCGTGCCTGGGTCTATCAGGCGGCTGGCAAGACGGATAAAGCGCTCGCCACCCTCGACACGCTCAGCGACGCCGATTGGGCGCAGTTCTACCAGCGCTACCACCGTGCTCTGATCGCAGACATTGCCGGCAAGCACGACACGGCCCGCGTCGCTTTCGCGCAGGCTTTCAAGAAGAGCCCCACCACCTTGCGTGTTGCCGACGCCTATGTGCGCCATGCCGCCAATTCGGAGAACCGCAAGCTCGCGCGTCAGACGCTGCGGACGCATCTGTCTAAAGGAGCACGGCACCCGCTGATCGAGGCGCTCAGCGCCGACATCGAACAGGGTAAGACCCCGTCCCTGCTCGTGACTTCTCCGACCGAGGGCCTCGCCGAGGTGTTTTACGGCATCGGTGATGCGCTCGCCGGCGAAGGCGGGCTCGACATGGGCATCATCTTTCTTCAATTCGCGATCTATATGAAGCCTGACTTCGAGCTCGCGAACATCGCCCTCGCTTCGGCCTATGACAGCGCCAAGAAGTACGATCTGGAGCTGGCAGCATTCGACAAAGTCAAGGGCGACTCCCCGCTCTCGCTGAATGTGCAGATTCAGAAGGCTTTTGCGCTCAACTCACTCGAACGTGTGGATGAGGCGAAGGCGCTCCTCGAGAAAATCGTGGCGCAACATGCCAGCGACGCCCGTCCCCTCGATGCGCTCGGCAACATCTTGCGCTCTAGAGAGCGTTACGCCGAGGCGCGTGAATACTACGATCGCGCCATCAAGCTCATCAAAAAGCCCGGTAGGGAGCATTGGTCGCTCTATTACGCGCGTGGCGTCTGCGGCGAACGCCTGAAAGACTGGACGGCAGCCGAAGCCGACCTGAAAAAGGCGCTCGATCTATCGCCGGAGGAGTCCTCGGTGCTGAACTACCTGGGTTACACCTGGGTCGACCAGAACCAAAACGTCAAGACGGCTATGGACTACATTCGCAAGGCGGTAAAGCTGAAGCCCGACGACGGCTATTACATCGACAGTCTCGGCTGGGCATATTATCGCCTAGGCGATATGAAGTCTGCGGTCGAACATCTGGAGCGTGCTGTCGAGCTCCGCCCGGACGATCCTGTCATCAACGATCATCTTGGCGATGCTTATTGGCAAGTCGGACGCAGGCTGGAGGCGAAGTATCAATGGCAGCAGAGCCTGACGTTGAAGCCCGACAAGGATCTGGTGACGGTGGTGGAGAAGAAGCTAAAGGTCGGCCTCTCGGGAGGGGAGACCAAGGCGGCCACGATGCTTCCCCAGGAGCAGAAGGTAGCCGAATAGGCACCGACGTTCCAATTGCTGATCCCGGCGTATCGGTGACGGCGCTTAGCGATACCGCAAGCGCCAAGATCAACCTGACTCTGGAAGTGCTCGGGCGCCGGCGGGACGGCTTTCACGAGATTCGCAGTCTCGTGGCCTTTTGCGATCTTTGCGATGAAATCGACTTCGAGCCCGGCGAGAAGCTCGAGCTTCTCGTCGAAGGGCCGTTCGCCGGACTTCTGGATGGCGGGAATCTGATCCTGGAAGCGGCGGAGGCTGCCCGCAAGCTCAACCCCGAGATCATCCTTGGCCGCTTCCGCCTGCGCAAGAACCTCCCGGTCGCTGCCGGTCTTGGTGGAGGCTCGGCCGATGCGGCCGCCGCCTTGCGGTTGCTCGCGCAGGCAAACCCCGAAACGCTCGATCGCCGGAGCATGCGGGAAATTGCCTCGGAGCTCGGCGCCGACGTCACGGTCTGTCTCGATAGCCGTCCGGCGATGGTCCGCGGACGCGGCGACGTTCTTCGCGGCTATCGCGGCCTCCCCGCCTGCGGAGTCATTCTCGTCAATCCGGGCTTTCCACTACCGACCAGCGAGGTTTACGCAGCCCTTAAGGCCGATGCCGCCCCGATCAGCTTCCCGCCGGAAGGTGAGAATCTCAACTTCGAGGGAAATCTCGACCGATTGGCGGAATATGCGAGGACAAAACCGAACGACCTCGAGGTTGTCGCTCTCACCCTTGCCCCAAACATCCGCGAAGTTCTCGACGCGCTCAATCAGATCGAGGGCGTGCGCTTCGTGCGACTTTCCGGCAGCGGCCCTACCTGCTTTGCGCTGCTCCCCTCTTTCTACGAAGCCAAGCGCGCTGGGGCGCTGCTGCAAGCGAACTTTCCACTTTGGTGGATCGCCTCGACGAGCCTTCGCGCGCGATAGGCTCGCCGATGAAGTCAAGAGTTCCAGCAACAGCTGGGCCGATGCCGGTCCAGATCGCCGGCACGCTCGGCCGAAGTCGGTCAGGTTCAATCCTCCATCCGCGCAACCTAGAGCCCTGAGCGGTGTTTCCATGCAAGACACTGCGGGGTTTCGATGAGAGGTATGTTCGGATGGAACCAAGATTGCAGAACAAGGTCGCCATCGTCACCGGCGGTGGCACAGGCATCGGAGAGGCAATCTGCCTCAAATTTTCCCGCGGAGGCGCCAAAGTCATTGTGAACGGCTTGCCGGGCGATCCGATCGCGGATGTCACCGAGGCAATTTGCGAGGAAGGCGGCGACGCCATTGCGTTCGTTGCAGACGTGTCCAACGAGGCGCAGGCGCGCGCCTGCGTCGATGAGGCGATCGCGAGATTCGGCAAGCTCGACGTGCTCGTCAACAATGCAGGCGTGCTTCTTGTCAATGCGGAGACGGATGATTTCCCCCTCGACAAGTTCGACGAACAGATCCGCTGCAACGTCCGCTCGACCTTCCTGATGACCAAGTTTGCCCTGCCGCATCTCAGAAAGACGCGCGGTTCGATCATCGGCGCAGGCTCCGAAGGCGGGCTAAACGGCCAGCCGCGCAATGCCGCCTATGGCGGCACCAAAGGCTTCGTGCACGCCTTCATGAAGGGCGTGGCCGTCGAACAGGCGCAATATGGCGTGAGGGCCAATTGCGTCAGTGCAGGGCCTATCGACACGGCGTGGACGCATAAGGAGACCGGTGCCGTGGATGAAACCATCGAGAAGGCGCTTGTGACTGCCGTCCCCTTCGGCCGCCGCGGCACGCCGGAAGAGGTCGCCAATGTCTATGCCTTCCTCGCTTCCGATGAAGCGAGCTTCGTGACGGGAGCCATATGGCTCGTTGACGGTGGCATCACGCCGGCCAAAGGCGCAGTCGGCGTCATGGCGAGCCCCGAAGTCGCAATGCCGCCATCCATGACGCTCCTGCTCCAGCACGCGCGAGACGGCACGCGCAACAAGGACATCGTCAAGATTCAATAGAGGATCGCCCGCTCTAGTCGCCGATGCGGCGCTACCTAGTACGGCCGCTCGATGCTGAAATCGACGGCCTCGAGCAACGCCGCCTTGGGATCGCAATCCTGGAAAATGGCAAGCGCGTCCCGCGCGATCGAGCCATAGTGCCTTGCCCGCTCCATGGTGTCGCCGATGGCGTGATGCTTCTGCATCAAGGCCATGGCCTCGGAGAGATCGTCGTCGCGAACGTCTCCCTCTTCAAGCGTGCGATGCCAGAAGGCACGCTCGGCCGCGTTTCCTCGCCGGTAGCAGAGCACGACGGGTAGCGTGATTTTTCCCTCGCGAAAGTCGTCGCCAATGCTCTTGCCGAGCGTCGAGGCTTCGCCCGAATAGTCGAGCGCGTCATCGACAAGCTGGAAGGCGATGCCGAGATTGCGGCCATAGGAGCGAAGACCGGCGGCCTCCGATTTCGGCCGTTCCGCAATTGCGGCGCCGACCTCGGCCGCCGCTGCGAACAGAGCCGCAGTCTTGGCATCGATGACGGCGAGGTAATCGTCTTCGGTCGTCTCGGTATTCTTCGCGGTGACGAGCTGCATCACCTCGCCCTCCGCAATAACAGCCGCGGCATCGGAGAGGATGCGCAGCGCGGCTAGAGAGCCAACCTCCACCATCATTTTGAATGCCTGCCCGAGAAGATAGTCCCCGACAAGCACGCTCGCCTCGTTTCCCCAGACGAGCCGCGCCGTAGTCTTGCCGCGGCGAAGATCGCTTTCGTCGACCACGTCGTCGTGGAGGAGCGTTGCGGTGTGCATGAACTCGACACTCGCCGCGAGCCGGAGATGCCCTTCTCCCTCATAGCCGCAGAGTTTCGCAGCAGCGAGGGTGAGCATCGGGCGCAAACGTTTGCCGCCGGAATCGATGAGGTGGCGCGCAAGATCCGGGATCAGCTCGACATTCGATCTCGCACGATCGAGGATGATGCGATTGACGTGGCCCATATCCTCCTCGACAAGCGCCGCGAGCGGCGCGAGGCTCGCTTTCGGATCGCGCGAATCGGGAAGTTTGACGACAATGCCCAAAAAGCCTCTCCCGAGCTTTGAAGCCGAGCGGGTTGCTCCCGCAGCCGTTATTTTCGGCGGGAAAGGCAGAAGGTCAAGGCGCGCAAGGGTTGTAGGGCATAGACGGCCATGAAGGAGCTGTTGCGATCAAACGACGCGGTGCTGATCTCCTATGTCAGCGCCTTGTTGGAGGCAGAGGGCATCGATTTCATGGTCGCGGACGCAAATATGAGCGTTCTTGAAGGCTCGATCGGCGCCTTGCCGCGGAGGGTTCTCGTCGAGAGCCGGCGCGCGGAACAAGCTCGCCACATCCTCATCGATGCCGGGATCGGCCATGTCATCGTCGTCGACGACCGAGCCTGAGAGAGATCTTGCTTCGGCGGGAACGACTCTCGATGGATTCCTCGGGGGGCGCCTGAGCATCCTCCAGCCGGAGCGCGGTCACCGCGCCGGAAGCGACGCGGTCTTTCTTCAGGCCGCCATAGCCGAGACCGCGAGCGGCCGCGGCCTCGATGCGGGAGCCGGGGTTGGCGTTGCCGGGCTTTGTCTCGCGACGCGCCTGCCGCACATTCATGTCACCGCGGTGGAGGTCGATGCTTCGCTGTGCGCGCTCGCCGAGAAGAACGCCGCCGCCAATGGTCTTTCAGCCAGGTTCTCGGTGATCAACGCCGATGTCACGGCACGCTTTGATGCGCTCGCGCGACGTGGGATCGAGCGGGAAGCCTATGATGAGGTCCTTGCCAATCCACCCTACCACGCCTCCGGCAGCGTCCGCTTAGGTCTCGGCGGGGAAAAATCTGCCGCACATGTGATGCCGGAGGGCGCGCTTTCCGATTGGATCAGGTTCTTCGCCAATGTGACGGCGCCAAAGGGGCGGCTCACGCTCATTTACACGCCACAAAGCCTGCCCGAGCTGCTCCCCCTTCTCGAAAGGCGCTTCGGCGCCATCTCGATCTATCCGCTGTTTCCTCGCGCCGGAGAAGAGGCCGTGCGTGTCATCGTTCAGGCGCGGAAGGGTAGCCGCCAAGGATTGCGCATCCGCGCCGGGCTTGTCTTGCACGAGGCTGACGGCCGCTACACGGCCCAAGCCGAAGAAGTGCTGCGCAAAGGCAAGGGCTTTGAACTGAGGGATGTTTGAAAAAGGGCTGCCGCCCCGGGAAAGACGGCAGCCCCGGCCCAAGCGTGAGGTCGGACTTGGGCGTACAGGGTTCCTCGTGACAGACCCTGTGATCCTCCGAGCGGGGTTCACCCGCCGCTCAATGGTTCGGTTCTAACTGGTCTCGTCTGAACCCAAGCTGAGGGCGCCGTTCATCTGCCGTTCAGCAACCGCGATCGTTCCATGAGGCGGGTTGCCGGCCCGCAATAGTCCTCGGCGAGAAAGTGGGTGGCTTGTCGCAGCGTTCAGTTGCGAATGCCACCGACGCTGTGCCGCCCTCGCCAGAAGGGATAGTGCGCAAAGGGGCGGTTGCCGGCAGCACGCGGCGAGAACCCCCAGCCGACTCTCCGCCAATGTGGATAGACGTACACGCCGCCTCCGGGCTCGCACCTCTCGCAGCGGCGCAATCCGGCGGCCGAGCTCTCGTCAGTGCCACTTGCCAGCAGCGCAAACGCGACAGCGCTTGTCGCAATCGCAGCAAAGCCGATCCTCTTCATGGGAGTCCTCCTTGCGAACGACCATTTCTGAACGCGTGAACAAGGCAGCCATTCTCTCATAAGTTCTCGGCCGCGCGGCGTCCGGATGTTCAAAGTTGCGCGATCAACAATGGCCGCCGCATGCCTTGATTTGCCCCCTAACCCTTGTAGGTTGAACCTATGCTTCCTTCCGACGATGCGGCGCGTCCTTCCGCGCTCGAACACTTCACCGCGATGCTACCTCCGTCCTGGACGGGCCGTGGCACGCTCATTCCGGTGCTTCGCTTTGCCGGACCGATCGGTGTCGTCACGCCGCTCCGCCCCGGCGTCGCTTTGGCGACGAGCGCCGCCGCCATCGAAAAGGCCTTTTCGATGCGCGGCGCGAAAGCCGTCGCTATTCAGATCAATTCGCCGGGCGGCTCGGCGGTGCAGTCGGTGCTGATCCATAAGCGCATTCGCGCGCTCGCCGCCGAGAAAAATCTCAAGGTCTATGTCTTCGCGGAGGATGTCGCAGCCTCGGGCGGCTATCTGCTCGCGCTCGCCGGCGACGAGATCTATGCCGACCCAAGTTCCATCGTCGGCTCGATCGGCGTGATCACCGCGGGCTTCGGCTTGAACGAGGTAATCAATCGGGTCGGCATCCAGCGCCGCGTCTATACGGCAGGGGCGAGAAAGGACACGCTCGATCCCTTCCTGCCGGAAAACCCCGAAGACGTCGAGCGTATCAAGTGGATCCAGCGCGACATTCACGATGAGTTCATAGCGCTCGTCAAAAGACGGCGCGGGGCTCGCATCGAAGCAGCCGGCGACATCTTCACCGGCGAGTTCTGGTCCGGAAAAAAGGCGCTCGAGCTTGGGCTTATCGATGGCCTCAGCGATTTGCGCACGAAGATGCGTGAGCTCTATGGCGATGAGGTGCGCTTCAAGCTCGTTTCTCCCCCCACGAGCTGGTTCCGTCCTCGTCGAAGCGTCTCTTCAGGCGACTCCGCCCTGCCCCTGAGCCTCGCTCCCGCCAACCTTGCTGCCGATCTCATTTCAGCAATCGAAGCGCGGGCACTCTGGTCGCGCTTCGGGCTATAGACATGCCGCAAATTCTCATCCTTCTTGCCGCCGGTGCCGCAGGCCTCATCGCACTGAGGCGCTTGTATAAAGAGGAGCAAAAGCGGATCGCGGCGGAGCTGGAAAAGGCGCGCGCGGCTATGCAGAAGCGCGAATTGGACACCGTCATTCCGCTCGTGCAGGACCCGGCGACCGGGGTCTATCGGCCGAAGCGCGGCTGAGCCTCACTTGACGCTCGGGCCTTAGCGCCTCATAGCGTCTTCGCTTGCGCATCTCCCCTTCCAAGACAGTATCGCCAATGGGAAAGCTCACGCACACCGACCGGCGTAACGCGCCGCCCTCCTTTCAGGACCTGATCCTTCGGCTTCAGCGCTACTGGGCGGATCAGGGCTGCGTCATTCTCCAGCCCTACGACATGGAAATGGGTGCGGGCACCTTTCATCCCGCCACGGCCTTGCGGTCGCTTGGCCCGCGACCCTGGCGCGCGGCGTATGTGCAGCCTTCGCGGCGGCCGAAAGACGGACGCTACGGCGAAAACCCGAACCGGCTTCAACACTACTACCAGTTCCAGGTCATCCTGAAGCCCTCGCCCCTCGACATTCAGGATCTCTATCTCGACAGCCTGCGCGCGATCGGCGTTGACCTCGAAAATCACGACATTCGCTTCGTGGAGGACGACTGGGAGAGTCCCACCCTCGGGGCCTGGGGGCTTGGCTGGGAGGTGTGGTGCGACGGCATGGAAGTGTCGCAATTCACCTACTTTCAGCAAGTCGGCGGCTTCGACTGCGACCCCGCTTCCGGCGAGCTGACTTATGGTCTCGAACGCCTCGCCATGTATGTGCAAGGCGTGGATCGCGTCTTCGACCTGAACTTCAACGGCCGCGAGGGGGACGAGAAGATCACCTATGGCGACGTGTTTCTGCAAGCCGAGCAGGAATATTCGCGTTTCAATTTCGAGCATGCCGACACGAAGTTGCTGCTCGAGCATTTCCGCGACGCGGAGGCCGAGTGCAAAGCGCTTCTTGCCAAAGGCGGGGAACGCGGACAGCTGGCGCTCCCCGCATACGACCAAGCCGTCAAGGCCTCGCACATCTTCAATCTGCTCGACGCTCGCGGCGTCATCTCCGTGACGGAGCGGCAGGGCTACATCCTGCGCGTGCGCGAGCTTGCGCGCGCCTGCTGCGCGGCCTGGCTCAAGACCGAAGCGGGCGGCGCGAACCATGTTTCCTAACGGCTGGGCCGCGCATGGCTGAGCTCCTGCTCGAGCTATTCTCCGAAGAGATCCCTGCGCGCATGCAACGGCGCGCGGCAGACGATCTCGCCCGCCTCCTTGGCGATGCTCTCTCGGCTGGGGGCCTGACTTATGAGTCAGTTCGAAGCTTTGCGACTCCGCGCCGGCTCACCGTCGTGGTGGAGGATCTTCCGAAGCGCTCGGCCGATGTAAGCGAAGAAAAGAAAGGGCCACGCGTGGGTGCGCCGCAAGCCGCCCTGGACGGATTCCTCAAGAGCGCCGGACTCAGCTCGCTCGATCAGACCGAAACCCGCTCGGATAAGAAAGGCGACTTTTACGTTGTGATGATCGAGCGGCCTGGCCGCCCGACGGCGGAAATCGTCTCCGAAATCGTTCCCGGTATCGTGCAGAGCTTCCCTTGGCCGAAATCGATGCGTTGGGGCAGCGGGCGTTTGCGCTGGATCAGACCGCTCCACTCCATTCTCTGCGTGTTCGACGGAAAGTCGGTCGAATTCGAGGTGGACGGCGTCAGGAGCGGTAGGGAGACGCGTGGCCACCGCTTCATGGCACCGAAGCCATTCAGGGTGAAGGATTTCGAGGACTACGCCACGAAGCTGCGCGAGGCCTATGTCGTGCTCGACGGAAAGGAGCGGGAGGCGATTATCCTAGAGCGGGCCCGCAAGCTTGCGGCCAAGAACGACCTTGCCCTCGTCGAGGACGATGCGCTGCTCGCCGAGAATGCGGGCCTGACCGAGTGGCCCCTGCCGCTGATCGGCTCCTTCGATGAAAGCTTCCTCGCGGTGCCGCCGGAGGTCCTCTCCACGGCGATGAAGGCGCATCAGAAATGCTTCTCGCTCCGCCGCGGCGAGAAGCTCGCCAATCGCTTCATCCTGGTTGCCAACATCGAGGCGAAGGACCGCGGCAAGGCGATCGTCGCCGGGAATGAGCGCGTGATCCGCGCTCGGCTCGCGGACGCTAAATTTTTCTTCGACCACGATCGCAAGGTTCTGCTCGAAGATCGTGTATCGAAGCTCAGGGAGATCGTCTTTCACGAGAAGCTCGGCACGCAATATGAGCGCGTGCAGCGCGTGCGCGTGCTCGCGCGCGAGGTTGCTCGCATCATCGGTGCCGATGCCGATTTGGCGGAGCGCGCCGCCATTCTCGCCAAGGCCGACCTCGTGACCGAGATGGTCGGCGAGTTCCCCGAGCTGCAAGGAATCGTGGGCGGCTATTACGCACTCGACCAGGAGGAGGACCCGGTCGTCGCCGACGCGATTGGCGCCCATTACAAACCGCTCGGCCCCTCCGACGAAGTGCCGCGCGATCCCGTGGCCATCGCGGTGGCGCTTGCCGACAAGCTGGACATGCTGGTCGGATTCTGGGCCATCGACGAGAAGCCGACCGGGTCTAAGGACCCCTACGCGCTCCGCCGTGCCGCCCTCGGCGTGATCCGCATTCTCCTCGAAAATGGAGTCCGCCTGCATCTGGCAACTCCACTGAGCGGCCATATGGAGCGCTATCGTAAGGTTCTCGGGCCGGAATTCGGTAAGGCATTCGACGGCGACAGTTTCAACGCCTTCTTTGCCGACAGGCTCAAGGTCTATCTCCGCGATCGCGGTGCGAGACACGACCTGATCGACTCTGCTTTTGCACTGAGCGAACGCGACGATCTCTACGCACTTGTTAAGCGCATCGGGGCGCTTGGCCGCTTCCTCGACACAGAAGACGGCGAACACCTCCTCACCGGCACGAAACGAGCGATCAATATTCTCCGCATCGAGGAAAAGAAGGACAACCGCCGCTACGATCAGGCTCCCGATCCGAGGAATTTTCAGCAGGACGAGGAGATCGCACTGGCACACGCGGTGGACGAGGTCGAAAAGCAAACCCACGACGCCGTCGCACGCGAAGATTTCGAGTCGGCCATGAAGGCAATGGCGAAGCTGAGAGCGCCGGTCGATGCCTTCTTCGACCGCGTCACCGTCAATGTGGACGACGCGGCGCTCCGAGAAAATCGCCTGCGGCTCTTGAGCCGCATCCGCGCCACGACGGTCCAGATCGCTGACTTCTCGAGGATCGAGGGCTGAGTCGCCGGGCGGAACTCATGCGGCAGCGCCTCTTCGTCTATGGCACGCTCCGTTCGGAGTTTCCGCATCCGCTCGCGCGGAGGCTAGCCTCCGAAGCGAGATTGCTCGGCAAGGCTTCGGCCACCGGCATCCTCTATGCCTTCTGCGGATATCCTGGCGCCATCTTCGATCGGGAGGCAAAGACACGCGTCGTCGGCGAAGTTTATGCGCTACCTCGCTCGGAGCGGTTGCTTGCCGCTCTCGACTCTTACGAAGGACTGGTCGAGGCGGGAACGCCCCCTTTCCGCCGTGTGCTGATCAAAGTCCGTCTCGACCGCGGGCGCCGGGAAAGCGAAGCGTGGAGCTACGAGCTGACGGAAACGCCGAGAATCCCGCGGCGCATCGACGGCGGAGACTTCATGCGGCATCTCGGCCGCCTCTCACCGCGCCCGATCCGCCCTTAATTGCCAGATCGCTTGATTTGTGTCGCGCGAAGGCGCCCGCTAGAACGGCAGGCTTGACCGTGGGCGAGGCTTAGGATGCGGATAACCGTGCACAAAACGGAATCCACCCGCTCGATCTTCACCTTCGGCGCGGGTCGCGCCGACGGCGCTGCCGCGCAGGTGGAGCTGCTCGGCGGCAAGGGCGCTTACCTTGCCGAGATGTCGCGCCTCGGCCTGCCCGTCCCGCCCGGCTTCACCATCGCTGCGGAGATGTGCAACGCCTATTATGCGGCCGGCCGCTCCCTCCCAGACTCGCTGAAGCCGAAGGTGATCGAGGCGCTTCAGGCTGTCGGCAGCGTTGCCGGATCGCAATTCGGTGACGTCCAGGATCCTCTTCTCGTGTCGGTGCGCTCCGGCTCGCGTGCCTCGATGCCGGGAATGATGGATACGGTGCTCAATCTCGGGCTGAACGACGAGACGGTCGAGGGCTTAGCGCGGCGAACGGGCGACCGGCGCTTCGCCTACGACACCTATCGGCGCTTCATTCAGATGTATAGCGACGTGGTGCTCGGCATCGACCACGACCTCTTCGAGGAGGTGCTCGAAAACTACAAGAGCCTTAATGGTTTCGAGCTGGACACGGAACTCTCGCCCGAACATTGGACCGAAGTCGTGGAGCGCTTCAAAACGCTCGTCAAAGAAGAACGAGGGCAGCCTTTCCCTCAGGATCTTCACGAGCAGCTTTGGGGGGCGATCGCCGCCGTTTTCGGCTCGTGGAGCAATGCCCGCGCCGTCGCCTATCGCCGCCTGCACGACATTCCCGAGGATTGGGGAACGGCCGTGACGGTTCAGGCCATGGTGTTCGGCAATATGGGGGAGCGAAGCGCGACCGGCGTCGTCTTCACCCGCAATCCCTCGACGGGCGAGAACGAACTCTATGGCGAGTTCCTCGTAAATGCCCAAGGGGAGGACGTGGTGGCGGGACTTCGCACGCCCCAGGCGCTCTCAGAAAAAGCGAGAGCCGAGACCGGCGACCGCCGGCCATCGCTCGAGTCTCTGATGCCCGACACATTCGAGGAGCTGAAGCGCACCTGTGCCAAGCTCGAAGAACATTTTCGCGACGTGCAGGATATCGAGTTTACCGTTGAAGAAGGAAAGCTCTGGCTTCTGCAAAGCCGCTCCGGCAAACGCAGCATGCAGGCGGCGTTGAAGATCGCGGTGGACATGGCCGCCGAAGGCCTGATCGGACGCGAGGAAGCCGTCCTAAGCCTCGACGCGGGCCAACTTGATCAGCTTCTGCATCCGACCCTCGATCCGGAAAGCGCAAGGCGCGTGATCGCCACCGGTCTGCCCGCCTCGCCCGGGGCCGCCTCCGGCGAGCTCGTTTTCGACGCCGATGAGGCGGTGCACCTCAAATCGCAGGGCCACACCCTCATTCTCGCCCGCATCGAGACCTCGCCTGAGGACGTGCAGGGCATGCATGCTGCGGCAGGCATTCTCACAACGCGCGGGGGAATGACGAGCCACGCGGCGGTGGTGGCGCGCGGCATGGGGCGGCCATGCGTTGCCGGGGCCTCGTCGGTGCAGATCGATCTAGAGCGCGAGACGCTGCTCGCGGGCGGCGAGCTCCTTCACAAGGGGGACATCGTCACCATCGACGGGTCGAGCGGCCACCTCATCAAAGGTCGCGTCCCCTTGCGTCAGCCGGAGCTGTCACCAGATTTCATGACCCTGATGCAATGGGCCGACTCGTTCCGGCGCATGCGCGTTCGGGCGAATGCCGACACGCCGGCGGACGCGGCTCAGGCGAAGGCCTTCGGCGCCGACGGCATCGGGCTCTGCCGCACGGAGCATATGTTCTTCGACGAGGATCGCATTATCGCCATGCGCGAAATGATCCTCGCCGACGAGGAGGAAGGCCGCAGGCGCGCACTCGCGAAGCTCCTGCCGATGCAGAGGCAGGACTTCATCGAGCTGTTCGAGCTGATGGCTGGCCAACCCGTCAGTATCCGCCTGCTCGACCCGCCCTTGCACGAGTTCCTGCCGCATGGCGAAGCGGCGATCAGCGAAGTTGCCGGCGCGATGGGGGTCAGTACGAGCCGGCTCAGACGAAGGGTTGCCGCGCTTCGCGAGTTCAACCCCATGCTCGGCCATCGCGGCTCGCGGCTGCTCGTCAGTTTTCCCGAGATCGCGGAAATGCAGGCGCGCGCCATCCTCGAGGCGGCCCTCGAGGCCTCCCGCCGGCTTGGTCGAGCCGTAACCCCCGAGATCATGGTTCCGCTGGTCACGGCGAAGCTCGAACTTGATTTCGTGAAGAGCCGCATCGTGGCGGTGGCAAAAGCTGTCGCCCGCGAGCAGGGCGTAGATGTTCCCTATCGCGTCGGTACCATGGTGGAGCTGCCGCGCGCCTGTCTCAACGCCGGCGAGATCGGCGAAAGCGCGGATTTCTTCTCCTTCGGCACCAACGACCTGACCCAGACCACCTTCGGGCTGTCGCGGGATGACGCCGGACGCTTCCTCGGCGAATACACGGACCGTGGGATTATCCAGCACGATCCGTTCATGACGCTCGATCCCGCGGTGGGGGAATTGATGCAGATCGCCGTCGCACGCGGCCGGAAGGGACATCCGGGGCTGAAGGTCGGAATCTGCGGCGAGCATGGTGGTGATCCCGAGAGCATCCGCTTTTGCGAAGAACTCGATCTCGATTATGTCTCCTGCTCGCCCTATCGCGTGCCGGTGGCGCGCCTCGCGGCAGCTCAGGCCGCTTTGCGCCTCGGGGTAAGGCCGGATTAACCAGAATCCCCAATGCTGATGCCGCTTTGCAGGCATCACAATTTCTTCTAAATTGTGATCCAGCATAAGGGTTAATAAGACGGGATTCTGGGCAGCCGGTGGGGATATCAAAGCCAAGTCACTGTTTTTCCCACTGAATTTGACCGGCGAAGACTTTGGGGATTTTTGCATCGCGCACGCCAGTTTGGCGCGGGCGAGGCATGTGTAAGGCTGAACGGGCAGCTTTACGCTGATACGGGGAACTGACCCGGGAGGGAACATGGGCGCCAAGTCGCCTCGTCGGTTCTGGCAGATCGCCGCCGCGCTCGCGCCGCTGCCGCTCATCACCTTGGGTTACGCCTCCATCCCGGGCAATCCGCTCAGCTATCGGATCGAGCTTCTCCTTTCCGGAAGCGGTTCCGTGCATGCGATGAACCACCCGGCGGCCGGAACGGAGCAGCACCTTGCGTTGCCGAGCTCTGCTGCGGCACTGTTCCGCAACAGCGGCAAGGGCCCGCGCGCCGATGTGGGTCTTGTCAGCAAGACCGAGACCGCCGCTTCGAAGCAATTCATCTCCGCGAGCGTCACAGAAGTGACCGGCTCCGTCGGCTCGGGTGAGCTACTGCGTAGCGCCAAGGGCGATCGGCTCGGCACGGGCGTTACGCAAGTCGCGCTCAGAACTTCGGGACCGAGCGGCGGGGGGATGTCATCCTTCTTGGACTCCCCGGCGGAGGCGATGCTCCTTCAGCCCGCGATCAATCAGCCGGAGCCAGAGACCATTGCTTACCGTCCATCGTCGCAGGGGCTCGCCTTCAAATCGAAGGGCGAGAGTCAGGCTGAATTCGAGGAGCGCGAGCGTCGCTGCCTCTCCACCGCCATCTATTTCGAAGCGAGGGGCGAAACAACGCGCGGCCAGATCGCGGTAGGCCAGGTGATCATGAACCGCGTGCGCAGCCCGCAATTCCCGGAGACCATTTGCGGCGTCGTCTATCAGGGCCAAATGGCACCTGGGTGCCAATTCTCATTCGCCTGCGACGGCAAGACCGATCTTCCGCGGAACGACGCGCAATGGGCGAAGGCCCAGGAGCTCTCAAAGCAGATCACCTCGGGTCAGGTCTGGCTGCCTGAGGTCGGCTATTCGACTTATTACCACGCGAACTATGTGCGGCCCGGCTGGGTCAACGCCATGAACAAGATCGACAAGATCGGTCGCCACATCTTCTACAAGAAGCGGCACGAGCAGCCTTACATTGTGGAAGATTCGACCGAGAACAACATCGTGTCGGTTGCATCTGTCTCGAGCGAGAGCCTTAGCGGCGCCAGTCCAACCCTAAGTCTAGGCTTGGCGCCGAGTGAGTAAGTGCGCCGATCGAGATTAGATCGACGCCCGTTTCGGCAATTTCCCGAACATTCTCCAACGAGACGCCGCCAGAGGCCTCCGTCAGCGTGCGTCCGCCGACACTTTTCACAGCCTCCCTTAGAGTCGCGGCGTTCATATTGTCGAGAAGCACGGCGTCGATCGGGAAAGCGAGCACCTCTTGTAGCTGCTCGAGGGAATCGACTTCGACCTCGATCTTCACGAGATGACCCCGGCGCGCGAAGAGCCGCCCCAACGCTGCACCAATGCCACCCGCGGCGGCGATGTGGTTGTCCTTCACGAGAACTGCATCATAGAGCCCGAAGCGGTGGTTCACGCCGCCACCGGCGCTTACCGCATATTTCTCAAGGGCGCGAAGACCCGGCGTCGTCTTACGCGTGCAGGCGATCCGCGCCTTCGTTCCGGACACGGCTTCGACATAGCGCGCCGTCAGGCTTGCGATTCCGCTCAAGCGCCCGAGAAAATTTAGCGCCGTCCGCTCGCCGGTGAGCAGCGCGCGCGTCTTGCCCTTGATGCTCGCGACGACAGCTCCGCGCGCGATCCGTTCGCCGTCAACCAGGCCCGCCCGGAACTCTGCTGTCGGATCGAGGGCCTCAAAACTCGATTTGGCGAGTTCGAGGCCGGCGATCACGCCTTCTTTGCGGGAAACGATGTGGGCTTCCGAAATGGAGTCCGGCGGGACGATCGCATCGGTGGTGATGTCTCCCGCCTCTCCAAGATCCTCGCTCAGTGCCGCGGAAACGGCGCGCTTGACGAGGCTGGCAGGCAGGCGGAAGGCCGCCCCGGAATTCTTCATGCGCGAAGCGCGGAGGCGGGGCGGCGGCGCTCTTGGCGTCCGATTGCGCGAGCGGTGTCCGCCTTCGCTTCTGCGAGCGTCAGGACCGTGCGACGCGCAAACATCGGATCGGCCGTCGGATAGTCGCTGCGGAAATGCGCGCCGCGGCTCTCCCTCCGGGCAAGGGCACCGGCAGCAATGAGCTTCGCCGTTGTGAGCATGTTGGCGAGGCGCCAATCGGCACCGGCACTCTGTTCAAGCCTTGAGATCGTGCGGAGCGCGGCGATGAGCGACGCCTCGTCGCGAACGAGGCCGACTTTCGCTGTCATGGTGCGGCGGAGTGTGAGGACCGCCTTCGAATCTGGCTCCTCCGCTCCGGGTTCGAGCACGCTCGCTCGCAATTCGGGAATCTCAACCTCGACCGGAGTGACCGTTTCGGCGATAGCACGTGCAACTCGCGCTCCAAAAACAACCGCCTCGAGCAGCGAGTTGGAAGCGAGACGGTTGGCGCCGTGTACGCCGGTTGAAGCAACTTCACCGCAAGCCCACAACCCTTTGACTGTGGTTCTGCCGTCAGCGTCGGTCAGGACGCCGCCCATGTGATAATGCGCCGCCGGCGCTATCGGAATCGGCTCGCGCCGCGGATCGATTCCTGCGGCCTGACAAAGGGTGAACACGGTCGGGAACTTCTCCTCCAAATCACTCGCAAGCTTGCGGCAATCGAGGAAAGCGCTGCGGCCGCTCATCACCTCGCGATAGACGCCGCGGGCGACGACGTCGCGCGGGCCGAGCTCGGCATCCTCATGCAGCCCACGCATGAAGCGCTCGCCCCGGCCGTTGATGAGAAAGGCACCCTCGCCGCGCAGCGCCTCGGTGGCTAGCGGGGCCGGATCGCGCCCGATTGCAAGCGCCGTCGGATGGAATTGTACGAATTCGGCATCCGCGATTGCGGCGCCGGCCTTTGCCGCGATTGCGATTCCCTCCCCCCGCGACTCGCGGGGATTGGTGGTGACGGAAAAGAGTTGGCCGGAGCCGCCTGTGGCGAGAACCACGGCCCCTGCCGGTAGCCGAACCGGCTCGACGGGCGATTCGGCTCCCGAGGAGACAAGCTCGACCCCCGCAACGGTCCCGTCATCGGCCAACAAGCCGGTCGCGCGGAAACCTTCGAGCACGTGAATGGACGGAGTGGCCCGCGCCGCCGCGATG
>WUUC01121445.1_pt1 | contig 23139 bp, 17 predicted proteins | sample 6278441 | NCBI WGS metagenome assembly WUUC01 (sample SAMN13675441, study PRJNA597444) | soil metagenome | isolation source: soil | place: USA: Washington | collected 2017-10
CATTTTAACCATCCAGCCTTCACCATACGGATCGTTATTAATCAACTCGGGCGCATTTGCCAGGGCTGGATTTAATTCGTTCACCGTTCCGCTCAATGGCAAGAAAAGATCAGAAACAGTTTTCACCGCTTCTACCGTACCAAAAACAGCTCCGGCTTCCAGTGATTTACCAATCGTTTCTACTTCTACATAAACGATATCGCCCAATTCACGTTGTGCAAAATCGGTGATACCGATAGTAGCAACATTTCCTTCCAGGCTGATCCATTCATGGTCTTTTGTGTAACGGAGATTGTCAGGATAATTCATAATGAATGATTTAAACCGCAAATATGGGCAAAAGCCATTTACAAAAGACCGTCGGCCGATGTTTTTTTCGCATTTCACCGAAAAATAGACGCCGTTCATGCCAGTTTTTACACCTTTTGTCGGCAATGACTTTACAGTTTTATGACACACCGGTATCTTTGTGCACCTTATCTAAAAGAAGGAAAAATTATGAGAAAGCTATTTACACTTTTATTAAGTGCCGGAGTCCTGAGTTCGGCCGTTAACGCACAAACAGTTTCCGGTATTGTAAAAGATCAGCAGGGTAATGCAGTAGATAAAACAACTGTTTCTCTACTTAGAGCAAAAGACTCGTCGGTGGTGAAATTGTCAGTCACAGACAACGACGGTAAGTTTAACATACAGGCAGATACAGCCGGTCAATTTCTTGTCAGCGCTTCACATGTGGCATATGTCCCTTTTTATTCAAAACCGGTTGATGTGTCGGCCAAAGATGTATCGGTAGGTGAGTTAAGTATGATCAAAAAGGAGGGCTCTCTGCAAGGCGTAACTGTTACTTCTCAAAAGCCAATGGTAGAAGTAAGAGCAGACAAGATGATCGTTAACGTAGAAGGCACGATCAACGCCGTTGGTAATGACGCATTGGAGCTTTTGCGCAAGTCACCGGGTGTAATGGTAGACAAGGATGACAACCTGAGCTTGTCGGGTAAAAACGGCGTACAGGTTTACATCGATGGAAAGCCAAGCCCATTGAGTGGCCCCGACCTTGCTAATTATTTAAAGAGCATGCAATCCTCGCAGATCGAAGCCATCGAACTTATCACCAACCCATCTGCTAAATATGAAGCAGCGGGTAACGCGGGCATCATCAACATTAAACTAAAGAAGAATAAATCCTTTGGTACTAATGGTTCGGTAAATGCCGGATATAATATTGGAACCTATGCCAAATACAATGGCGGTTTTTCATTAAACCATCGCAATAGCAAAATCAATGTATTTGGAAATTATAATTATAACCAGTCGATCAACATAAACAATTTTGTACTATACCGCGAACAGGGCGATTCTATTTTCGACCAGACTAACCGTATGAAGATGCGCAACAAAGGGGGACATAATTTCAAAACGGGTATCGACTTTTTTGTCAATCCGAAAACCACTATTGGCGCCATTATCAATGGAAATATTTCTGATAATTCAATGCACAGCGAGGGCCCGATGAATATTATTTTCAAACCTACCAACGAGATCAGCCGCATATTACTTGCCAGCAGTGATATTGCAATGGGAAGAGATAATGTCAACTTCAATGTAAATTATCGCTATGCGGAAACAGGTGGCAGGGAATTGAATATTGATGCTGACTATGGCATTTTTGATCTTCGCAGCAACCAGTTTCAACCTAACCACTATGTTACGCCCGACGGTGCACCACTCTATAGCAATATATACCGGATGATAGCGCCTACGGATATTTCTATCTATTCCGTCAAAGCTGATTATGAACAAAATTTTGCTAAAGGAAAACTGGCATTCGGAGGTAAGGTAGGCTATGTTGGCACCGACAACGATTTTCAACGTTATGATGTCGACGGTGGTGGCAGCGAAGTACTGGATAAGGAACGCAGCAACCGTTTTGAATACAAAGAAAATATCAATGCGGGCTATGTAAACTACAACCGTGCTTATACTGGCTTTATGATCCAGTTGGGTTTGCGGGTAGAAAATACACATTCCAAAGGCATCTCTACGGGATTAAAACTGAATGGTGGCGGCTATACAAAATATGATTCCACTATTAACCGTGATTATACAGATGTATTTCCAAGTGCTGCTGTTACATTCAATAAAAACCCCATGAGCCAGTTTGGACTTACCTATAGCCGCCGTATCGACAGGCCGGCTTACCAGGATCTTAATCCTTTCGAATTTAAATTGAATGACTATACATTCATGAAGGGAAATACACAGCTACGGCCGCAATACACCAATAGTTTTGGTATCAGCCATACTTATAAATACAAGCTGAACACCGTATTGAACTATAGCCATGTAAAAGATATTTTTACCCAGTTGCCAGATACTACTGAAAAGTCAAAAAGCTTTTTAACCAAGAAGAATTTAGCAACGCAGGATATCGTAAGCCTGAATATCAGTTATCCGTTTCAATACAAATGGTACAGTTTTTTTGCAAACGTGAACTCATACTATTCTAAATTCAAAGCTGACTTTGGTGGCGGTGATAGAAAAGTAGACCAGGATGTGTTTGCCTTGAGTTTCTTTATGCAAAACAGTTTTAAACTGGGTAAAGGATGGACCGGTGAAGTAAGCGGATTTTATAACTCTCCTTCTATCTGGCAGGGTACATTCAAAATGAATGCTATGTATTCGATAGATGGAGGTTTGCAGAAAACGATTTTAAAAGGAAAGGGTACAGTGAAAGCAACGGTTAGTGATATTTTTAAAACGCTGAAGTTTAAAGGCGAAACAGAATTCACCGGTCAGCGCAATGTAGCCAGTGGTAATTGGGAAAGCCGCCAGTTCAAATTGAACTTTAGCTATCGCTTTGGCAGCATGCAGGTAAAAGCCGCCCGCCAGCGCAAGACTGGTTTGGAAGACGAAAACAAAAGAGCGAGTGGGGGTGGTGGTGCATCACCAGTGGGGCAATAAGTAAAAGATTAATTAGAAAAAAAAGCGGCGGTTTATCTAAAACCGCCGCTTTTTTTCAATAGCCCACCTTGCAGTTAAAAGAATGCCTCGTGCCGTGGGGATTAATAATACAAAATTGTCCTTTCACTGACGAGAAGAGACCTCAAATGATAACAGTGAGCACTTAAATAAGCGATCAGCATACTTCAATTGGCACTGCTAATTCTAAAATGCATACAGGGCGAACTTACATGATCATAGGGCACTGTTCAATGAACCAAGTGATTTCACTGGGTGCACTTAAATGAGTAAAAAAGGGACAATTTTGCTTATCTAACAAGAAAAGATGCGTTTGCCGGAGGTTTCTACGACCATATTACTGGTTAGCTCAGCCCAAAAAATGCTTGGATCAACTATTCGGCTAATAAAAAGCGCTGCATTTTAAGGAGCGGGATATTATGCGGCAAACACAAACGCTTTGCTCCAAATAGTATTTGTAATAAATTTATTCCTCTAACTCCGTTATCTTTTTTTTCGCTTAACCAATTTTGCTTTCACGATCATCACGTTTTCCAGTGGCCTGTCCCTATCGGCGCCCCTGCTCGTAGGCACAGCAGCAATTTTATCTAATACATCCAGCCCGCTTATTACGTCGCCAAACACGGTATAGCCTTGGTCTAGAAATGGCGTGCCGCCGATTGTTTTATAAAATTCCCTGTGGGCTGCAGGAATCTTTCTTCCCTGTAAGCGAAAAGTTTCTAAAGAGTCAAGTCCGCCATCAGTAAATTTTTTCCCCTGCGTAATATAAAATTGACTGCCGCTGCTTGCTTTTTGCGGATTCACATTATCGCCCTGGCGGGCCGCAGCTACTACCCCTTTTTTATGAAATAAACTTGTTTTGAATTCTGCCGGAACAGTATAACCCGGACCGCCCTCGCCCAGTGGCTTACCGGCTGCCGCATTTTTACTATTTGGATCACCTGCCTGTATCATAAAGCTATTGATGACCCGGTGAAACAGAACACTATCATAATATTTTTGTTTTACCAGTTTCAGCAAATTATCACGGTGCAGCGGTGTGGAATCGGAAAGCCGGATAAGCATGTCGCCCATACTTGTTTGTAGCAACACATCTTTTTTCCTGTCTTTCTTTTTCACAACTACTTCCTTCTGTGCCATTGCTATCTGAACTGCAAGCAAGGCAACAGCTAAAATAAAAATCCTTCTCATGATGATAAATATGGATTGATTTGATTTAAAAGCTACTTATCGCACTCACTATTGAATTTCATTTTCTTCAAAATACAACAATACATGATCTTTTATAAAATTCTCCTGTTCAAACGCATTCATCTCCGGCATTGGTTTTAATTGCCTGAAATGAGGCCATCCTTCTTCGTCTTTTCTTTCTACTTCATAATAGCCGCTCGGCATCATTAAGGTGCATACCGCTACATGCATCAGGTCCTGCTTTTGCTCCTTGGTTATTTTTTCTTTGATCAGGCCTGTTTCCTGCAATCCTATCAGGAAAAGAAGGGTTTCAAGATCAGGCTTTTTACCAAATCGCTCTACTAATTTAGCTTCGAGGGCCCACCAGCGGGTTTGAAGATCGTCTTGCATCTGCATTTCGCAAAGATAATCGCTGTTTGCGGACGTTCAGGCGATGAGTTAAGATTTATAAGGAACCAGTAAAATCGGTGTAATCCATGTGATCCGCAATTATCTTTGCGCAAACTTTTATAGAACATGTTGCAGCTACAGGTATTAAGGCAGAACCCCCAGGCGGTAAAAGATAAATTGGCAGTAAAAAATTTTAAAGAAATAAATCTGGTCGATGCAATCATCGCACTCGATGATCAGCGAAAAAAGTATCAATTGGAGTTTGATACTACGCAATCAAAAGTTAATTCAGCTTCAAAACAAATAGGCCAGTTGATGGCAAATGGATTGAAAGAAGAAGCAGAAGCAAGAAAGGCAGAAGTTTCTTCCTTAAAATCTATGTTACAACCAATAACCGATCAATTGGCCGAAACAGAAAAAAAATTGCAGGATGAACTGGTAAAACTTCCCAATCTTCCTTCTGAAAAAGTACCTGCGGGCAAAACACCTGAGGACAATGTGGCAGTAAAAGAAGGAGGAAAAAAGCCGCAGCTTGCTGCCGGCGCCGTTCCGCATTGGGACTTGATCAAAAAATATGATATCGTTGATTTTGAAACCGGGGCTAAAATTACTGGCAGCGGTTTTCCATTATATAAAGGCAAAGGCGCCAAACTGCAGCGGGCATTGATCCAGTATTTTTTAGATTACAATGTAGCCGCAGGTTATACTGAATACCTTCCGCCGTTTATGGTCAATGAAGCATCCGCCTATGGAACTGGTCAGCTTCCGGATAAAGAAGATCAGATGTATTATATGCCCGCTGATAATTTTTATATGATCCCGACTTCTGAAGTGCCGGTAACAAATATTTACCGCGATGAAATAGTAAAAGAAACTGATCTGCCTATTAAGATGACGGCATATTCTCCCTGCTTCAGACGTGAGGCCGGCAGCTTTGGAAAAGATGTACGTGGCCTCAACCGCGTTCACCAATTTGAGAAAGTAGAGATCGTTCAGTTAGTGCATCCCGAAAAAAGCTATGCGGCACATGAAGAAATGGTCAGCCATATAGAAAAACTTTTGCAGACTTTGGAATTGCCTTACCGCATATTGAACTTATGCGGTGGCGACATGAGTTTTACTTCAGCGCTTACCTATGATTTTGAAGTGTACAGCGCTGCGCAGGAAAGGTGGCTGGAAGTTAGTTCCGTTTCCAACTTTGAAAACTATCAAACCAACCGGATGAAGATCCGGTTCAAGGACGGTAATGGTAAAATGCAACTGGCGCATTCATTAAATGGAAGTTCTTTGGCTTTGCCAAGGATACTTGCTTGCCTGCTGGAGAATAATCAAACTTCAGACAATATTAAATTGCCGGAAGTATTGCATAGCTATTTCGGAGCAGCCGGTATTTCTTAATATGCTGCATGCGTTTTAAGATTTCTATTTTACTTAGGATAATTGTTCGTTAAAGGAAATAATACATCCTGTTGCTTTCTTTTTTGTTTTCAATATTTGCGTTGAATTTTTTTATTAAACAAAAATCAACGCCATGAAGAAAATTTACCTTGCTATTGTTACAGTATTCCTATTCGTTTGCTCTGCTAATGCACAAATTAAAAAAGGCTCCGTATTTCTGGGTGGAGATATTAGTGGATCTACACAAAAGACAAAATCAGAAGATGTAACAATTAACAAGCAAAACGGCATTAATATTTCACCGGTGTTTGGAAAAGCTATAAAAGAAAACCTGGTGTTGGGAGTAAATGCCGGAGTCGGAATTTTCAAAAATAATAACCCTTCCACTCCTTCAGATGAGTATAAAACAAAATCCTACAACGCTGGAGTTTTTCTGAGAAAATATAAAAACATTGGAGCAAGTGGATTTTATCTTTTTGCGCAGGGAGGATTGGGAGTAGGCTATTACAATGAAACGCTGGAAGGTAATTTTACTACTTACAATGACCTGAAACGCACCAGCGTTGGAATTAATGCCTACCCGGGAATTTCCTATGGAGTAAGCAAAAAATTTCATCTTGAAACAGGTTTTGCCAACTTATTATCGCTTAACTATTTTCACGAAACCAGAAAAGTTAGTACCCCGGCCAGTACTTCGAAAACAAATGGTTTCAATATTTCAAGTAGCCTGAATAATATGTCGTCATTATATCTTGGGTTTAGACTATTGATAGGGAAATAATCTTTCGAATAAAAAGACGCTGTCATTTTATGCAGCGTCTTTTTATAATAAAGTTTAAATTAAGGTTGCGCAAAACTATTACGTGGACCACCGGAAGCAAATACAGCAAGCATTCTCGATTTCTGTCCCATGGAAAACATATACATACAGGCATCATCCGTATAATCCATATAATTCATTGTCATTTCTACAGGATTACCGGAGCAAGTACTTTTGTGTCCTGATGAAGGGCATCCATAATTGGCGGTATTATGCTGCGGAGTGTCTCCTACCTGGTCATTACCGCAGGTAGCGTCACCCCAGATATGGCGAAGATTCATCCAGTGACCCACTTCATGTGTAGCGGTTCTTCCTTTATTAAATGGCGCCTGCGCGGAACCGGTGGTACCAAATGCATTATCATCGATCACTACGCCATCGGTGGCGGAACTACCGCCCGGAAATTGCGCATAACCTAAATAGCCGCCCGACAGGTTACATACCCAAAGATTGAGTTTGGTAGACGGGCTTGCAGGACTAATCCCGCCCTGTGCATTTTTTTTCATTCCGTCGTTCAGCCCCCAACTTTTTTTATTAGTGCTTTTCCGGTTTACTGCATCCAATACAAAACGTACTCTCACATCACCTGACTTTACAGTGTTGTACGTGGATGTCTTGTTATAATCCGCATTTGTAGCGCTAAAGTCTTTATTCAACACATCGATCTGCGTTTGGATCTGTGCAACAGAAACATTTTGCGCAGCAGTACGGTACAAAACATTTACCACCACCGGTATCTCAATAATTCCAGTACTCAGTAGCCTGTTGCTTTGGTGATTTTCAACAAACCTCCGGGTAAACTCTTCGATATGGTTGATCCGGTTTTGTAAAGAAGGATCAACTTTCAATTGCTCCTGTAAGATTTCGTCGGCGGCGCATTTACGCTGGTTGGCAAAAAGTGTTTCCTCGTCAGGAACAGAGGCATCTTCCGTTTGATGGGAGGATTTATTACATCCCAAAGAAAATAAAAAACTGCCTGCTAATAGTAGGATAAGTCTTCGCATGTGAATAGGTTTTGGGTGATAGATAAAAAGTCTTACTAAATCTATTTATTTTTATTTAGTACAAATCGTTTGTTATTAACTTTTTTTTGTAATTCCCTGGTGGGAATAAGCGTATTTTCTAAATTTCTTATGCCGCCCGGCGAGTTTCGGTGTAGGGTTTGTTCCCGGATAAATAGTCGAAGTTTTAAACTTACATTGCTTTGAGTAGTCTTAGGCCAAAGATGATTCATGCCATTGAGTAACCAACTTAAAAATCAGCACCTTTTATGGCGTGCGGGATTCGGTCCGGCCGTAGAGCAACTTGCCGATCTTGAGGCTTACTCCCCGCCGCAATTTTACAAGGCACTGGTAAAGGCTTCAAACAAAAAACCTGTTTATATAAGCGTAGCCGACAATTACCTCCAGGGTTTAATGCAGGGAATCGACCAGGTGGGCCGCGTGCAACAAAAAGATCTGACCCCGGAGGGAAGAAAAAAGCGACAGCAATCCAACCGGGAAGGTGTCCGTAATCTTAATCTTTATTGGATCGGCGAAATGGTGAACAGCAGCGCACAGCTCAGAGAAAAAATGGCTTTTTTCTGGCATGGTCATTTTGCTTGTCGTAACCTCAATGTTTTTTATCAGCAGGGTTTGCTTGATGTGATACGGCGCAATGCCCTTGGAAACTTCGGAACCCTGTTAAAAGAAGTTTCACGTTCGGCAGCAATGCTCAATTTTTTAAACAATCAACAAAACCGCAAAGGTCATCCTAACGAAAACTTTGCACGTGAAGTGATGGAGCTGTTTACAATAGGGCGTGACAACTATACAGAACATGATGTAAAAGATGCCGCAAGAGCATTTACTGGCTGGACCGCAAATGCAAAAGGCGATTTTATTTTCAGGAAGTTTCAGCACGATGATGGTGAAAAGACCATATTGGGCCAAACAGGCAACTTTGATGGAGATGATGTCCTGGATATTTTATTAGACCAAAAACAAACAGCAGGATTCATTGCAAAAAAGATATACCATTTTTTTGTGAACGATCGGCCAGATGCAGAAAGAATTGAATGGATGGCTGATAGATTTTATAACAGCCAGTATGATATTGGTAAACTGATGGAGGATGTTTTTACCAGCGATTGGTTCTATGATGAAAAAAATATCGGAACGAAAATAAAGTCGCCAGTGGAATTGCTGGCCGGTATTCAGCGGATGCTACCGATGAAAATTGAAAGTGCCGAATCGTTGATCGTATTGCAGCGATTATTGGGGCAAATGCTATTTTATCCGCCCAATGTTGCGGGATGGGCCGGCGGAAAAGCATGGATAGACAGCAGTACGCTGATGATGCGTATGCGAATACCTCAACTGATCAATGACGAAGATGAAATGAATGTAAGTCCTAAAGACGATGATGACCAGATGATGGGAAGGCCGGTAGCAGAAATGGGAAGGACTGATGCTGCGGTTTTGACGCAAATGAGAGCAGAAAAGAAGATGAAAGGTAATGTTGCTAAACCAGTCAATGCGGATGTAGACTGGAAACCGATGCTGAATTATTTTGAAAAAACCGAAAGGAAAAAATTGATTAATAATATCGCTGGTATTTTATTGCAAACAAAGACGTCAGTTGACGCAGAAGTGATAAAAGCATATTCGGACGAAAGCGGCAGGGATAGTTTTATTAAATCGGCAACGATACAGATAATGAGCACACCGGAATACCAACTTTGTTAACGACCCGGCATAAACAAACTATAATGTTGCTTCAAAACGATTAAGATGTACATCAAACGTAAAGACTTTATCCAAATCGGTTCGCTGACAACCGCTTCATTGATGCTTCCGAAATTTTTGAAAGCATTTGAAACGAAGGCAATGGTGCCTGCCGGCAACAAAGTAGTGGTGGTATTGCAGCTTAGTGGTGGAAATGATGGGTTAAATACCGTTATTCCTGTAAGAAATGATTTGTATTATAAAGCAAGACCAAGGTTGGGAATTGAAAGAACAAAGGCTTTACCCGTTACTGATGAGGCCGGCTTACATCCTGCTTTAGACTATTTTAAAGAATTGTATGACGATGGCAGTCTTGGCATCATCAACAGCGTTGGTTATCCTAACCCGAATAGATCACATTTTCGGAGTATGGATATCTGGCAAACAGCCAGCCAGAGCACAGAGTATTGGAACTCCGGTTGGGTCGGTCGCTATTTGGATGCCCGGTGCAGCGGTTGTGATAAGCCAACCCAAGCTATTGAAATAGATGATGTGCTGAGCCTTTCCATGAAAGGCGATCAAATGAATGGGATAGCACTAAAAGATCCGAAACGTTTATATGGCACAGCGAATGAAAAGTTCTTTCGCGATGTGTTGAAAAATCATAACGCGGAAACCGGCGAACAGTCCGTCGATTATTTATATAAAACAATGGCGCAGACACTTTCGTCCGCAGATTATATTTTTAAACAAAGCAGGCTTCATCCTACATCAGCAGAATATCCAAAAACTGAATTGGGTAATAGCCTTAAAACGATTGCTTCCTTAATTTTTTCTGAGATCAATACAAAAGTCTATTATGTTTCACTGGGTAGTTTTGATACACATATTAACCAGGGCGCCCAACAGCAGCGTTTATTTAATGATATGAATGGAGCGGTGAAATCTTTTGTAAAAGACCTGAAAACAAATAACCGGTTTGACGATGTATTGCTTTTTACATTTTCAGAATTTGGAAGAAGAGTGGCGCAGAATGCAAGTGGTGGTACCGATCATGGAACTGCCAATAATATGTTTTTGGTAAGCGGCGGGCTGAAACAAAAAGGAATGATCAACGCTATGCCGGATCTCAGTGATCTGCAGGAAGGTGATCTGAAATATAAAGTTGATTTTAAAAATGTATATGCTACTATTTTGAATAAATGGCTTGACGCCGATGCCGAAAAAATATTAGGCAAATACTATGATCATATGAATTTTATCTGAGCCTGTTTTAATCCGTAGGCTATTTAACGCAAAAGGTCCTGCCGCAGCAGGACCTTTTTTATGAAAATTGAAAGCGATTATTTTTTCTTTCCTATTGCTATACGATAAAGTATAAAACCCATTAAAGCAAAAAACGCCACCCCTAACCATTTATACCCACTGGCACCAAGCGCATTAGTTATCCCATGTTCTGCATTTATATTTCCAAGACCAGCACTTATCGACGGGATAGACGAAAGTATGGCGACAAGCACGCCGGCTAACGCTCCGCCGGCAACAAGTCCCGTCGCAAAAAGATTTCCTTTACCAAGATCTTCTTCTTCCGCTGCGATATGAATATTTTTCCTTCTATTCCTCCATTCAACAATGCCCCGGATTGCGCCGCCTATAAAAATAGGCAACGTAGTTGATAAAGGCAGATAGATACCAATTGCGAAGCTTAATGCCTTAATGCCACAAAGCTCTACTACGATAGCAATAAACACGCCCACCAACACAAATTGCCAGTCAAGGTTAAAAGAAAGAATTCCTTTAATCAGTGTGGCCATCAATGTTCCCTGCGGTGCCGGATATTTGTCAGTACCGATGGCGTGCTGAATGCCTTGTGCTGCCATTTCAGCGGTGGGCTGATCCAAAATTTTTATAGTAGCGCCAATAGCCAGTGATGAAACGATAGCGCCTACAAACAAAGCTATCTGTTGGTTTCTTGGAGTAGCACCGACTAAATAGCCCGTCTTGAGATCCTGCGATGTAGCACCGGCATTGGCCGCTGCGATACAAATCATTCCTCCAACTACCAACGCCATGGGTTCATAAACATAGCCGGTCCACTTTACCATGATAAAGATCAAACAGGTTCCCATTAACGTAGCGATAGTCATGCCGCTGATGGGGCTGTTGGACGAACCGATCAGGCCAACGATGCGTGAAGCGACTGTGACAAAGAATGCTCCAAAAATGATAACCAGTAAGCCCAGTAGTAGCTTACTCCCAATATTTGTTCCGGGAATAAGTGTGTTGGGCAGCAAAGCAATTACCAATAAAAGCACGACACTGCCAATACCCACAACCTTGATTGAAAGATCTCTTTCCGTTCTTGGGACCTTTTCCTCATTCGTTCCATCGACACCACTTTTTTTAAGCGAACCAATACTTCCCTTAAAAGAAGAAATAATGGTAGGAATAGTTTTGATCAATGTAATAAAACCACCTGCTGCTACGGCACCTGCACCTATTTGACGGATATACGCCCTGTATATTGCATCGGACCAATTTGAAAAATTCTGCGTGGCCGGATCCCAGCCAAATGAACCCCCCGGTTTGGTGATGTCCGCGAGATAGCCAAGTTTTGCCAATTGATCTGCTATAATACCTGCATCTACAAGAGATGATAGTAAAGGGATCAATACAAACCAGCTCAATACACCACCCGCAACTAATACACCGGCTATTTTTGGGCCAATGATATAACCAACCCCCATATACTCGGGAGTGATCTCGCCACTAACGCGGGCTGACGGAAATATTTTGTTAGCCTGGGTTGTTGCAAAGTCAGGCACTTCTTTTATTACATGAAATATTTTTTGAAGCACTGCATAAGCAAAAGCAAAGCCCAACCCCATAAAAGCAGTTTTTGCAAAATCACCTCCGCGTTCACCTGCCTTTAATACCGAAGCGCAGGCTGTTCCTTCCGGGTAAGGTAACGTGCCATGTTCTTTCACAATCAATGAGCGACGCAAGGGTATCATCATCAATGTACCGAGGATACCGCCGAAGATGGCAAGAATAAGTATGGTGAAATAATTAAAATAGTTGGCACTGTTGGGATCGCTTAAAAACAAAAATCCCGGTAAAGTAAATACGACACCGGCTGCGATGCTTTCACCTGCCGAACCGGTAGTTTGAATAATATTATTTTCAAGTATGGTTGTTTTCAAAAATCTTCTGCCTAACGTAATAGCGATAACGGCGATGGGAATAGAGGCGGAAACGGTAAGGCCGGCCTTCAGTGCCAGGTAAACGGTTGAAGCGCCGAATATAATACCGAATATCGCCCCGGTTATGATCGACTTAATGGTCAATTCAGCCATAGTGGTCTCTGCCGGTACAAAAGGTTTGAAGTTAGCTTGTTGATCTGCCATACAGGTGATTTTGGTATAGGGAAGATATAAAAAAGCCGTGAGCTATGAGCTTTTAGCTACGAGCCTGTCACGCATCGAAATTTTTTTCGCCTCTCTTAGCTGGCAACTCACCGCTCGCAGCTTACCGTTCGCCGTTTTTAGTATTTTGATAAGTATCCGGCACCACTGCTTTATTATCTTTGAAAAAAAGAAAAAATGAACAACCGACCGCGTACAAACCATGAAATCGATTATAAGATTCACGGGGAAGAATTACAGTTTGTAGAAATAGAGTTGGACCCTGATGAAACCGCTATAGCTGAAAGCGGCGCTATGATGATGATGGATGACGGCATAGAAATGCAAACCATTTTTGGCGATGGATCAGCACAGCAACCTACTGGATTTCTTGGTAAACTAATGAGTGCAGGCAAACGGATACTTACGGGCGAAAGTTTATTTATGACAGCTTTTAGCAATACGGGCCATGATAAAAAGAAGGTAAGTTTTGCCGCGCCTTATACCGGTAAGATCATACCTATGGACCTGCTGGAACTTGGGGGAACGATCATTGCACAAAAAGACGCATTTCTCTGCGCCGCGAAAGGAGTAAGTGTAGGCATACATTTTCAGCGCAAACTGGGCACCGGCATATTTGGTGGTGAAGGTTTCATTATGCAAAAAATAGAAGGCGATGGTTTTGCTTTTATGCATGCAGGCGGCTATGTCATCGAGAAAGAATTGAAACAAGGCGAAGTGCTCAAGGTTGATACCGGTTGCGTAGTAGCTTATATGCCAACAATCGATTTTGATATTGAATTTGTACGCGGTGTGAAAAACCTGGTATTCGGAGGAGAGGGATTGTTTTTTGCAAGATTAACCGGGCCAGGTAAAGTATGGATACAATCGTTGCCGATCAGCAGGCTGGCAAGCCGCATCGTTGCTTACGGTACTTATAAGCGTAAAGAAGAAGGAAGTGTGCTGGGTGGATTAGGGAATTTGCTGGATGGAAGAGAATAAGGCAATATGCCATAATTTACTAATCCTTTTGTAAATTTTCAATGTCTCCCAGGTCCTGGTGGCGGCCAATTGCTTTTTTGTTTTTGATCAGGTCATCATAACTTATAAAATGGATGATCAGGCCGTCAATCTTTGTTGTTTTCCTATTGGGATAACATTCTTTCAAATGGTACTCCGTCAATGGGAGTAAGCAAATCAATGCGTAATGGGGGATAACCAAGTTGAATTACCAGGCCTTCAGAGGTAATATCTTTTTCTGAAATTCCTAATGAGCCAAATCCAAATTGATTCGATTGCTTTTACAATTTTAACAGCATTGTCCTGTGTGGGTAATAGTCAAATACCAAGATCGCCGGTGTAACGGCGATGCCCATGAAAACCGACGGCATATCCACCAACAATCATATACAAAGCATCATTTTTGTTTATTAATTCTACAAACTCTCTGAAGTCGGGCTGAACATCTTTATATTTAAATTTGATATATTGCTGGCGAAGTTATTCAATAGCTGCTAATCTTTCAATAGGTGGCTTTGACTGCCAGTATTCAAAGTTCGAAGATTTTTCTTTTAAGCTTTTGATCTGACTACTTTTCCCATTAACTAAATTAACAATGATACGGTGTAAAAATAAAACGCCACCCGGGTAGTGGATGGCGCTTTCATTTTTGCAAGACACTTTTATTAGAATGCTTTCTTTCCTGCTGGTTTCCCATCCGCATCCAATACAATAATCTCATATCCCAGTTTTTCCAAGCCAGGTAGTATTTTCACTTTATCGCCTACAACCAATATATTCATTTTGTCGGTTGTAAGCCATTTTTTTGCCATGGCGTCTATATCAGCTTTCGTTATGCTCTTAATAATATTGTTTTGCTGATCTACATAATCTGCTGGCAAATTATGGTCAAGAATATTACCAATGAAGCCGGCTTTCTGAAATCCTGTCTCATACCGCAATGCATCCCGCTGGCCAATGGCATTTTTCATAAAATTCAGTTCCTCTTCCGTAATGCCGTTCTCTGCATAGCCTTTTAATTCTTTTAAAATTTCTATCATAGCGCTGTCAGTAGCATTGCCGCGGATGCCGGAACTAAATTCGAAGTCACCGGTTTGTTTACCACCGCTAAAGCCACTTCTTGCACCATACGTCCAACCCTTATCTTCCCGGAGGTTCAAATTCAGGCGGCTGTTGAAAGCGCCACCCAATGCAAAATTCATCAGTCCTGCTTTATAATATTCACCGGTTGCATCATATTTCAGCCCCGTAACATAACCAACCCTGAATTCTGTTTGTGCTGATTTAGGCACATCAACCAAATAGATCTTTGTCTTTTCAAGCGCAGGGGCCGCAGCCACAGAAGGAATGGTTACTTTTTTATTGGGCAGGTTATTAAGAAACGAAAGCTTCGGCAGGATTTCATTTTCCGTTATATCACCTACAACAACTACTTCCGCATCCTGTGATGTCATGTAGTTATCGTAATACGCCTGCATGTCGGCAAGGGTAAACGACGTCACGGTTTCCTCGTTTCCGTCACCTGATATGCCCAATATATGATTGGATCCATAATTCAATTTCGAAAATACATTGTCGGCCACCGCCGCCGGCTGTGTTTTGGCCTGCTTAAAGCTTTCAAGGTTTTGTTTTTGAAAACGGTTAAAGGCATCCTGTGTGAATTTAGGGTTGAACATTCTCTCCTGCAACAATTGTAAGGTAGCATCCAGGTTTTTCTTCTGCGATTGCACCTGGAAAGTGATGTCTTCATTACCACTGAATACATTGATCGAGCTACCCAATTTTTGCAACTCTTTGCTCATTTGCTCCGCAGTATAGCCCTTTGTATCATCATTCATCATATCAGTAAAGAATGAAGCAAGACCAGCTTTCGAAAGATCGTTGGCATTCAGTAAATGACCACCGGGGATCTTAATCGAAAGTGTAACGGTTGGTAGTTCAGTGTTTGGTGCACCAATAAATTTAATACCATTTGGCCAATCTTTTTTCCAAAATGCCGGCACCTTTACAACCGGGTTTGGTCCATTGGGAGGCATTTTGCTACGGTCAAAATCATCTTTGGCTTTTACATATTTCAATCCATCGTAACCATAATCCGGGGATACATAATCAGCGTTGTCAATTTTAAAGTTATTATCACCTACCACCAGTTTGTCCTGGTTTTTTGGTAAGATGCTTATGATGGCCGGATGTTTATGTTTAATGTATTTATTGTACACTCTCATTACATCTTCTTTAGTAACGGCCTGGTATGTTTTCAACTGCTCACCGATCATGTTGGGATTGCCCGTGTAGGTTTGAAAAGCCGCTAATTGGGACACTTTGCCTGCGACACTTTGCAGGCCGTTGATAAGCTGGGATTCGTAGCCACCTTTGAACTTAGCGATATCGTCATCAGTTACCCCTCGTGTTTCAAAACTATCCAGCGCATTGTCGAGCAGGTGATACATATTCGACAAAGGCTTGCCGGGATAAGGAATTACCTGGAACGCAAAAATGCCTGACAGCTCAAATAAAATGCTGAAGCAACCCGCCTGTAGTGCCAGTTGTTTTTTTGTGAGCTGCTGGTACATAAATGAGTTATTACCCTGTCCGAGTATTTGCGCAAGGCAGGCTAATGCCGCACGGTCAGGATGATAATCGGGCACTGTTGGATATGCTTTTACCATCATTGGCAGGCGTGCATAGTTATCGGTATAAGAAACAAAGCGGTGCTTGTCCAGGGTTGGAACCATTGGCGGCATCTTATCTACTTTTGGTCCCGAAGGAATGGCGCCAAAATATTTTTCAACCAGCTTTATTACCTGTTCTGATGTGACGTCACCACCTATCGTCAGCGTGGCATTGTTGGGACCGTACCAACGCAAAAAAAAGTTTTTCAGATCATTTACATTGACCCTGTTCAAATCTTCGACGTATCCGATCGTTAGCCAGGAATAGGGATGACCGTAAGGGTACAAGTTTTTAGACATCTCCTCAAATAACAAACCATAAGGAACATTATCATATCGTTCACCTCTCTCATTTTTTACTGTCTCCCGTTGGTTTTCAAATTTTTTCTGAGTTACTGCGTCCAGCAAAAAACCCATACGGTCCGCTTCCAGCCAAAGCATTTTTTCTAATTGGTTGGTAGGTACTGTTTGAAAATAATTGGTGCGGTCCGTATTGGTACTGCCGTTAAGTGTACCCCCGGCGCTGCTTACAATTTTAAAATGTTCGTCATCGCCTACATGGTCACTTCCCTGGAACATCATATGTTCAAAAAAGTGAGCAAACCCCGATTTTCCAATTTCTTCACGTGCCGAACCTACGTGGTAGGTAATATCAACATGTGCCACGGGGTCACTGTGATCTTCATGTACGATAACAGTCAAACCGTTGGGTAATACGTATTTTTCATATGGGATGACGATCTCACCCCCCTGCCTCGTAACTTTTTCAACGAGTTTGGCCTGGGAATTTGCAATGGCAGTAATCAATAATGCAAATACATTGAGCAGTAAAAGCCTTTGTTTCATGTGTTGTTATTAGGTTTTAGATTTAGCGAGTCAGCAAAGTAAGGAAATATAGGTTTCAAAAGCCCACCACTTATCAATTAAAAGTCTACCATTTTACTGGCCAAACAAGGCCAAACTATCCTAATTTTGCAAAACAATTTTTCACAATGACGCGTAAGAAAGAAGTATTACAGGATGTAGTTATAAAATTTGCCGGTGATAGTGGTGATGGAATGCAATTAACCGGTACACAGTTTACCAATAACACAGCGTTGCTCGGTATCGATCTGTCCACGTTTCCTGATTTTCCTGCAGAGATCAGGGCACCAATAGGCACATTACCCGGGGTAAGCGGTTACCAGTTACGCTTTTCAAGCGACAGGATATACACTCCCGGCGATGCCTGTGATGTACTGGTAGCTATGAATGCCGCTGCGTTGAAAGCCAACTTGTTTGCCTTGAAAAAAGGTGGAAAGATTATTGTCAATACCGACGGATTTGATTCGAGGAACCTGCGTCTCGCAAACTATCCGGAAGGCGAAAATCCACTTGACAATGGCAGTCTTGATAGTTATGAAGTGATTAAGATAGATGTTACAAAAATGACCCGGGAAGCCCTTAAGGATTTCACGATGGGTATGAAAGAAAAGGACCGTGCCAAGAACATGTTTGTACTTGGCTTTCTTTACTGGATGTATGGACGCGATATGGACAATACAACCACCTTCCTCAAAGAAAAGTTTGGTAAAAAAGCGGATATACTTGAAAGCAATCTTAAAGTACTGCAGGCGGGTTATAATTTCGGCGATACCACAGAAACGTTTACTACTACCTATAAGGTGGAAAAAGCGAAGATGGAGCCCGGCAATTACCGCTCTATCATGGGTAACCAGGCACTGGCTTATGGGTTGATAGCGGCTTCCCAGGTAAGTGGGTTGCCTGCTTTCCTGGGTTCTTACCCTATTACTCCGGCATCGGATATTCTACATGAACTGGCAAGGCATAAAAACTTTGGGATACGTACCTTCCAGGCGGAAGATGAGATTGCGGCCATTTCAACGGCCATTGGTGCAGCCTATGGAGGGGCATTGGGTATAACCACTACATCTGGCCCCGGTATGGCTTTAAAAGCCGAAGCGATGGGTCTTGCCGTAATGCTTGAAATTCCTTTGCTGATAATTGATGTACAACGCGGCGGTCCTTCAACGGGCTTACCTACTAAGACCGAACAAAGTGATTTGTTACAGGCTTATTATGGAAGAAATGGAGAATGTCCTATGCCGGTAATCGCGGCATCTACACCGGCTGATTGTTTTGATTCGGTATATGAGGCGGTTCGCATCGCTGTGCAACACATGACGCCCGTTATATTTTTAAGCGACGGTTATATCGCCAATGGCGCAGAACCCTGGAAATTTCCAAAGACAGAAGACCTTACTCCTATCACGGTAAAGTTTAAAACTGAATTGGGTCACGGCGAAGAAAAACTGCAGCCGTATTTGCGTGATGAAAAATTGGCACGTCCCTGGGCCGTACCTGGTTCACCCGGATTAGAGCATAGAATTGGGGGCCTCGAAAAACAAAATATTACCGGCAATATCAGTTACGATCCGGAGAATCACCAGTTGATGGTGAAGATCAGGCAAGAGAAAGTAGATAAAATAGCCGATTATATTCCGGAGCAAAAAATAGATAGTGGTGATGATAAAGGGAAAGTCTTGGTACTGGGTTGGGGCTCCACCTATGGTGCTATCAAATCGGCGGTGATCGAATTAATGGCAAAGGGCCATGCTGTGAGCCATGCGCATTTGCGGCATATGCGCCCCTTTCCAAAAAACCTGGGTGAGATATTGAAGAATTTTGATACCGTTCTGATACCGGAGATCAACAATGGTCAATTGATCAAAATTATCCGCGATGTATATTTTGTGGATGCGAAAGGATATAATAAGATCATGGGTGTGCCGATTACGAAGACGGAACTGGTCGAAGAAATAAAGAAGTATTTATAGCCCACCAAAAAGCAGGCCTAATCTTTCGTCCAATAGTCAACTACTACCACCTTATCGAGGTAAGGTGTAAGAACAGCACCGAATGCTTTATGTGCGGGGTGAGGCAGGTAAACATCCCTGTCTTTTTCGCTGTTGAAGGTTAGGAAGAAACAATGCGTTAATCCTTGATTCAGATTTTCCGGGCTATTATTGGTTCCCCATTCCAAATCTTTTATTTCTTTGATAGCTGAGGGCAATGCTAAAAAGGCGTTCTCTACTTGTTTCACCTGTTCCGGTGTAGCGTTGTCTTTGAATTTGAATAAAACTACGTGTCGCAACATTTTTGAATCTTTATTACTGGCTGAAATAAAAATAGCTGTGCCAAAGATGGCGAAGAGGATGATAGTAATTTTTTTCATTCTGTATAATTTTAAAAATGTTAGCTCAATATATTCAATTTCCTGGTCAGTAGATTCCTGTAATTGCTCGCTTTACTTGTTAGTAAATAACGGCGGTAAAAGGTACTGTTTTCAATCCATTAGTGTCCCGTTGGTAAATTTTTTATTGCAGGAATTCAGTGATAAGCTAATTTTAGAAAAAGCGTTTTATGAAAAGGATCATTATTTTTCTAGCGGTAATCGTTGTTTCGGCGCAATTAATAGCACAGCAAAGTAATATACAAAAACACAAATGGCATTGGCAGAATGACCAGGATACCTCAGCGGGTTATGCCCAGGTAGTGAAGGTGGACAATGTACTATATATCTCTGGAACGGTAGCGACGGAAATATCTCCTGACGGGATTACAAGAGTTTACAAAGCATTGGAAAGATCGTTGCAGCAATTTGGCGCTACGTTTCAGAATGTAGTAAAGGAAAATTTATACACTACCGATATTGAAGCGATGAAGAAATTTAACGATGCAAGAAAAGTTTTTTACAAAGGTGATTTTCCGGCCGCTACCTGGGTACAGATCAGCAGGCTGTTTATGCCAAATGCAAAATTAGAAGTGGAATTGATTGCGCATTTACCGAAGTAAAAATCCGACTAGAATTGCTCTAAAAGTTGGGACCATCCAATACTTCCGCAGCCATTTCCTTTTCCAGTCAAAAAGGAGCAGTTTGTTTTCTTCTTCAGATTTATATAAGCTAGTTGACGGGCTTTTGCATGGTACTTAACTGGCGTCGAATTAACCCAACTAATTTTTTGCTTGTTGTTGCCATCTGAATTCATCATCAAAAGCACGGTGGGCGATTGGGTATAAATTATTGTTTTACTATCAATTCAGGACGTATAATAATTATGAGTGGACGTACTCCCACAAGCTGGCGATTTTGATAGCATGAAGACGCTGGTGTAGGGCAAGTATTATGCTAAGGTCTTTTTATAGACACCAGTTTTCCCTTGATTTGCATGAATTACGCATTTTTCCTGAACGTTATCTAACCGGCAACAGAGCAATCCTCACTATTTTTTATAATAAATAAGATTACAAAGCGTGGACTTGTTTTTGAAAATAAAGGCAAGCCTGCTGCAAAGGACACTCCCTGCATTTTGGATGGCGGGCAATACAAATATAGCGGCCGTGCAGAATAAGCCATTGATGTGCTTTGTGTACCAGTTCAACCCGGAGGTTTTTAACCAGTTCTTTTTCTACAGCCAACGGCGTCGATGCAGTTTGCGGTACCAGTCCTATCCGGCGGCTAACCCTGAACACATGCGTATCTACGGCCATATTGGGTTGCTGATCCAATACCGATGTAATAACATTAGCGGTCTTTCTTCCTACGCCCGGTAGTTGTATTAATTCACCTACAGTCATCGGAATTTTTCCATTAAACTTTTCAACGATCATTTTCGCCATTCCTATCAGGTGTCTCGTTTTGTTGCCAGGGTAGGATATACTTTTGATATAGGCAAACAATTCATCAAAGCTTGTTTTGCTCAGCGATTCCACATCAGGAAATTTTTCGAATATCGCCGGTGTTGTAAGATTAATTCTTTTGTCAGTGCATTGTGCAGAAAGAATAACAGCGACTAACAATTGATACGGGCCATCATATACCAATTCTGTTTCTGCTTCGGGTACATGTTTTTGAAAAAAATCGAAAACGAAATCGTAACGCTCTTTACGTGTCATAGTGCGCAAAGCTAAGCCAGGGAAAAAATAGTAAGCGGTTAAAATAGTGTTCAGACCGGGCTTCTTTTCTCTTTTTAGTTAAATACCCGGGCAAAAAAAAGCATCCCGCTCAGGCGGGATGCCAAATTTTTAAATCAAGCAGAAAAGGTTATACCATTTCCGATGATTTCTCACGGGCATAATTCATGATGTTTAAAATTGCTTCTGTGCGTGGGGATTGTTGGATTTTTTCAAGCCTTAGCATGGAGGTTTTTAATACATTGAATTTTTCCCGGAGAGTCCAATCCAGCTGAAGTGCTTGCTGTATAGCAGCAGTTAGCTGGGGAGAGCTTTCTTTGTACAAATACAATAAAAGGTCCTCGGGTGTAAATTTTGTCATTCGCAAACCATTAATGTCCTTAAAAAAGTGAGAATCCAGAAAATTGTCCGTTATATTAACGAAGAATTAAAGCCAATATTGCCCGGGTTTAATTCTTGTCTTTTTCGATCGTTTCAGGGATAAGATAGAGGTCTTCATTATCACGTTTCATCAGGTATTTTTCGCGGGCATATTTTTCAAGGGTGCCGGGGTTTGACTTAAGTTCTTCTAATTCTTTTCGTTCCGTAGTTATACGATCAGTATAATATTGCTTGCTTTCCTGTAGATCTCTTAGTTGCTGTTTACGGGCAGCCTGTGTAAAAACGTCGTTTTTGTCAAAAAACAACATAATAGCGGCAAAAACACCTATTGCAATGAGGTATTTATTGGTAAGCCAGGCAGGAATGCGGGTTAATAGTTTCATATTAAAATCGGGGGTCAGAAGTGGGAGATAAGAGGCCGGCCTGATGCAGACCTCTCACTTCCTGATTCTATTTACCAAATTTAATCTTTCCTTTCGGATAAAAAGCACTGCTACCCAATTGTTCTTCGATCCTGATCAACTGGTTGTATTTAGCGATACGGTCAGTGCGTGAAGCCGAACCGGTTTTTATCTGTCCGCAATTCAATGCTACTGCAAGATCCGCAATGGTAGTATCTTCTGTTTCGCCGCTTCTGTGGCTCATGATGGTATTGTAACCATTATGCTGGGCAAGCGTTACCGCATTGATCGTTTCGGTTATGGTTCCTATCTGGTTTACTTTTACTAATAACCCATTCGCTATATTTTTATCAATACCTGTTTGCAGGCGGGTAACGTTGGTCACAAAAAGATCGTCGCCCACCAATTGACATTTTTTGCCAACGGCCTGTGTTAATGCAGCCCATCCGTTCCAGTCATCTTCGGCCATACCATCTTCAATAGACACAATGGGATATTGTTTTACCCAGCTTTCCCAGAATTTTACCAGCTGATCACTGCTGAGTTGCTTACCATCACTTTTATGAAAAACATATTTTTTCTTTTTTCCGTCCCATAATTCGCTGTTAGCTGCATCCATGGCAATTACAATCTGTGATCCTGTCTTGTAACCAGATGCCTGGATGGCCTGCATTACAGTATCGATGGCTTCTTCATTGCTTTGAATATTGGGAGCAAAGCCGCCTTCATCGCCGACATTGGTGCTGAACCCTTTTTTCTTCAATACGGTTTTCAACGTATGAAAGATTTCCACGCCCCATCTTA
>WUUC01027336.1_pt1 | contig 23128 bp, 16 predicted proteins | sample 6278441 | NCBI WGS metagenome assembly WUUC01 (sample SAMN13675441, study PRJNA597444) | soil metagenome | isolation source: soil | place: USA: Washington | collected 2017-10
CAGCCAGGGTAGCAGCTGCCAGTCGCCCCTGATCCAGCGATGCTTGCGACGAGAATGTGCAGCGTAGGTCACCGGGTAATCGTCGTAAACGCTGATACCGGTGGCCAGGCCGGCCCGGGCGAAATTGCCTTCGATCAGGTCGTGCGAGAGGAGTGTGTTCTCGGGGAAACGTTCACGAGTGGCCGCCGTGAAGGCGCGGATGTCGTAGATCCCCTTCCCGGTGAAGCTGCCCTCGCCGTAAAGATCCTGATATACATCGGACACGGCGGTGGTGTAAGGATCGACACCAGGCTGGCCAGCGTGAATCGAAGCAAACCGCGAACGCTGCGCGCTGGGCAGCGACACACCGACGCGCGGCTGCAGGATGCCGTAACCCGCGATCACCTGATTGTGTGATGGATCGTGAACGGCGCGATTGAGCGGGTGAGCCATGGTGCCGACCAATGCGGTGGCGGCACCTTGAGGCAGCATGGTGTCGGCATCGAGCGTGATGACATAGCGCGCCGACGCGAGCGGTGCGGGGTCACTACTGATCACCGAGAAGGGCGTTTGATCGCCATTCAGCAACAGTTGATTGAACTGTTCCAGCTTGCCGCGCTTGCGTTCCCAACCGATCCAGCTTCCCTGCTGCTGGTTCCACCGCCGGGGTCGATGGAAGAGATAGAAGCAAGGTGGATCACCAGCGGCATATCGCTGGTTGAGTGAATCGATGCCTTCGACGGCCGAGGCTATCAGGGCAGCGTCGTGATCGGTCGTTTCCGATGCGGCGTCGGTGAAGTCGCTCAGGATGGCGAACTGGATCGCGCCATCGCGGTTGGCGAGATAGACCACTTCGATATTGTCGAGGGCGTTGCGGACATCGCCTTCATTACCGAACAGCGTTGGCACTACCACGATGGTCTGGAATTCCGGTGGCACGCCGGCTTCGCGCAAATCCAGGCTCGGCAACACCCGCGGTGGCAGGATCGCAGTCACCAGTTGATTGACGGTGCTGATGCCAATGTCCCAGGCGGGCAGGAACGTGAACAGCAGGATCAGCGGCCAGGTCACCACTGCCACCCGGCTGCCGGCCAGGATGGTCACCGCGATAAGCGCCAGGAAAGTGAGGGTGGCAAGGCCGCCCACCAGCACCACGTCGGGATGGTTGCGGAGCGTGCGGAAGAATTTTTCACCGGGCGGCGGGCTGCTGCCAACCGCCGCTTCCAGTTCGGTGAGACCTTCGTCGACCAGATAATAGCCGACGTGATTGCGGCGGGTTGTCAGCGGATCATTGGCCGCGACATTGGTGGCCAGATCAATGGCCATGCCGGCTACCACGGTCTCTGCCTGGTTGCTTCGCTTGGCAAGTCGTTCCACCACATGGCGGTAGCGATCGCGAGTGCCGAACGTCATCCGCGGATAAAAACCGGCGGGGTCGCGTTGCAGCACTGCTTCCATGGCACTCTGCCGCTCTGTGAAACCGCGCCAGTCGCGGCGGCCGATGGTGCGCAGCGAAGTGATGCTGTTGGCCATCATGAACTGGGTGTGAGCTACGCGCTGGGTGGCGCGGGCGGTGGCGTCATCGGGCCGCAGGCCTTCGTCACTGAGCCAGCGCTCCAGCCAGACCAGCGCGGGCGATGCACCACCGGCACTGCGCAACTGGGTCAGGAAGCGGGACACAAAGATCGGCGTCAGGCGCTCACGCTTGGCGGCGACATCGCGGAGCGAATTCCCCAGGCCACTGCCACCCCGTTCGGCGGCAAGCTGGATCTTGATGGCCCACCGGTCGGCATCGGCCAGTTCATCCAGGCGCTGCACAGTGCGCAACGTCATGCGGCGGATGTTCTCGATCAGGCCCAACCGCAGCATGGCAGGAATCGCCCACAACTCGCCGATGGAAAGCGGCTCGACTTCCTGGAAGGCCTGCACGAAGAGATCGACGTTGTCGAGGTCGATGCGCCCTTCGGAGTGCGAGATCAGTGCAATGGCTAGTTCATAAACGCGCGGATAACCGGTGAGCGGCCCTTCGGCCAGCTCGGGAAGTTCACGGTAATAGCCACGCGGCAGTGAATCGCGCACTTCCTGCATGTGGTCCTGCACCACGTGGTAATTATCCAGCAACCATTCGGCTGAAGGGTCGGGCTCGTCGAGATGATTGGGGTTGCGACTGATGCTGCTGTAGGCCCTGGAGATGATCTCGGCGGTGCCATCGAGACGGGCCAGCAAGCGCGCGCGGTAGTGCAGTGGATTGGGCGGCGCGATCACCTGACCGCGGGCCACCATTCGGGCTCGCTCAGCCAGATGTTCGGCACCGAGCAGTTCGCCCTGGATCGGGCCGGTTACGAGATCTTCGGCACTGTCAGTCGGGCGCCGGATGGCGCGCAGCAGCCGCCGCCGGAGAGTGGTCATGGTGCAAGATAATCGTGAGCATTAAAGAGAGAGGAGAGAAGAAAGAGGTGTTGGGCGCCGATGGTCAGGGGCTGATCACTACTGGCACCACCAACACGTCCTCTACACCATCGGCATCAATCCGGCGAAGCAGGGCACGGTCATCCGCAACAGCGAGGAGATTGGTGCGATCAAGACCTGTGAAGCGTCCTTTTAGCGAGCCGTTCGGCGCGTAGACTTCCCATGTAGGTATCTGGTCGCGCACGCCGCCATACAGTAGTAGCCATACATCGCCGTTGTTACTAACAGTCAGGACGGCGCGACTCGTGAATCCGGCCCAACCGTACTTCGGCAAAATCTCAGGTACCGGCGAAACTTCAAAAAACTTCACGGTGTATTCAGGCTCGGGAGACTCTTCCATAAGCTGAGCCTTCAGGCCTGCAATGTCGGTGTCAGACAACACTTCACCCGTCAACCCACCGCCGAAGGTACCAGTCTCGGTCCCCGTCATATTGTACCGTCGCACGAAACCTGACCCTGGATCAAAGACATAGTAGGAATCCCCCATGACCCACAGCCCACTGCGCTTGCCGAATATGGCGGGCGTGAAGCTAGCGCCTCCGGCTTCATGTCGATCAACCACGTGGTCGCCCAGAAAATAGGAGCCCAGCCTCCGCACAAACTGTCCCTGCGGGTCGAAGAGCGCGAGGCCGCGGGACTCGGAAATAACTGTTGGTTCCAGACCCGAGGGCATATGATCCTGCTCGGGTCGCAATCCTACCAGCAAATGACCGGTGGCAAATACCCCGAGTGGGGTTACCTGGCTTCCATTCGGCGCGGTGCCAACTGATAAGACTCGTACAAGTTCGCCGGTTGACGTGTACTCATTGAGCCGGCTGAGCCTTGCGTCACCAACCAGCAAGTTCTGGCCTGCCGACTGAATCCAGATCGAACCGGAAGTTTGACCTGGACCTTCACCTTTCCCAGCGGCGTTGGTGAGGAAGCTGCCGTCGGCTGCGTGGATCCGGACGAGTCCGGTACTGAACTCAGCAATGGCAATGACATCTTGCGTAATAGCCCCGCCACTGATCCTGAAGTAATTCTCCTCAGGCGGCGGGATAAGACTGACTATGCCGGCAGAATCACCTGCATAGGAGAGTTCTTCTTCAATAGGCTTCGAAGACCCTGAGCATGCACCCAGAAATGATATGAACAATAGCCCTATCGCGGCAAAGCCCCGTGCGCGGTTCATCGTACGACCTGGCCTATCGCAATCTCGGAGGTTCTTGCCGTCTCGGTAGCGAGGTTAATACTCGGAATTTTGAACCCATGCTTCGACCAATCGAGCAATTCACCGTGCCCTACGAGTCTCAGGACCTCGACCAACGGCCCATATATCAGAGGGAGGCTGTCGGCGTTTATTGACTGAACGAGCACTAGAACTTGCGGCACGATATTTTTAGCGTTCATATCGACGACGTACTTCTGCACTCCGTGATTCATCCAGTTCCGCCCTACAAGCACTTCGTCAAAGGAGCCAATTTCCGCAAGGTCGGCTATACCTGTTTGAATGTTCCAATTGTCAGAAATACCTATAGTTTCAAACATCAAGCTATTCTTACGTGCCACTTCTCGCATCGAGTCCGTAGCACTACGTACCATGGCCGCAAATGTGGGGGTCATCGAAGTAGGCGCGACAACCACTAGTCTCAGCCTCAGACCAGTAACGAGGCGTGAATTACCCCTGATGGGACTTGGTTCAAAAAAGGGGCGCACGGCGATCCCGGCGGCCAAAAGCATCACCCCCAAACTAATCCATGCAATAACGGAACGTCGCGAGGTATTCATTACAAACCTTTCTGGACAACTTGCCTTGTTAGCACTTCAGTGCGTACTTCCGCGACCGCCGGCAGGCGTTCGCGGAAGTACACTACATTTAGCAGCTGAATTCAGTCGATGCACCCAGTATTGTTGCACGCCGTTCCGAAAATGTTATTGGTACAATGCGTTTCCGGACCATTGGTTTGAGCTTCACAGTGATACAGCTGCTCACCACCGACCACACTGCCGCGCTGGCACATTTTGTTGTTACAGTTTACGTCGGTCGCATTTGCCGTGTTTGCTGATGCTGCAATGAGGAAGCCTAGTGCTAGACTGGGGAACAACAGTTTCTTTACAAGCATTGGTTTCTCCTTGAAGTTATGCGCTTGGCTTATTAAACATTTACGTTCCATCATCTTCAACGACCAAGTTCAGCCGTCGCACGGCATTCTAGCACCAATCCCAGCGACAACTGGTTCCCAGCCAGGTTGCGACGCAATGTGTACCGCCAGAGCCAACTTCACAATCATGAAAGAGGATATCAACAAAACACACCTTTCCGTTACATGGCACTGGCTCGCTCGCGCTTGCGCTTGGTGGGACCCATGCAAGAGTAAGCCCAAGGCCACAAAAGGCGAATATCGGAAATGCAAGTTTCTTCATTTCTACTCCATGAAAGTGTTGGTGAAATAGGGTAAAGGGTAAATCATTGATACTTAGGTGTCTCTTTTGAACCACGGCACTAATTGACTATTAGGCAACAATCCGACATGTAACCCGTACCTTGGAGATGCAAACGCAGGCGTGCCCTTAATTCCAAGCGAAGCCGCGAGACTTGAGTCTTGCTGAAGTGTCACGTCAACTCGGCCGGAACTAAGGCATGCGCTAAACGACAGGGTGTCCGGAACCCCGACTGTAGCTGCGATAGCCGACCAATTGGGACCAGATTCCCAAGTATCATCACTGAGCAGAAAGCTGTGCATGGCTAGAAATTTATCCTGCTCATTTGCACATAATGCCGCGGCAGCAGCGCCTCGTGCTATTTTGTCACCAGATCTTGCGATGTGACGTATGGCAATGCGTCCATTCGGTACGATGGTAAGCAGGGCCTTACTACTATCGTGAAACGACCTACAGAAGCCGCACCGATAATCTGTGAACTCGACGAGCGTAGGCCCGTTGCCCATACCAACGAATCGATCACTATTAGAAAATTCCTCCCACCTGGCGGCTATTGTGCTTTTAGCCTCCCGGGCAGCCCGCCACTCGTCGAACGAGACCCTAACAGGCGAGCCAGGTTGGCCGAGAACAAAGACAGTTAATCCCAGGAAAAGGAACCCGGAAGCTGTTGCTACACGGTCAACTAGCGGCATTGCATCATCTCATGCGCTCCCTTCTTGTCCTAGCGAAGACAGGTTCTTTCCAGCACTTAGTATGGTCATTATTGGTTCAATTATGTACCAATTCTAGATCTGACGGAGATCCGGAGCCATCCCGGAATCGGACTTTGTCTACCCAAGTTTGGACCTTGTTGAAGATCGCATTTGGACCGTATCAATTCGCCTGCATCGTCATATCGGACAGTGCGACCTCTACCATAGCCTCCCATGCAATGAGATTTGCGAGTGAGTGCCAACCCATTCCAAATCGCTGTCGACATAGGCGTGAGAGAGATTTAGGCGAGATACGGACGTGGCTTGCTGCTTCAGATTGGCTTGCATTATGCTGAGCAGCGAAGGCTATTGCGTTAATGCATGTCAGAATGGTAGACCATTGGTGTGGAGAGAGCAGAAGGGCTCCTTGGAGCTGGCGGCGTAAGTGCCTTGTCCTATCACCGCCGAGCGCTCGTTCGATCAAGGTGGCTTGAATTGCAGCGCTTCGGCGTCCCAAGTAGCTCCCAAACAGCGCTGGTGTTGGTGGAAGGCGCCCGGCGACATGGGCTCTGATCTGTTTGGCTGTGGGAGTTGGCTCACCGAGGCCCCGTTTTACCTGCAACAACGACTGACTCTGATGAAGTGCAACATCTTCGAAGATTGTATTGATATCTGACAGAAGGACAATCGGCACCCATGGCGAATGCTGCAAGATCACATCAATACGACTAGCAAAATCTTTTTCCCCGGGAGTCGACATCTCTGCGATCAGAATGGCTCCTAATGGCAATACCCCTGGGTTAAGGCATTCCAGGACAAGGTCGACTTGCGGCAGTACCATTTTCAAAGCCATCGCATCACACCTTCCGTTGCTGAAAGTGATACTTGCCACCCCACCGCGGGCGATCCATCTCTTCGCTTGTTCCAGCGATCTTAAAGCCGGGATGCGGCTCAGTCCAAGACTGCCTAGGTTAAAGTAGCACGCGCAAACGACAACGGCTTGTCCACTAGGATTTGTGCTAGTTAAGTATTTGGGATGCGGCACGGCCCAAGGACTCCCTACACAAAGTAGCACTAGCGAATAGCAACGACTTGTGCACTAGGATTTGTGCTAGTTAAGTATTTGGTGTGCCCTCTCGCAATGTAGAGACACCTCGACACTAGAAGGGAACTCGTCCGCCCGAGACAAACCCCGGGGCCTTACAAATGGCCATGCCTTATCGCAATCTCTGGTGTGCTTTGCGATACTATGGACCGAAACGGCGCAAGTTGGTTACGATAGAGGAGGGGGACTATTTACTGGATTGGAATCTTTCGCTGCCGCGAGGCCGCCACTCCAGTCGCAACATCAGTAATCCTGACAGTGACCTTGTATGTGCCCGGCTTCAAGTTGGCAAATGATAGTGTACGCTGGATCATCAGCCTCGACGCATCGCTCCGCACTGGTTCGCTGATGCTGACATCGGCAGGAGCACTGGCGTCGTTCGATGTCGTGATCTCCAGCGTGAGCAGATAGTCGCGATCGGGGATGAGTCCATACGCTTCAACACTCAATACCCCGGCCTCAGTGGCAAGCCACGCACCAGTCGGGTTAAGCGAGATTGATGCGCCATTATGTCCCCACGTCAGCCCACTATTCTCTCGGCCGATAATCGGATCGCTCAATGCCAATTGAGTGCCACCTACCGCGATTGCGGGGACTGACAGAAAGCGCGCACCATGTCCACGTTCTCCGGTGCTGTCAGAGAGTACGATGCCCACCTGCCAGTTGCCCGGTGGTGTCTGCAGCACGGTAAAGCCGTTTAGGTAGCTCTGGTCAGCGGTTGTCCCCAACGGCCAGCGACGAATGGAATCAACAGCTACGACAATTTCACCGGCCGCATCGCCGATCACTGCGCGCAGCGTAGTCGAGCGCGTGTCGCCGAGCTGGTCAACCGGAATGGCATAGGAAACCAGCACTCCACCGCCAGGAATGCCATAAGCTTGGACGTAGGCAACTATTGGCTTGAGGAATCGCTGGGGATTGCCTTCGGTAGTTTCGGCGATCTCGCGAGTGGTTTGATATCGTTTTCGTGTGCTTTCGGCTTGCAGTTCGGTTGCCGCAGGGTCAAGTGCACTGGCCACCAGGCCGGCCAGGGCGCAAAGGCTGCTATCGAGTGAACAACCCGCCATCAGGTCGCCGGTAGGGATATTCCGCGCAACCATGCCGAAGTGAGCGTCAAAACCTTGCTCGTCGCCCGTTTTAGAGAATCCAACAATCAAAGGGCCATCAGGTGTGGTCCATTTGAGCACCGCCTGATCCAGTGCCGTGATTCCCGGCATTCTTGCTACCATGTCCGGCGCTCCGTGCCGCATCACTATCGCGCCACGGTCATCGAGCACTCGGCTGAGACTAACAAGCCGATTTTGGTATACGGATCTCGCTTGCGAAAAGCGAGTCGCGACTGGATAAGCAATGTCACCGTGGTTCCGGCCGGATCCCATCCCGGGGGAACTTGCAATACCCAGCGCGTGGACTCCGTTAGGGTCCCAGCGATAATCGCGTAGCGCCACGCGCCAGCGAGCAAAATGTTCCCGCAAGCGGGAGCCAGGGAGCCGAGCATCGGTCAGGTCGCGCCGAGTCCAGAAGCGACGCAGCCAAGTGGTGTGTTCGCTGCTGCCCGGCGACAGTGCATCCCATTCGGCGAGCTCTTGAGGTTCGGCGATCCACGCCAGGTCGGCGCGAAAGATGTTCATCTCTTCCAGCGTATTGATGGCACCACTACCGGCGTAGTAGTGATGCGGCGCCAATGAATCGCCGAGTGCGAAATCAACCTGGGCCGCCAGGTGGTGGCGGCGCGATTGACTGATTGCTGACGGAGCGAGCTGAGCCAGTAAACTTGCCGCACTCTCCGGATCGCCGCGCTCCAGTTCCAGTTCTATCCGGGCGACTTCCAGCGGTCCAGGCAATGTTGCATGAGCACTGTCGAGTGCCCGCAGTTGACGCAATTGCTTATCAGCTACTGTCCACAGATGTGGGTAGGGCTCAATGGACTCGAGCATCAGAGCTGCAGTGGTGTCAGCGGGGTTGGCAGCCAGAGCTGAGTGAAGTGCGCGCACCGCGCCGCCGCGCCAGAAGGTCTCTCGTCGGGAGATGGCGGAGTCCGGGTGCGCCAGTGGTGCGCCGAGGGTGAGGCCAACCTTGCCTACCAGGTGAGCAATTTCACCGGTAACGCGGCGTTGAGCGGCCCAGATCAATAGCTGGCGGCCGGATGTTTCCAGCCGTGCCAGGTCGGACGAATCGCCGTTTTCGATTCGGAGAAGCGATTGCTGGAGGCGTTTGAAGTCGGGGGCGAAATCCTGGGCAGGTGCGAATTGAGTCGAGAATAACAGGACCGACAGTATGGCGGCGACCCGGTTGAGTACCTGCCGTACAAGATGACCTTTAGAAAAAGCGCTATATACCGGCTGACCTGACAGGTTATCAGCGCCCACCTTCACTACGGCACCCTCGTCAGGTTGATCGTCCCGACCGCCGGCGCACCGGCGGTGAAGTTGACCGTAAAGGTGAGCATGATGGTGTTCTGGGTGATATCACCCACTGCGGTCCAACTGGTGATCCCCGGGTTGGGAATGTTGGTGGCCGATGCAACGATGTGCCCGCTGGCATCCATGCTGGCAGTGATGGTGCCCATTGGTGCCACGCTACCGACAAAGTTGGTGGTGCCGCCCGGAACAAAGGTGCCGTTCTGGACGGGCGGCGAAGCCGGGCCGCCTCCCAGCACGTTGCCAGTGGCGCTGGCGGTAACGGTAGCGGCGTTGGTAGTGGGATTGACAGTGATGGTGACGGTGCCCGTTCCCACCGATGCGAATGTGGTATTGGTCCAGGTGCCGGTATAGGTGCCATTCATGTTGAACGGCATGGTTCCGGTGGCGTTGAACGTGACCGTGAGCGCGTTGACAGTGGCAGTGAGCACATTGGCACCCGCAACCGGGCCAAGTGTCCAACTTCCGACTGCGGCAGTACCGTCGGCAGCGCTGTTGGCGGTGCCACCGGTTACCGCACCGCCGCCGGCAGTGACTACAAAGGTGATAGCGCGGTTGGCAGCAGCGTTACCAAATACATCCTTGAGTTCCACCATGGGGTTCACCGCCACCGCTGTGCTGACCAATGCTGTCTGCAAGTCGCCGGAGACCTTGGTGATTGTGGTGACCGGTCCGGCATCGGCTACTGCGCTGAAGGTGATCATGCCACAACAGGTAGTCGTGGCCGTCAACGTGTTGGGATTACCGCTAACCAGGTTGCCGAGCGTCCAGCTCCCGGCCGAAGCGGTACCGTCGGAACTGGTGATGAGTTCAGCGCCAGCGATTGCGCCACCGCCACCGGTCACTGCCCAAACCACTGGCACCCCGGCGATCGGCACGCCGGTCGCACTCTCGACGCGCACCCTGGGCGCCTGCGCAGTGACGGCACCCACCGTACCGGTGGTGGGGTTGTCGACCGCTTCAATCATCGTTGGCACGGGTGCATTCGATGTGGCGGTAAACGTCAGCGGACTGCCGGTGGCGTTGGCAACCGTCGCACTGAGCGCCTGTGGACCTGCCGCGCCCATCAGCCACGAATTGACCCGGGCAATCCCGTTGGCATCGCTCACCGGCTCGGGGCCGGTTACGATGCCGCCCCCCTGGGTCACGGCGAAGTTCACCGTGACACCCGACTTGGGTTCGCCATCGGCGGTGACCCTGACGGCAGGATCAATCGCCAGTGCACCCGATGCGGTGCCGGTCTGGTTGTTCCCCTCGAATATTTCGATCGCAATCACTTCCGGATCATCACCGCCGGTGCTGTCCGAACAGGCGGCGATCGCGCTGCACCCCATGATCAGGATCACGCTCCTGACTGTTGACATGGCTTGCTCCTTGGGAAAGAAGGCGGCAACTGATTCATGAGATTACGGCGTGATCGGGAAACCCACCAGACCGGCACCATGTCGGCCCGACCTTCCCAAGGCCTGGGCCGTCACCCACCCGGGCCGAATCGCCGATGGGGCCACCAGTTCCAGCGCCCGGCCAGGATCAATAGCGCAGGGGCCAGCAACAGCCGCACTACGGTGATTTCCAGCACCACTGCCGCAGTCAGGGCGGTGCCGGCCATCGCCAACGGTTCGAACGGGCTCAGGGCAAAGCAGCCGAACAGCACCACCAACAGCACCCCGCCCCGCACCATCACCGGTGCGGCAGTGATCACGGCCTGACTTACGGCCTGGCTCACGGCCTCCCTCCCCAACCCGCCATGCAGGGGCGCGCGCCTTAGCGCGAAGAGCAGCAACAATTCCCAGTCAATGGAAATTGCGAATGACGCTCCAAAAGCGACCAATGGAACAGTTACCGGTAGTCCAGTGCTCGCTGCATCACTAAAGATCAGCACCACAACCCCAACCGACGCGGCCGCCACCACCAGGTTGAGTACCAAAGCCTTGAACGCTATCAACGGGGCCCGGAACACCAGCAGCAACGCCAGCAAGGTGCCAATTGCGATCAGCCATACCGTGGGCAGCAGTGTGCGTCGCATTGCAACGGCGTGATCAATCGCGAGCGCGGCCAACCCGCCAACCGCCACATTGCCGCCAGTGGCACCCAGCAATTCATCTGCAGCAATCTCCCGGATTGCTGTCACCGACGCATCGCTCCCAGTAGCGCTGCTACCAGGGATTACCTGCAACAGGCTGGTGTTGCCATCACGGCTGATGTATACGGCGTGCACTTCACTCGGCACCACTTGCATGGTCACTGTCCGCTCGCCAGTGCCGATAGTTGTGATACCGCGAACTTCACTCCCGGGAGCTGCGGCCTTGAGCACCGATACGGCATGCCTGAGCTGTTGCCAACCGATTTCGGAAAACACCGACGCAGCATTTGGCAAGTCGATCAATACCGTGATCGGCGCCATGCTCATGCCGCGTCCGGCATGCTGTAACTGCTCGGCAGCCATTACAGAAGGTAGGTCATCTGGCAACCAGAGCTCGGCGCGTTCAGCCAGCGGGGCGTTGATGCCGGTCACTGCCAGTGGGACAAGTACTGCAGAGCCGAGTAGCGCTACAATCGTCGGCCGTCGGACCACCAACCCTGCCAGCCGCTGCCAGACCGGTTGAGTTCTTGCGGCAGTGAATGAAGCTGGCAGCAATGTGGCTGCCACTGCGGCCAGCAGAGTGGCAATGGCGCCGCCGATTGCCGCTGCGCGCGTATCGGGCAGTGGTGCCAGGCCGAGTGCGGCGAGGGCAATAACTGTCACGATGGCAGCAGTAAAGATGTTGCGAGTTGAATGTCCGCCGCGGCGGCGCCAGACCAGATAATCCAGCGACAGTGCCACTGCCAGCAAGCCGACCAGTGCTTGCACCAGGTTTGACACTGGCACCCAGGTGGCCAGCAAGATCAACACAGCCTGGGAGACGATCGCAACACCAGCAGCAATCAAAAGGGCAACCATTGCTGCGCCTACGCCACCGAACGCCCACCACGCTGCCAACAATGTCAGCGGTACGGCGAGCCATTCGGCTGACCGGATGCCACTGGTGGCCGTTTCCGCAAAGTCGGCCAGTAGTGGCCGTTCACCGGTCCAGCGTAGTTGCAACTGCGGCAGGAACGGCTTTGATGCCGTCGCAATTGAATCGGTCAGTTGGCGCAGTCTGGTGACAATATCGCGGGCTGCTGGTGCGACGCCGACAATTGCGATTGCGATGCGCCCGCCGTCGGCCACCAGCAGGGTATCCAGTAACGAGGCAGGTGACGCGACGCCGGTCACAACAGAAAGCTGCGCGATTGGGGTGACAATTGTCCGTATCAGTGCGCGGCCGCTGTCACTGGTGACCGGCACACCAAGCCCCTGCAGCATCAATACCGCGGTTTCAGCAAAGGGTGACTGGAATTCCTGGCGGAGCCGGCTGGCAACTGCGGCTGATTCGGAACCGGTAACGATTGGTATGGTGCTGGAGGCAGGCGATTTTCGGAGGAGGACAACAACCGCTATTAACGATATCAATGCCGCCAGCGAGTGCCGGCGGCTCAGCTTCAGGGTGCCGCTCGCAACGAGTTGATCACCGCCTGCAGGGCCTTGTCGATATCGGCCAGTTTCACCGGCTTGACGATGTGTACCGTAAACCCGGCGTCCAGACTCCTGCGGACGTCTTCTGCAGTGCCGAAGCCGCTCATGGCGATAGCAGGTAACTGGCGGGTCTGGCGGATTCGCCGCAGCAATTCCCAGCCGGTGCCATCCGGCAGGCCAATATCTGCAATCATGAGATCAATACGGTGTTCGGCAAGCTGACTCAGGGCCTCTCGCATCGATCCTGCGGCAACAACCTGATGCCCCTGGGATTCCATGTACATGGTAAAAACATCCCGGGAATCCTGGTGATCGTCCACTAGCAGGATGGCGAGTGGTTCAGGCATCGCTGTCTTGCCGCTTGAGCGGTAACCGGACACTGAACGTGGTTCCCTGACCGGTTCCTTCGCTGGTAACCGCAATACTGCCACCATGAGCTTCGATTATCGACCTGGAAATCGCGAGCCCCAACCCGAGTCCACCCTGCCCCCCGTACTGACGGCGTCCCTGGTTGAAGGGCTCGAAGATCATCGGCAACGTTTCTGCGTCAATTCCCATACCTTCATCACATACAGTTATCAGGATCGCGCCAGAATCATCGATCGATTTGATGACAATGCGCTCACCAGCGCCAGTGAACTTGGCAGCATTCTTGATAAGGTTCCAGAACGCCTGTTGCAGCCGGGCGGCGTCTCCCATGATGGTTGAACTTTCGGCAGTCAGCTCAACCTGCAACACTTGCCGCCGAGCCTTGATGTCGCTCTCGGCTACGAGGATCGCGTCGCTGATCATCTGGTGAGCATCCAGCTCCACCATTTCAAGTGACAACTTGCCGTGAGCAATACGGGTGACATCCAGCAGGTCATCGATCAGGTGTACTTCGGTCGCCACATTGCGATTGATGATGGTGACCAGGTCATGCGCCTTGGGTGGCAGCTCAGGTATGCGCTGCAAGACCCCTGCGGCCAGCAGGACCGGGTTGAGTGGCGTACGCAATTCGTGTGAGAGCACGGCCAAAAATTCATCCTTGGCGTGGGTCGCCGCTTCGGCGGCGGCGCGCGCTCGTTCGGTTTCCTGAAGCGAGACGAGCAGTTCGGCCCGGCTTTCGACCAGCCGGTCTTCGGCCTGCTTGCGCGCCGTGATGTCCACCAGGGTAAGCACCACACCGGCAATATTGTCAGCCAGAGTGCGATATGGCACCCATCGCGCCAGGAACCAGCGACCATTTGCCTCGCCCACCTCGCGCTCGATCGGTACCAGGCTTTCAAGCACCTCGGCAGCATCATGAGCCAGGGCGGGATAATCCAGCCGATGGGTGAGATCGGTAAGGGGTCTACCGATGTCCGAGCGAATCAGCGTGAACAAACCGACTGCGGTCGGGGTGAAACGGGTGATGTTGAGATCGCGATCGAGGAAGATTGTTGCGAGTGCAGTGGCTCCGATCAGGTTATGGAGATCACTGTTGGCGTCGCCCAGTTCCTCGATGTTGTGCTTCAGTTCAGTGTTGACCGTGGTCAACTCCTCATTGACGGACTGCAACTCCTCGCGTCCCGTTTCAAGTTCTTCGGTTGCCGAGCGCAATTCCTCGTTCATGGCCTGCAGTTCTTCGTTGCTGGCCTTCAATTCCTCGGAGGAAGCCTCATTTTCCTCTCTCAGGTCACGCAATTGATTCTTGAGCCGCTCGATTTCGCGCTCCAGATGCCGGGTGATTTCATCTGATCCCGCCGCTGCCGATATCACGACCCCGCTGTCGAGCGAGACGACCTGAAAATTTACCAGCAGATAATCGGGCAGCACCGCTCCCACAGGCGTGACTGTCATGGTTACCGTCAGTGGCGTGCCGGTAGCCCCAAGCGGAACCGCCGGTGAATCGGCGGCCTGCCCCGAACTGACTGCTCGATAAATCAGCGCCCTGAGCTCGACACGCAGGTCGGGGTGAATGGCATGCAACAGGTCGCGACTGGGTTCACCACTGGCGAAGTGAAGAAACTGACCAGCGTTGCCCGAGATGTGCACGATCTCCTGCAGCTGATTTACCAGGATTGACGGCGGACCAAATTGCTCCAGCAGTCGAGCGTGGGCATTGGTCCAGGGAGCCTGCGATTCCTCTGACCCGACCATTTCCGGGACGAACACTTGCTGCTTTTTATCGGTAGTTGGCAGGACGGGTCCGCTGGCATGTTTATCCCGGGCTCGCATCGCAATCGTGGATGGTGCGGTACCAAGCGATGGCAGGGGTGTGCGTGCGGTCGGACGGGCTGCATAAATACGATGCCGCTTGTCCAGCGAGGAGAAGAGCTGATGATCAGCTGGTATTGATTCGGATATGCCGAGGAACAGCTTGCCACCGGGTAAGAGGGCAAAACGAAAAATTTCGAGAAGACGATCCTTGGCCCGTTCATCGAGATAGATCAGCAAATTTCGGCATGATACGAGGTCAAGTCTCGAAAAGGGCGAGTCCTTCAGCACATCGTGCAATGAGAACAGCACCGACTCGCGCAACTCCCGTCGGATCCGAAATTCACCGTGGTCCTGATTGAAGAAGCGACGCAGCCGATCGGGAGAAACGTCGGCTTCGATGGTCGCGGGATACCGAGCGGCTCTCGCCACATGGATGGCGCGGTCATCGAGGTCAGTGGCAAAAACCTGGAACATCGGCGGGTCTGCCAAGGTTGCAGCGTGTTCGCTCAACAGCATGGCAATGGAGTAGGCCTCCTCGCCAGTGGCACAGGCGGGTACCCATACGCGAATCGTCTCGCTCGAATCACGATTTGCGAAGAGCTCGGGAATCAGGCGTTCCAACGCCTCGAACGCGACACTGTCGCGAAAGAAATTGGTCACCGAGATCAACAGGTCGTGGAACAGCGCCTCGGTCTCGCCCGGATGAGTGCCCAGGAAGTCAAAGTATTCCGGCATCGCAAGCACACCGTTGACCTGCATCCGCCTGGCAATCCGGCGCAGTATTGTGGCCCGCTTGTAAGTGGTGAAATCATGGCCGGTTCGGGTTCGCAGGTGCGCCAGTACCTTCCGGAGAGCGGCCTCAAGTTCGTCTTCGACTATACCAGCGACGGCGGCTGGTTCCGGTTGTTCCGGCGGGAGCCTCAACTGCTTTTCGTGCTCGACAAACCGCACGATTCGGGACCGCATCACGGCAACCGGAAGAATCCAGTCGACCATGCCGGTGTCCAGCGCCGTACGTGGCATGCCCGGTTGTTCGGCTTCCGTCGGATCCTGGACGACGGTGAGCCCGCCGCGCTCCTTTACGCGCTTGACACCGATGGCGCCGTCGCCGTCGGCCCCGGACAGTACGACCGCAATCGCGTGGGGTCCGTATGAATCAGCCATGGTGCGAAACAGGATATCGACCGCCACGCGCTTGCCATGCGAGGTGGGCAGCTCGTCAGCGTTAAGCCAACCTTCGGAAACCGTCAGCGATCGATTGGGCGCGATCACGTAGACGTGATTCACTTCAATCGGGGTTGGCTCAGCAACCTGGACCACCGGCATGGTGGTAGCCCGTTGAAGCAGTTTGTCGAGATTGCTTTCGTGATCGGGAGAAAGATGGATGACCACGACAAACACCATACCCGTGTCTGCGGGCATGGCAGCAAAGAATTGTTGGAGCGCTTGAATACTGCCTGCCGAACCACCCAAGGCAATCAATGGAGGAAGCGAGTAGCCGCGAGTGGGCACCGCATCGTCGATTGACGTTCCAAGTTCAACTTCGCCAGTGTCCGGATCAAGCGGATTGGAGTGAGTCACTCGGCTTGAGGGGGTCGAGGTATCCATCTGGGGATGGTCATGCTGATTACTCAAGACCGGCTCTCTGATGGAAGGATGCTGCGCCTATGGAGGAGATAGTGAATCTGGCCGGAAATCCCGCTATTGGCCAGTCGCATGGGGCGGGAGCGCCGCCGGCGTGCGGTTACCCTCAAGTTCATCCCGAAGGCGGGCCAGGTTCCCCACCAAACCTTCGAGCTGCAGGGTCTGGCGGTGGATGATCTGGTGGAGGCGCTCAACCGCTGCCGGCTCGGGGTGACCCTCAAGTACCTCAAGGCTGACCATGATGGGGCCCAGGGCGTTCCTGAAATCGTGGGTCAGCTTCCTGAGTTCCCTGGACTGCCCAGGTTGTGCTTGGTTGCGTTGAAGGTTCGCCATCGGGGACCGGCCTCTCTTGATATATAGGAGACGCCGGTGAGAATGAGGGGGACACCTTGGGATTTAGAGAAGTCGCGGGAATGGCGAACAGAGGACCGCGACCCGAGAGGGCGCGGTTACAGGATGTATTTCCTAAGGTCGTCGTCGCGGATCACCTTGCTGAGCTTTTCCTTGACGCTTTCGTCTGTCATGCTGATCTCACCGGAGCGGCCGTCGGGGATCACCGCAGTCGCGATACTTAAAGGGCCAATCAATGCAGCTGTCTCGTGCCAAGGATTGAATCGGTAAAGAGAGCACGAATTTCCTGTTGACCCACCGCGCGGAAGACTTGCATTGATTGCACCATCATGGCTACCACAGGTCCATCCCGGGTTAAATCGGGCATCGCCAAGACGGTATCCGCGATCAGCCGGTAACGAATCAGTGCGGCCCGTTCCGACCTATTCGGTTCGCGAGAGAGGACGAGTCGGTAGCGTCCGGTTTTTGCGGCAGCCGCCCATGTGCGTACGCGTTCAATCTCATTATTGCAAACGGTGCACTGGCTAGGATTCACTACCACATATAGTATTGAATCGCTGGTTCCACCACTAGCCGTTTCTTGCCTTGACAGTTCTCGAAGCGTATCGCCAATTTCATCGTCTGGGACACCCAAGCATGAACCCGATAGCAACAATAGCCCGGTGAGGACACAGCATCGCATATGCCAAACTACGGCGTGACTGTAAGTTTTCCTCGTACTACGGGGATGCATGCTTTACGGGTTTCCAGTCGCAATCAGAAGTATCAATCGAATATGCCGTGATTACCGTGCGTGAACGGACAGAGTCCGCGGCGATCGGCTGATCAATCGCCAGTAGGCGATCATCATGGTAGCCCAGTACCGGCCATTCCGTTCCCGGAAAACTGACAGGTGCGTCAACGCATGCTGTTTGGAGGTCACGACTCAGGATGCTAATCCACGCTTTACCTAGAAGTGGCGGGTTTTCACCCTCGGGGTTCATGCGATTTTCCTGATACCACAATACGAAATCGCCAGTGGAAGTCCGCCAGATCCCGTTCAGGTATGAGAAAGAGTTGACTTCCTCCTCAGTCGTCAAGGGGCGGTCTTCCTGATAAGGCCGGAGCCACCCTTCCGGAAATCCGCGCCGGCGGCTCGAAGGCACGGTCAACGTATCAACTGGCGTTCCATCGCTAAGGTACACAACCAGGTAGGGCACCCCCGAATAGCCAACCAGCAATGAGTCGTTCCATGCTGCGATACCGCCATTAGTCCAATCACGCAAGGCGCGATGTAACCGATATTCCGGCGGAAAAACAATCAGATTAGGTGAGATCCTGGCTGTATCGCTCGTCGCAAGGCTCGCCAGTAGCAGGGGATACTCAGTTGCTACAACTCCGATAGTATCGCTGAGGGTAGTCAGTGGGATATAGATGCGCTCACCATCCACCGCGGGCGAAGCGAGCCATGCCCGGCCAAAGCGAACCTGTCCGAGGTAGCGTCCGTCGTGGTGATTAAACGCCTTGAACGCACCGGACGAAGCTTGAACCACGACCGAGTCATGAACCCATGTAAATGGTTGAAAACTCGAGAACTCTCCAGGGCCCGGCCCTGGCCCAGCGATTATTCGAATCAGCGCGCCGGATGAATCGAACTTGCTCAGCCTTCTTTGGTAAGGATCCGTCAAGTAATAATTGCCGTTCGCGTCGACGGTAAACCCTAGTCCAGGCTCCGCGATATACAGTGAATCATCCTCCTGTAGTACGATGCTGTCTACCGCGACGAGCCGTGGTCCACCATTCGTATCAGGACGCGGGCCGCAACCACCCATGACAATGACAGCTGCCGCAACGGCAAAACCCGCAGGACGCCAACCGGCAGTCCTGAACTCAATATGGAAGGGTCGAGTCATTCGGGTTGGGAAATTGGGATTGAGATAAGAGTATGAAAACCCCGGCCGCAAGTCGGCCGGGCTACAGGATGTATTTCCTAAGGTCGTCGTCGCGGATCACCTTGCTGAGCTTTTCCTTGACGCTCTCGTCGGTCATGCTGATCTCACCCGAGCGGCCGTCGGGCAGCTCGAACAGCGTGTCTTCCATCAGCGCCGCCATGACCGTGTGCAGCCGGCGCGCACCGATGTTTTCCATCCGATTGTTGGCCTGCCAAGCAGTCCTGGCGAGCTCGTCAATCGCAGCAGCTGAGAATGTCAGGCTGCAACCTTCAGCGGCCACCAGCGCCTGATACTGCTTGGTGAGCGCGTTTTCGGGTTCGGTAAGGATCCGGATAAAGTCCGCCTCGGTGAGCGCGTCCAATTCCACCCGAATCGGAAACCGCCCCTGCAACTCCGGGATCAGGTCGCTCGGCTTGGAAGTGTGAAATGCACCAGCTGCCACGAACAACACGTGGTCGGTGCGGACGTGGCCATAGCGGGTCTGCACCGTAGACCCTTCAACAATCGGCAACAGGTCGCGTTGCACCCCCTGGCGCGAAACATCGGGACCGGTGGGACTTTTCTCACCGGCAATCTTGTCGATTTCGTCCAGAAAGATGATGCCGTGATTCTCGACCCGATCCAGCGCTTCATTGACGACTTCATCCATGTCAACCAATTGCCGCAGCGCGTCATCTTCCAGCAACCGACGCGCCTCGGGAACCTTGACCGCGCGCTGCTTCGGTTTCCGCGGCATCATGTCGCGGATCATGTCCTGAATGGAAAAATCGGGACCTTCCATTCCTTCCGGTGGACGGAACATCTCCGGATCGAAATTGTTGGGACTGAGTTCGATCTCGACTTCACGCTCGTCCAGCGCACCGTCGGCGAGCTGCTGCTTGAGCTTCTCGCGCGAGCGGGCCTGTCGCTCAACCAGTTCGGCGTCATCGCTGTCCGCCGCTTCGCCTGATTCGTTACGAACTACCGGTGGCAGCAACAACTCCAGCAATCGATCGGTGGCCTTCTGCTCTGCCTGCGGCCAGACCTCGTCTTCACGCTCGGCACGCACCAGTGAAATGCCGGCGTCGACCAGGTCACGCACCATCGAATCGACGTCGCGACCGACATAACCGACCTCGGTGAACTTGGATGCCTCCACCTTGACGAACGGCGCGCCGGCCAGCCGAGCGAGCCGACGGGCGATCTCGGTCTTGCCCACGCCGGTGGGGCCGATCAGGATCAGGTTGCTGGGGGTGATTTCATCGCGAATCTCTTCCGGCGCCTGGGAACGGCGCCAGCGGTTCCGGATGGCGATAGCGATCGCTTTCTTGGCGGCCGCCTGCCCCACGATGTAGCGATCGAGTTCGGCGACGATCTGACGCGGGGGCAGCTCCTCCAGCCAGGGCTGGGCCTCCTCCTCACCGTTGGCATTGGTGCCGTTGCCGTTGCCGTTGCCGTTTCGCGATTTGCCATTGGGATTCGCCATGGCCCAAATCTAAGCCATAGACGCGGCGGTGCGATTGTGCTGGTACAGCGAGTGCTGGCGTCACTCTCGATGCAGCCGGGATTCCCGGCATTACAGCGCCGACACCAACCGAGGCATGGTCATGAAAGCACTTACCTGGCACGGCAGCCACGACGTCAGGGTGGACACCGTTCCCGATCCGATAATTCGCGATTCTGACGACATCATCCTGCAGGTCACCGCAACTGCGATCTGTGGCTCCGACTTGCACCTCTACCGGGGCAAGGTGCCCGGTATGAAGGATGGTGACATCCTGGGCCACGAGTTCATGGGTATCGTGGCAGAGGTGGGACCATCGGTTACCGCCATCGCAAAGGGCGATCGGGTGGTGGTGCCGTTTACCATCTCATGCGGCGACTGTTTCTTCTGCGGCAAAGAACTCTACTCGGCTTGTGAGAACACCAACCCGTCGCGAGGGGCGATCCTCAACAAGAAGGAAATTCGCTCCGGCGCCGGCATGTTCGGCTATACCCACCTCTACGGTGGATACGCCGGTGGGCAGGCCGAATATGTCAGGGTACCCAAGGCCAACGTCGGACCGTTGAAATTGCCGGCCGGGCTGCCCGATGCCAAGGTGCTGTTCCTGTCTGACATCCTGCCGACTGGCTATCAGGCGGTCATCAATGCCCAGGTCGGTCAGGGATCCAGCATTGTGATCTTTGGCGCTGGGCCCGTCGGACTGATGGCGGCAGCCTGCGCCAGGCTGGCGGGAGTCGAGACCATATATATGGTAGATGAGCACCAGTACCGACTCGACTTTGCCGCGCTGACTTATGGAGTGGTGCCGATCAACTTTGCTGATGTCGACGATCCCGCCGAAATGATCATCGAGGCGACCGACAGTCGCGGGGTGGACGCCGCCATCGAGGCAGTGGGGTTCGAGGCCAAGGGCAGCGCGATCGAGACGGTAATGACCAACCTCAAGCTCGAAGGTTCCAGCGGCAAGGCACTGCGGCAGTGCATTGCGGCTACGCGGCGTGGTGGCACCGTCAGCGTACCGGGTGTCTACGCCGGATTCATTCACGGCTTCCTGTTTGGTGACGCGTTTGAAAAGGGCCTCACCTTCAAGATGGGCCAGACTCATGTCCAGAAGTTCATGCCGATTCTGCTGGAACATATCGAGCGGGGTGAACTGAATCCGGAAGTGATCATCAGCCATCAGCTCAAGCTGAGCGAGGCGGTGGCCGGCTATGAAATGTTCGACAAGGCAGACGATCAGTGCCGCAAGGTGGTGCTCACACCGAATTGAAGCAGCGGTGACTACCGGCGGCGATCAGCGAAGCGTCGCCGGTTGGGGTGATTTCCTGGCTATTCAACGGAACGGTGAGGCTTACTGTGTCAGTAGCTTGAAGCGCCAAAGATGGGCCGGACCAGTGTGCGAATGAAATACGATAACTTCGTCGTGATGCACTCCAATCACCGCACCCTGACAGGTGCGCGCCTCCGAGCAGGGATGACCACTGCCGAGAACGTCGAGTTGGGCCACCTCTACCAGGTTGGGCAGCTGAAAGACCAGGATGGACGGACCCTTGTCTCTCAGGTTTTCGCGGGTCACTCCCACCAACAGCCGGTTGGCTTCAGGGTCGAATCGCACCGCGAACAAGTCGCCATCAATTGCCTTGCGTGACATTACGCTGCCGCTGGTGGCGTTCAGTACTTCTAGCACCGCATATGAGCCGGCGGCGCCAGGCTGATTGCCAACCAGCGCCAGTTGGGCGCCATCGGCGCTGAAGTCGACACCCTGCACTGAAGTGAACGCAGTGGTGTAGGCAACGCTACCAAGCTGGGCATCGAAAACGGGCACGCCGGTTTCTACCTTACCGACGCGCAATGTCGCGCGGTCTCCGCGGGGCGATACGTAGATCCCCTCGGGCTCACTTATCGCCTTGGTCGAGAGCAACGTGGCATACCGGGCGGACGAGCCACTCTCGCTGTGCAATTCCCAACGATCGTTGGTGGTCAGCAACCAGTTCGCAGCAGAAAGCCGAGCCACCTGTCGCGTATCATCTGGCAGGAACTCGGCGTGATCGGCGAGCTTGATCGGGGTTGAACCGATCAACCATGACTCCAAGCTCCCGGTCGACCGCAAGATCCAGTTTCCCGGGAGATAGGTCATTCCCGGGCCACGCAACTCGTTGACGTCAAAGATCGGCGGAGCGTCGACGGCGCCGGTCCGCATGTTGATGATCGCCAATCGGCCATCATCCACCCCGCCAATTACGTGCGGTTCGCCCGCCAGGGCGGTTACGTATGCATCGCCGATGATATTGGCGCTGCTTGAAAGGCTGCGATCATCGAGATAACCCGCTCGGGTAAGGGTAGCCAGTTGAAACGAGTAGTTGTCGTAGCGTAGTGTGGGCACACCGGTGGTGGCGTGACCACTGGGCATCACGCCGCTCATGGTAGTGGCGTCAAGTCTTGTCAGTGGGATGCTGCTGTTGGCAAATGTGAGTGATGCGCCCTCACCCCAGGTCCGGAAATCCTCCGAGGCAATCCTGATGGTACCGCCTGGCCAGACCTGACGATCGAGCACGGTGTAATCGCCATTCGGATAAGGCATCAGGATCGGGCTTCGCTTGCAGGCTGCCAACGCCAAAAGCATCAGCACCAGGACGAACCGTGGATTCATTCCGGTAACGATACGAGCGTAAAACCCCAGGCACCAGTCCGGCGGCTTCAGGCGCTGTCGTAAAGACTCAGATTCCCGGCTCCGAAACCGATAACCGGTTGACAGGATTACGGATCGGCATGGAGGCCGGAATTGATTGCACTGGTAGGGCTCATCGTCGTGACCGCGGCCGTGCTCGGTGGCTTTGCCATGGCCAACGGGCCATTTGGCGTGCTGCTGGCGCCATCCGAGTGGGTCATCATCATC